>MDSV01141110.1_pt1 | contig 10953 bp, 9 predicted proteins | sample 810851 | NCBI WGS metagenome assembly MDSV01 (sample SAMN05326640, study PRJNA326480) | marine metagenome | isolation source: seawater | place: Atlantic Ocean: North East | collected 2012 | reverse complement strand
ATTTGAACCCTCAACCTTCTGATCCGAAGTCAGACGCTCTATCCAGTTGAGCTACGAACGCACAAATAGTAATTTAAAACATATGAAAAATAAAACAATTAAAATATTATCATCATCGTTGGATACTGGAAAAAGAATAGATATATTCCTCTCTGAAAAATTAATAGATACGACGAGATCAAATATCAAAAAGATAATCAATTCAAAAAAAGTTACTGTTAATAATGTTATTGTAGAAGCTCAATCAAAAAAAATTAAAAATAATGATGAAATTAAAATATCTTTTCAAGAAGAAGGTAATAAAGAAATACAACCTTCAAAAAGACCAATTGAAATAGTTTTTGAAGATAAAGACTTAATTGTTGTAAATAAACCTCAGGGGATGGTAGTGCACCCAGGTGCTGGAAATAAAAACGACACATTGGTAAATATTCTTGTTGGTAATTATAAGAAAAAATTATCTGATTTAAGTGGCACAACAAGACCTGGAATTGTTCATAGAATTGATAAGGACACCAGCGGTTTGTTAGTGGTTGCAAAAAATAATTTTACTCACGCAAATTTAGGTAAACAATTTAGCGATCATTCAATTAATAGAAAATATATTGCATTAATTTGGGGGGTTCTAAGACCGCTTAAAGGAAAAATTGAAACTTTTATAACAAGAAGTAAAAAGAATAGGCAATTAATGACTGCCGATGATTTTAAAGGAAAAAAAGCAATTACAAAGTATTCAATAGTAAAAGTATTTAATAAAAAAAATATACCTAAAATAAGTATGATAGAATTTGAGTTGCAAACCGGAAGAACTCATCAAATTAGAGTTCATATGATTTATAAAGGTACGAGTCTACTCGGGGATCAAAAATACCGTAAAAGAAATATGAGATTTAAAAAAATAGATAAAACTTTTGAGGCAATTTTAAATTCTTTTAAAGGACAGGTCTTACATGCTTCTACATTGGGATTTTATCATCCCAGAAAATTAAAAAAAATAGAGTTTAGAACAAAATTACCCCTAAAATTTAAAAAACTTGTTGAATATCTTGAAAATTTAAAGAATTAAAATTATATATAAATACTTAATTATGAAGAAGAATAAAGAAATTACAAATTTACCTTCTCCAGCGTCTGGAAGTTTATCATTATATTTGGCTCAAATTAAAAAGTTTCCAATGCTTGATGCCGAGGAAGAATATATGTTAGCAAAAAATTGGAAAGATAGAGGAAACTTAAAATCAGCTCACAAATTAGTTACTAGTCATTTACGGCTTGTTGCAAAAATTGCCATGGGGTACAGAGGTTACGGTCTACCAGTTAACGAATTAATTTCAGAAGGAAATATTGGATTAATGCAAGCGGTTAAAAAATTTGACCCCGACAAAGGTTTTAGATTGGCTACTTATGCAATGTGGTGGATTAAAGCAGCTATTCAAGAATATGTTTTGAGATCATGGAGTCTGGTAAAAATGGGAACAACGACTGCTCAAAAAAAACTTTTTTTCAATCTTAAAAAAATTAAAAATCAAATAGCGCCTGGACAAGAAGGAGACTTAAAAGATAATCAAGTAAAAGAAATTTCTAAAAGATTAGACGTCGACTCCGAAGAAGTAATAAATATGAATAGAAGAATGATGGGACAGGAAAAATCTCTTAATAGTCCTATTAAAGCAGGGGAAACTGATGAGTGGCAAGATTGGTTAGTTGATGAAAACTTGGATCAAGAATTACTTATTTCTCAACAACAAGAATTTGAGGACAGAAAAGAATTGCTAAAAAATGCAATGAGTATTCTTAATGAGAGAGAATCTAATATTTTAAAAGCTCGACGACTTAGTGAAAATCCTAAAACATTGGAAGAATTAAGTACTAAATTTAAAATTAGCAGAGAAAGGGTAAGACAAATAGAGACTAAAGCTTTTGAAAAATTACAAAAATCAATGATTAATGCCAGTAAATCAAAAAATCTACTTACAAAAGATTAGATTAAAGAGAAAAAGGATCTTCTATTAAGATAGTGTCTTTTCTCTCTGGGCTTGTAGAAATGCTTGCGACTTTTGTCTCTATAAATTTTTCCAAGCCTTTTACGTATAATTGGGCATTTTTAGGAAGATTTTTAAAATATTTTACACCCTTGGTCGAAGCTTTCCATCCTTTAAAAATTTTATAAATAGGCTTTACTTTTAACTGATCTTCAACAGCGGCTGGCAAATAATCCAATTTTTTACCTTTTAAATCATAAGCAATGCATATTTTAATTTCATCCAAATCATCAAGGACATCTAATTTGGTAAGAGCAATACCATTTATACCTGATATTTTAATTGTTTGTCTTACTAAAACTCCATCAAACCACCCGCATCTTCTTTTTCTACTAGTAACCGTGCCAAATTCCTTTCCTCTGGCTCCTAAAATGTCTCCAATTTTATCTTTTAATTCTGTTGGAAATGGTCCTTCTCCAACTCTTGTAGTGTAGGCTTTTGTAATGCCTAAAACATAATTAATTGTATTAACTCCACAACCAGTACCAGTTGCTGCTGAAGAAGCAACTGTGTTTGAAGAGGTAACGAAAGGATACGTTCCGTGATCTACATCTAATAAAATTCCTTGAGCGCCTTCAAACAATATTCTTTTCCCTTTTGATTTATACTCATCTAATTTCTTCCAAACTGGTTGAGAAAATTTCAATATTTGTGGGGCAATTTTTAATAAATCTTTTTTTAATTGATCTTTCTTGTAAATCTTTTTACCTAATCCCTTTCTTATAGCATTGTGATGAACGAGTACTGTTTCCAGTCTGTGATCTAAGTTGCTTTCAGAAACTAAATCCATAACTCTAATAGATCTTCTTCCAATTTTATCTTCATATGCAGGACCAATGCCTCTCCTAGTAGTTCCAATTTTGGCTTTACCAGCAGAGTCTTCTCTAATTTCATCCATCTCTTTATGGAAAGGAAGGATTAAGTTTGCGGCTTCAGAGAGTATTAAATTTTTTTCATTAACGATTACACCTTTCTCTTTAATCTCATTAATTTCATCTAAAAAAGCCCAAGGGTCAACAACAACTCCATTCCCAATTATTGAAATTTTATTTTTTCTTACTATCCCTGAAGGCAATAGTCTAAGTTTATAAGTTATTCCATCAATAACTAAAGTGTGGCCAGCATTGTGACCTCCCTGAAATCTAACAACTACGTCAGCTTCACTTGACAGCCAATCTACAATTTTTCCTTTGCCTTCGTCGCCCCATTGAGAACCTACAACAACCACATTTTTCATTATTTAAACTTCCCAGTTATTTTTATAGAACTTAAATGATTAATTGGTCCCTGACCTTTTCCATAATTAAGATTAGATCTTATTGACTGATTAACATATTTAATTGCAAGCTCACAGGATTTATTTAACGTTTTTCCACATGCAAAAAAAGTTGTAATTGCACTTGATAAAGTGCAGCCTGTTCCATGTGTGTTTTTAGTCTTAATTCTTTTATTCTTGAAAATTTTAAATTCTTTATCATTAAGAAATACATCGTGCATTAATTGTGTTTTGCTATGACCCCCTTTAAGCAAGATATTTTTCACTCCGAGTTTAAGCAAAATATTTGTTGCTTTTATCATATCATCTAAATTTCTAATCTTTATATTCGTTAAAACCTCAGCTTCAGGAATATTAGGTGTAATTAAATAAACTTTCTTAATTAATTTTTTTTTTAAAGTTTTAATCGCTTTATTATTTATTAATTTAAATCCACCTTTAGCAACCATTACTGGATCTAAAATTATCTTTTTTGTTTTAATTTTGTTTAAAGATTTAATTACAGACAAGATAACTTCTGATGAATGAAGCATTCCTATTTTGATAGCATCGGGATTAATGTCTTGACATGTAAACAAAATTTGTTTTTCAATTTCTTTCGGAGGAACAGGGATAACTGAGCTAACACCGGTAGTGTTTTGAGCAGTAATAGCAGTTATAGCTGTCATAGCGTATCCTCCTAAGGTTGTCACGGTTTTGATATCCGCTTGAATACCTGCTCCGCCAGATGAATCTGAGCCTGCAATTATTAGAATTTTTGCTTTTGGTTTCAATTATTTTATTGAATGTTTGATTATCTTAATACATTTTAAAATTAGTTTCTTGTCATATGATTCTGCCATAATCCTAATCTTTGGTTCAGTGCCGGATTTTCTAACTAATATTCTACCCTTTTTGCCCATAAGATCATTAGCTTTTTTTATCGCTCTTCTACATTTTGTTTTATTAATAATATTTTTATCTTTTACTAGAACATTTTCTAAAATCTGCGGAAGTGGCTTAAATGATCTAAGTAAATTACTTGCTTTTTTTCCTTTTCTTAAAGAAAATAAAACTTCGAGCGCTACTAACAGACCATCTCCTGTTGTTGCAAATTTACCCAAAATTATGTGACCTGATTGCTCTCCTCCCAAATTGAAATTCAATTTTTTCATTTTTTCTTTAACATATCTGTCGCCTACTTTAGCTCTAGAAAACCTTATTTTTTCTTTAGTTAAAAATTTTTCTAATCCATAATTAGACATCAAAGTTCCGACCACACCTCCTTTTAAAATTTTTTTTGATTTCCATCTTCTAGCTAACATGGCGATAATTTGGTCACCGTCTACTATTTTACCCTTTTCATCACACATAATTATTCTATCAGCGTCACCATCGAATGAGATTCCTACGTGTGCTTTAAACTTTTTTACGGCCTTTTTAATTTTCGACGGGAAGGTTGATCCGCATTTTTCATTAATATTTAAACCGTCTGGATTAATACCCATTGGAATTACTTCGGCTCCAAGTGCTTTAAGTAATTTAGGTGCTGCTTTGTAACAAGCTCCATTAGCGCAATCTAAAACTATTTTTGTTCCTTTTAAATGAAAATTTTTTGGAAAGTTATTTTGCAAAATTTTTATGTATCTATCATTTCCATCTTCTAATCTTTTAACCCTACCAAGTAACTTTGGATTGGTAAGTTGTTTCGTATTTTTTGCATCTATAAGTTTTTCTATTTTTTTTTCGATTTTGTCGGATAATTTCATTCCATCAGGGCCAAATAATTTTAATCCATTATCATAATATGGATTATGAGAAGCCGTGATCATAATACCCATATTAGCCTTCATTGCTTTTGTTAGCATAGCTAGCCCGTTCGTTGGTAAAGGTCCTAAAGTAAAAACATGCATACCGCCAGAAACTAAACCTGAGACTAATGCTGGTTCTAAAGTATAACCAGAAAGCCTTGTATCTTTGGCGATAATTGCAATTTGTTTAAATTTTTTTTGGTTTTTAAAATAGTTGCCTGAAGCAAGACCAAATTTGAAAAACTTTTCACCAGTTATATTACCTTTGTTAACTGTTCCTCTTATACCGTCAGTTCCAAAATATTTATTTTTCATTAATTTGATAATATTTTTTTAAAAACTAAAATCCCTTGTTTCACCTCTTTAACATTGTGTACTCTAAAAATTTGCACTCCTTGAGACAATAAAAAAAGAACAGAAGCTAATGTTCCTCCAGTTCTATCCTTGCTATCATATTTTCCGGAAATTTGGTTTATAAATCTTTTTCTGGAAGTTCCTATTAAAATAGGAAAGCCAAGACTATGAAACAAAGATATTTTAGAAATTAAAGTCAAATTATGTTTCAAATTTTTACCAAAACCAATACCGGGATCTATAATAATCTTTTTATTATCAAAATTTTTGTTAATATTTTCATCAAAGAAGTCATAAATATCTAACAAAACATTTTTATATTTAGGATTTTTTTGCATGGTATTTGGCGTACCTTGCATATGATGAATTACTTTGGCTATATTATATTTTTTAAGTTTTGATAATGCGTTTTGATCGTATTTAAAACCCGAAACATCATTTATTAGATCAGCTCCGTTTTTAATACTTTCAATCATTACATTTGATTTTCTCGTGTCAATAGATAAACAAATTTTCTTATATTTGTTTTTAAATTTTTTAATTACAAATTTAACTCGTTTCCACTCATTTGATGGACTAATAGTTTTTGAACCTGGTCTAGTAGATTCTCCCCCGACATCAATGATATTTGCTCCCGATTCTATCATGTCTTTTATATGTTTTAATGATTTATGATTTTTGTTAAATTTACCCCCATCGGAAAAACTATCTGGAGTTAAATTTAAAATTCCCATTATTGAAGGTGAAGAGAAGTTTATATTTTTTAGAAATTTTTTTCTATTTGATACGATGTTTTTTAAATCTTTTTTAATTTTTTTCTTTTCAAATTTATTTAATAAATTAATTTTCTTATAATTAATTATTTTTGTGTTAATTTTACTGTTATTTCTTGTTATTATTTCAACTTCTTGAAAAGATATATTTTTATTACCGCATAATGGAAGGGCAAGCTTTTTTTTTATTAGTTGTCGAGCAGTTGAACCGTATTTAAAATTACACGCTCTAGTGTAATATTTGATCATCAATTAAACTACAGGTTTAGGTTTCAAGCCTATAGTGCCTAAAGCTGAAGTCTCTTTTGTGTCCTCTTTAGCTTCATTTTCAAAAGATCTTGTGGGTTTTTTATCTTTTAAAATTAAATCTCTAATTTCATCTCCTGACAAAGTTTCGTAAACTAACAGAGCTTTTGCTATTTTGTGTAGGTCGTCAATTTTTTCTGTAAGAACTGCTCTTGCTCTTTCATATCCTTTGTCTACAATTTTTTTTACTTCTGAGTCTACTTTTTTTGCAGTCTCCTCGGACATGTTTTGTTGTTTGGTAACTGATCTACCTAAAAAAACCTCTTCTTCGTTTTCACCATAGGCTATAGTTCCTAGCTCTGCGCTCATTCCATATTTTGTCACCATATTTTTTGCCATTTTAGTCACCATATCAATATCTGAAGAAGCTCCAGATGTAACTTTGTCATGACCAAAAATTATTTCTTCGGCAATTCTACCTCCCATGGCCACAGCTATATCGGAATGCATTTTCTCTCGTGTAACAGACAGTTGGTCTCTTTCCGGTAATCTCATCACCATACCTAATGCACGACCTCTCGGTATGATTGTTGCTTTGTGAATAGGGTCAGAGGCTTTTTCATTAAGAGCGACTATGGCATGTCCGCCTTCGTGATATGCTGTAAGTTTTTTCTCATCCTCACTCATAACCATTGATCTTCTTTCAGCACCCATCATAACCTTGTCTTTGGCTTCCTCTACGTCTGACATAGTTACAACTCTTTTATTTTTTCTCGCCGCTAACAATGCTGACTCATTAACAAGATTCGCTAAATCTGCACCTGAAAATCCTGGAGTACCTCTAGCTATTGTTCTTAATTTCACATCAGGACCGGTGTTAATTTTTTTTATATGTACTTTCAAAATTGCTTCTCTACCTATAATATCTGGATTTCCCACAACTACCTGCCTGTCAAATCTTCCTGGTCTTAGTAATGCTGGATCAAGCACGTCTGGTCTATTAGTGGCAGCTATAAGAATTATTCCTTCATTGGTATCGAAACCGTCCATTTCCACTAAAAGTTGGTTTAATGTTTGTTCTCTTTCGTCGTTACCTCCGCCTAGTCCAGCTCCTCTACTTCTGCCAACAGCGTCAATCTCATCTATAAAAATTATACACGGGGAATTTTTTTTCCCTTGTTCAAACATATCTCTAACTCGTGATGCTCCAACTCCAACAAACATTTCAACAAAGTCTGAGCCAGAAATTGAAAAGAAGGGAACGTTAGCTTCGCCAGCGATTGCTTTAGCAAGTAAAGTTTTACCCGTTCCTGGAGGTCCAATTAGTAAAGCACCTTTTGGAATTTTTCCTCCCAGTCTACTAAACTTCTTGGGATCTCTTAAAAATTCCACTATTTCTTCAACTTCTTCCTTAGCTTCTTCAACGCCTGCAACATCATTAAAAGTAACTTTGCCAGTCGCTTCATTTAATAATTTAGCTTTCGATCTTCCAAAACCCATGGCTCCACCTTTTCCACCTTGCATTTGGCGCATGAAAAAAATCCATACTCCAATTAGTAATAACATTGGAAACCATGAAAGAAGAATTCCTAACAATGAAGGCATTTTATCCTCTTTTGGAGAAGCAGTTATGCTTACTCCTTTTTCAGATAATTTTTCTACGAGATTAGGATAATTTGGAGAGAAAGTTCTAAAATTATTTCCATTAGCTAATAAACCTGAAATATTGTTTCCCTGTATTTCAACCTCAACAACTCTACCAGCATCAACTTCTGTCAAAAACTTTGAGAAAGCTAATTTGTTACTGCCTGAGTTGATTTTTTTAGGATCTTGGAACATATTAAATAATCCAACAGATAGGAAAATTATAATTGCCCACATTAAAAGATTTTTAAAATTCATAATTGTTAAATAAGTATTTTTTTACAATAAACAAGTAATATTTGAAAAGAATATAGTTGTAAATATGGCAAAATATCTTGATTAATTCCAATTATTACAATGATTTTTTAACATATATGTAGTTATCTCTACTATTAATCAAACAACCACCTAATTGATGCTTTATTTCTTTAGACGTATTTAAGAACTTTAAGGCAGTTAATATTTTTTTTGATCTAGGAGGATAATCTGATTTATTTAGAGATTTAATTGCAAATCCTAATGTTCTTATTTGAAGCTCATCATTTAAAGAAAATAGATCTTTTTTTTTAATATAAATTTCTTTTCCTTTGCGTCTTAATAATTTTCCCGAAATTTCTTTAAAATAAATATTTATAGTTTTACTGGAAGATCTAAGATTGTTAATTGATTTTATAATTTGATCATCTCCAATTCCATATTTATTTAATAGGGGTAAAAGTTTTCTCACATTGGATCTTAAAAATTTTTGATTATTATTACTAGGATCCTTAATATAAGTTCCAAATATTCTTTTAGTTATATTTACAAGATTTTTTTTGCTCTCTGACAAAAAAGGTCTAAAAATTTTTATTTTATTATCTATATATGATGTTGTATTCATAGCAGATAAGCCTTGGACGCCACTTCCTCTAGAGAGTCTTATCAAAAACGTTTCGATTTGATCGTCTTTATGATGTCCAGTGAGGATAAATTTTATACTCTTTTTTTTACATTCTTTGTTCAAAAGTGTGTATCTTACTTTTCTTGCGTTGTGTTGCATGTTATTACTTATCTTTTTTCTATTATTTATAATCTTCAATGTAATACTTTGCTTTTTTAAAATTTTTTTAACTTTTTTTGACTCAGTATAAGAATTTTTTCTTATTCCGTGATTTATATGAGTGTAGTAAAATTTTTTTTTTTTATTGTTAGATTCTAGCACTTTGCAAAATGCTGCAAGCGCCATACTATCTGGCCCGCCAGATACAGCAACTAAAAATTTATTGGTTTTAAATTTTTGAATTTTTTTTTTGAAATTGTTATATGTGTTTAAAATTTGCTCTGAGTTCGAGAGACAATTCTTATGATTTAGAACAATTGAATTTTTTTTGCTCATACTGAGCTTTTTGTAACACAGACTTGCTTGCTTTTGGATATTGTTTTTTAATACCTGTTATCATAGTACAGCCTTGTTCTTTTTCTCCTAGTTGAACCATAGTAATACCTAGTTTCAAGAGATTGTCTGGGGCTTTGCCACTCTTTGGATAATTTTGATATCCATCTAAATAAGCCGTTGCTGCATCTGAATATAACTGTCTTATTCGAAAAGTTTCTCCGTACCAATATTGGGCATTACCAGCAAGGTCATGATCTTTATTTTTATCTATAAATTCTTTTAACGCAAACTCTGCAGTTTCATAGTCTCCAATTTTCATAAAACTAATTGCGAAGTCGTATTGCTCTTTTGGAGATTTATTTGGCAACAAAGATTCAGATCGCTCAGCTTCTGATGTTGTTACAGCTGCGGTTGTGCCAACAGAAACAGTTTCTTGTTGTGTAGGTAAATCTTTAGATGAATATCCAGGTGTCGCTCCAAAATCTTGTGGTTTACTAGTTCCGGGTAGTTTAGCTTTTTTTTTATTTGTATTTTCTTTAAGATCAGTATTTTCTAAATCGGAAAATCTCATTTGATTGTCTGATTGCATCTTAGTAACTCTAGATGACAACTTGTCCATTTTAAAGTTTATTTCTTCAAATTTATTTGTAAGATTTCTAAATTGTTCCTCTATTTCGTTTAGTCTTAGCAGATGTTTAGTCAATACATCTTCGTTTAAATTATTTACATTCGAAGATTTGTTTTTCTCAACTATGTCTGAATTTTTATAAAATGCTTTCTCAAGTGTTTTTAGATCTTGAGATATAATTTGCATTTGATCAATAATTGCTCCGACTTTTTCATCGGAGAGTAAAATATTAAAGTTAAACAGCGTTAACACTATAATCAAAACTGAATATTTTCTTTTGATTAAATTCATAACGTTTTTTAATTGTACATAATGGCAAAAAAAAGACCCTTTGTTTTAGCAAAGGGTCTTTTTAATTAATTGTTCTAAAATTTATTTTACTTTTACAGTAACTGATCTTCTGTTTTGAGACCAAGCCAATGGTGTAGATTCTGAATTAACAGGTCTTTCTTTACCGTAGCTTATTACAGACATTCTTTTTCCAGAAATTCCATAAGTCATCAAATAATCTTTAACAGCGTTAGCTCTTCTTTCGCCTAAAGCTAAGTTAAACTCTCTTGTACCTCTCTCATCGGCGTGCCCTTCGATTGTTACATTAAGTTTTTTATTTTTTCTCAAGTAAGTTGCTTGCTTTCTTAAAGTTTCTCTTGAAGCAGAAGTTAATGAAGATTTGTTAGTAGCAAAAAACACTCTGTCTTTAACACCGCTAGCTAAATATTCAACTGTGTCATTTCCAGTATATACGTCACCAGAAGTTTGTGATTTTTTTGCAGTTGAACATGCGCTTAATGCAAGTGTTGCAAAAAGAATTAAAAATATGTTTCT
>MDSV01124486.1_pt1 | contig 10954 bp, 11 predicted proteins | sample 810851 | NCBI WGS metagenome assembly MDSV01 (sample SAMN05326640, study PRJNA326480) | marine metagenome | isolation source: seawater | place: Atlantic Ocean: North East | collected 2012 | reverse complement strand
CATAAAAAATTTGATAACTATTGTGGACAATGCTATATCCCAACAATAATTTCAATTAAATTATAAACGAAAGGAATAATGGGTTATCCAAAAAAACATAGAGGTCGAAGAAAAATGGGCTCTAAAAAAAGAAGAGCAAGGAAAAAAAATAAAAAGAAGTAGCTATTAATGGAGCAGATTAACAAAGCTAGATCCGTTAGTATTTGGATTTTTATTTTACCTTTTGTAGCAGTAAATACTTGTCTGATTTTAGTTACTCAGTTTCATGGCTTATTTCCAAATCAAGTAGACATTATTCATAACACATTCCCATATTTTGATGGTGGAGCATCTATTAGTAGAACAGCAAGACCATATCCTTCATGGCTTGTATTTAAACCACTAATGATATTCACTTCGTTTCTTCTGATTAAATATTGGATTTATAATAAAGCGATAGTTAATTTTTTTAGTAAAGATCATAAAAATATAAAAAAAATATTTTTTTTTGGTGTTACTTCAGCAATTTTTTTAATATTACACTCAATATTCTTGGGTATAAAATTTGATAATGACTTTTATAAATTATTTAGAAGAATAATATTATTAGTTTTTATAATTTTTGAAATTGCAGCTCAGGCATATCTTGTTAAAACCTTATATTCATTTAAAGAAAATTTGTTAAGTTATGTGAATTTGAATGTTCTTAAAATAAAAATTATTTTAGTTACTACTTTGGCTATAGTTGCTGTGATAAGTATTCCTATAATAAGTTTACCTGGTGATGAATTTTTTGGTTTTAAGTTAAAATTTTTAAAACACGGTTTGGAGTGGAATTTTTTTTTAGGAGTAATTAGTTTTTATCTATTAACTTTTTTAATGTGGAAAAGAAAATCTTAAATAAATCTTATATCCCAGTTATTGATGGACTAAGGGCGCTAGCAGTTCTACTAGTCTTTTGCTTCCATCTGAAAATACCAGGTTTTAAGGGGGGATTTATTGGTGTAGATATTTTTTTTGTCATAAGCGGATATTTAATTACTTCAATTTATTTTAATGAAAAGAAAAAGAATGGTAAATTTAATTTCTTAAGTTACTTTGAAAAGAGATTATTTAGATTATTCCCATCATTAATTTTTATAGTATTATTAATTCTTTTATTTGGTTATATTTTATTATCACCATTTGACTTAATTGAAATATCAAAATCAGCTATTTATTCAATTTTGTTTTTATCCAATATTTATTTTTTCTTAGATAGCAGTTATTGGGCAAATCTAAATGAGTATAAGTTCTTTATACACACTTGGTCATTAGGTATCGAGATGACCTTTTATATCATAATGCCGTTATTTCTTTTTCTAATTTATAATTTCAATAACAAAGTAAAATTTTTAATATGCTTTTTTACAATTATTATAAATATCTTTTTAATTGTTTTCTTTATCAATAAGGGCCCCACAATTGAGTCAACAAAATTTTTTGGTCTATTTTATGGAAAAGAAGTTTTTGATATTTTATTCTATTTAATACCATTTAGATTTTTTGAATTTTTATTTGGATCAATAATATTTTTTATACCAACGAAAAAATTTAATAAAAAAATTAAACAATCCTTTTTTATAATTGGATTAGCATTAATTTTCTGTTCTCTATATTTAATTTCTCCTGATCATAAATATCAGAGTTTACTAGTTGTTCTGTCTTTAATTGGTTCAAGTTTAATAATGTACTTCAAAGATGCTTCTCTAGTTAATAGAATACTAAATAATAAAGTTGCTATTTTTATTGGTTTAATAAGTTACTCACTTTATTTGGTTCACTGGCCAATGATCTCCTTTTTTAAGTATATTCTTATAAATGAAATTTCATTAATCATGAAATTGATGATTATAATTCTCTCAATTTTGACTTCTTTTTTAATTTACAAGTATATTGAGGTTCCTTTTAGAAATAAAAGATTTTCTTTGAGACCTATACCATTAATTATTGGAATATTTTCTATAATATTTTTATCAAGTTCTTATAAAAATAATGACGGTTTTGTAAATAGGTTAAACGAGAAACAAAAAAATTTGATGATTAATATTACTGACCAAAATGAAACTTGTGAAAGAATTTTTTCCACTGTTTACCAACTAAAATATAAAATTTGTCTACATGGAAATGAGATAGACTCAAAATTAATAGTTTTAGGAGACTCTAATGCCACAACTTGGTTTCCACTGGCTAAAAAATTGGCAGAAAAAGATAACTCTTCTGCTGTAAATTATAGACGGATCTGTAATTCCTTTCCTAAAGACACTGTGCTCAATTGTTATGAAATAGATCCAAATGCTGAAATCCTTATAATTGGAAGTCTTTGGTTCAATTGGCAATCAAAAGATGATGAAATTGAAATTAGAACTAAAGAGTATATTAAAAATATCAATGATTTAAAAAATAATAAAAACTTCAAAGAAATAAAAAAAATAATTATATTTGGCCAGATACCTGCGCTGAAAAATGAAAATATCAACATAATGTCATGTTTACTAAAACCAAAACTTTTTAATTTATCTCAAGATTGTGAAAAAATTTATAGTCACTTAGATGATGAAAATGACCTTTTAAAGAATTACAAAAAAGTGAATTATTACTTAGAAAGATATGGTAATGAAATCCTAAAAAAAAATTTCGAATTTTTGTTCATAGATCCTATAAAATCTCTATGCAAATCCAATAAATGTATTCAATATGAGGACGAAAAAATATTTTATATAAACAATAATCATTTATCTACAGCTGCAGTAAATTATATATATGAGGAAAAAAAAGAAATAATTGAAAATTTTTTAATCAAATAGCTATCTTTTATATTCATAAATTTTTCTTCCAGAACTTGTTACCTCTTTAATTGAAACTATTTTTGCTTTTTTTTCTATAAAATATTTAAAATTTTCCTCATTGTAATCAGGAAATATATCACCTTTAAATTTCAACATTTTTTGAATGGTTTCATCATTTTTTGGAACAAATTCAATCAACCCTTTGGGTGCTAACTGTATTAGCCAGTTAACTGTGTCCTTCAAAGGTATATTTTTTGCTATTGCTAAATGATGTTCAAAAGCTAAAGCCAATAAACCATCAAAATTTGCTCGTTCATTAAAACTTTTTCTTTCTGTCTCATTCCAACCAATGTTTGCACTTGGATTTGTAGCATCGAAAATTAAAGGTAGAAAGTTTTTTTGTTTATTACCAAATGTATTAAATGCTCTATCAATTGAAATTGGATCATAATCTAATCCTACAACATAATTTATATCATTTCTCATTGCTATTTTTGAGTAGAAACCATCATTACAGCCTAGATCAATTACTCTCGGCAACATATTGTTATCTATAAAATTTTTCACAATTTCAGCTTTTTCACTTTCCTCAGACTCTTTATATGTGTTAGAAATTGAATAATTTTCCCAAACAGTTGTTATTTTTTTTTGTTTCAATTTTTTGATAAAATTTTTTAATTGATTGAGCATTGATATTAAGTTTTTTTTTGGAAATTTTTTTTTTAAATTAATATCTATTTTTTTATTTTGATTTTTATATTTGTTATCAAATTTATTTAGTAGATAAACATGTACAAATATATTGTATGAAATTTTATCAAAAAAAGTTAATATGCTATTTAATTCATGGGTAGGTATGCCCTCCAAATTACCCTTAAACCAGTTATTAAATTGGATTCCTTTTTTAGCTGAAAGAATTAGAGGATTTAAAAAATTTTCACAAAATTGTTTATGACCATACCAAAATTCTCCTTCTTCGTATTTTTTTATTGATAATATATCTATGAAAACAGGGTTAGATCCAATAAATTGAATATTATAAGCATTTGCATCAATTAACGTGGCATCATTATTTAAAAGAAATAAATGAAAATCTAAGTGATGTATAGCAGCAGTTTTGAGCTGAGAAAAACTCCACTCGTAGGGATATGATATGTATGGTATTTTTTCATGTTCTATTAACAAAGAGTCTTTATCAAAACCTAAATGCTGAGCTTCTTCGTTATTTAGAACTCTACTATTTACTAAAAAATTGTTTTCAATGGACTTTTTGAGTAAATTTTTTTTATCTAAAAAATTTATTCTGTCTGTGCCGCTTTTATTAACAAGCCTATAAACTTTATCTAAATGATAAAAAACATTACCGGCAGGGTCTCTAAATGAACCTTTATCAAAATTCATTTATCTTCTTTTTTTTTAGATTTAGATTTTTTTTGAAATATCTTTTGAAAAAACATTTTTACCCTATTCCAAGTCATCGTTAATGAAGCAATAATAGCTGCTAAAAAACCTAAAATTGCTTGAATAATAAAAGCTCCTGTACCTGGATCAAAGTAAGCAAAAGAATTTGAGGTAAGAGAACTAAAAATTATAATTGTTGTTAAAATTAAGTTATTCATAATAAATTTTAGTTAACGTATACTTAAATGAAAATATTTCAATTGTTTTTGAGAAACTTTAAAGATGAGCACTTTCATTAAGTTCTATGAATGAATTAACATATTTAGAAAATTTTTGATTTCTATTACTTAGATAATTATTTTTTATAAAATTATTTACAAATGAGGAATCCTTAACATCATATTTTAATTCTACAATTGTTTTATCAAGGTTAATAAAATTTGAGGGAAAATCTTGAAATATCTTTAAATTACTATCTACTGTAACCCTCAACCTTTTATCAGGTGACTCATAATAATTTCTTTTATATTGAATTAATAAGGTTTTTTTTAAATTAATTTTTTTTCTTAAGAGCAAATCTGTCTTAAAATAGTTTTCATTTTTTATAAAAAAACTTAAATCATCAAAACTTTTAAAAAAACCTAAAGCTTCAACTTTTTTTTGTGTGACAAAACCTATTTTTTTTTTCTCTTCGAGAGATACTTTTGAATTATTAAGATTATTATACCACCTAATTCTTATTTTTTTTCTATTGCCGAAACCATTAATATTATCCCAGACATCTTGATACGAATCGGTATCAAAATAAATAGAATTAATTATCCTTTTTGGATAAGCTTCATTAAACATTCCTGATATTAAAAAATATTTATAAGACTCATCACCTTGATTGTATACAAATTTTTTTTCTAACCTTTGCTCTCTCATTTATTTAGAATTAGCAATACTAATAAATTTTTGAATTAATAAAATCATCTTTTAAATTTCCTATGAAAGTTTGACTATTTAAAACTAACTTAGTGCCTTTAGATTGTAAAATTTTTTTTCTATTAATTTCATTAAGATTATTACAAATTAAACTTGGTTTCAAAAATTCTTGTTTTTTGTTAAATAAAACGATATCTAAATTATTATTTCTAAAATTTATATTATCTATATTAGCAATTGAACCATCTTTTACTGCTATCCCAATATTGTTTTCTAAAGTTTCTAAATTAGTGATATTTACTCTAGAATTTTCACCCACACTTATACCTTTATCTAATGTATTTTCTGAAAAAAAATTTTGACCATCTACTTCTGCTCCAGATATATCTAGACAATCATTATTTATATTCTTGCAATGTATATTATTAAAACTTAATTGTCCAAAATCTATATCAAATGCGTCAGCTTTTATATTTTCAAAAAAAATATTTGATACTTTACTTTTAGAATTAATAATATTAACTGCATCTTCTTCTTTTGAGTCATTTATATAAATATTATTTAAAATAATATTTGAATTAATAAAATTTATTCCTCCATACAAAATATATCCTGTTAAATTTGGTTTAGATAAGCCATTAAAAGTTAAATTTTTTAAATTAAATCTATTTCCAGATAATATAATTGAACCAGAACTATCTTCAGAATAAATTTGTGTTAAATTATTTTCATCATTTATAAATTCTACATTTCCTTCTATAAACAAAGTTGATCCATTAATAATATTGATTGGAATATTTCTCTCAAAAATAAATTTTTCATTACTATTTATAATAGTATTTTTTGATATATTTACCTGACTAACAGCCTTATAGACATTTTCTGAAACTTTTAAAAAACTTAAATTTTCATTTAAATTGTCAAAATTGTTTTTAAAAAAAATATTTTGATTTGGGGTAATAGTAATATTTTCTTTCAATTCAAAAAATTTGTCTTCATTCTTAAAAGATGTAATTTTAATCTTTTTACACGATGTCTCTAAATCTATAGACATTTTTCCAGCAAAAAAATATTTCTTCTCATCTGATTTATCTTTACAATCCATAGTCTTAGCTAAAAAAGGAAAATTAGAAATCTCATAATCCTCAAAATAAAATTTTTTGTTAGATTTAGACACATCAACATTTTTAATATCTGTAGAATTTATTCTATTCCTAATTAAATTTGCTCTACTAAATAAGTAATTTTTATCATAAACAAAAAAACCAGCACCAGTCCATCTTACTTTGTCTGTCTTTGAATTATCTTTATAAATGGCTTTGTTGTATTTTGAGAGATCTTCCTCATGTAATGATATAAAGTTTTTTATAAAGTCATCTTTGCTGTACTCGATTAAATAATCTGTATATTTTTTGACAAACTTAAAATTTATTTCTCCATTATCTAATTTTAAAAATTTCATATACCAATCTTTATGATAACAAATAAAGCTGCATGCTATTTTAGATCCTCTTGTTTCTTCTTGAAGAAAATCAATTAATATAAAATTGTCAAAAATTCCTGCACCTTTATGTAAATCATATCCAATTGGTTCAAATAAAGCTGAAGTTGGGTTATAAAATAATTTTACACTCTTAAGTAACGACCCATGATAAGCACCTGTTAAGTCCATTATAGCAAAATATTTTGCCCATTTGTCTATATCAAAATGATTATTAATCTCAAATTTTTGACTCTTTAAATTATTTAAAATTGAGAATAGGTCTTTAGTTAGTTGTGGATGTTGACTAACCCAAAAATTTTCTGAATATAATTCATATTTAACGTTTGGAAAATATTCACCCAACTCATCTTTAAGAGAAAAAATAGGTCCGTTTCTTTTTTTTTGCCTTTCTACAATTTCTTTAGAAAAACTTTCTTCTACTGCATATACGCCTAAGTTTTGATCATTCAGATATAAATTTACAAAAAAATATTTTATATTCACAAGACCTACATGACCTAATAAATTATGAAATAAGTATTCGTATGTATAATTTCTTGTAATTGGTTTTTGTAAAGAAAACTCTTCCATCCCCCAAAGTCTTTTATCTCCTCTAATATCCACCTTATAGGAAGTTCCATTTTTATTAATCCAATGAATCTTTCTTACACCCTTGGTTCTTATCTTGATATCATATTTTCCATTATCAAGTTTAATTCTCGCAGGTAGATAATTTTTTTCCTCGTCAGAAAGTTCTCCTCCTTGTTGGCTTCTAAGTTTTCTTTGAAGCTCTAATCCTAAAATCGACTCTTGATTGACTTCTAAGTAAACAGTTTCTAATTTATTTGACGTTATTGAACTTATTAAATTCAATCTAATTATCTTTAGATAATCTGAAGAATTTGTTAAATCAAAACCTATATATTTTTTAAAAATTTTGTCATTAATCTGCAAAATCATTGCAGATGGAGTGTAGTTTTTCTGTAAACCACTTGAATAATAATAAGTCCCAGATAATAAAATAAATGAAAATGTTAGAATTCCAAGAGAAAAAATAAATCTTTTAAAATATAATATTAATAGTGAAAATAATTTTAATTTTAATATTTTCTTTTTAAAAATCAATTTTTTACCAATTTATTATTCGTAAATACCTGATCTTGAAAAAATTTGAATCTTAATTGATTTATTTTCAGAAGTAATTTTTTCAATATCCTTCAAAAGTATATCTAATTTTTTATTTTCAACATCAAACCAAAAGTTAAATTGTTTTAATTCATTATCTGATGAAAAAGATTTTAAATTTAAATAATCTACATTTTTCTTGATATCGCTTATTATCTTTTCACTATTATGATTTTGCCCAGTAATTTGAATTTGCAAAATGTTTGTTGATGTATCCAGATAATCATTTTTACCTATCCTATCACTATATATCTTTCTAATATAAAGAATTATTATTGTTATAAATGTTGCAATTATTGCAATTAAAAACTGATTTGCTCCTGCAGCAAGACCAACTCCAATTATGAAAAACAAATATACAAGCTCTTCGGGTTCCTTTATTGCAGCTCTAAATCTTACTATAGATAAAGCACCAACCAAACCTAAAGATAAAGCTAATGAAAATTTTACCACTGTAATAACGAGAGTAGTAATTATTGCTAATGGAACAAATGTTTCTGAAAAATGCTCTTTATCATTTAAACTTTTTGATATTTTTACATAAGTTAATTTAATTAAAAAAGCTAAAATAGCAGAAATTACAATAGCAATTATAAAATTTCCTATACTAATTTCTACATTTGAATTCAAAAAAAAATTTTCTAATTGCTGTTTACTAAAAGCTGAAACTGAATTGTTTTCCATAATACTTTTTTTTTGAAGTAAATTATTAAACACTTAGCATTAATCAAAAAAAATTAAAAGCAATCAATTGTATTAATTTATTTAATTAAAGCGTAATCCATCCTCCACCGAGTACTTTATACCCTAATTTATCCTGATCATAAAAAACACAAGCTTGACCAGGTGATATACCATACTCTGGTATTTTTAAATTTACCTCTGCTTTATTTTGACTTTTTAAATCTATTTTTGCCTCTAAAAGTTTACCTGTAGATCTTACCTTTACATAAATATTCTTATCAAATTTTTTTTTATCACCTAATAAATTTATTTCTTTTAAAAAAATTTTAATTTTTCCTAATTTATTTTTTGGTCCAACTATAATTTCATTTTTTTTAGAATCTATTTTGAGTACATAAAGAGGTTCTTTATCTGAAACTTTAATTCCTTTCCTTTGACCTACCGTGAAGTTAATTATTCCCTCATGTACTCCAACCACTTTACCATTCTCATCTTTAATGTTTCCTTTTTGATAAGATTCAGGTCTAAACTTTTTAATAACAGATGTATAATCTCCATTTGGTACGAAGCATATATCCTGACTATCTGGCTTATCTGCTACATTCAAATTCAATTTTTTAGCAATATCTCTTGTCTCATCTTTCATTAGTCCCCCAAGTGGAAACCTTAAATAGTTCAATTGATTTCTGGTTGTATTGAACAAAAAATAACTCTGGTCTCTATTTTCATCTATTGCTTTATACATGTTTGTTTCATTTTGGATTGTAACGCTTTTTACATAGTGGCCAGTAACTAATGCGTCAGCTTTTAATTCTTTTGAAAATTCAAAAAGATCTTTAAACTTTACTGTTTGATTACATTGTATACATGGAATAGGTGTTTCGCCTTTTAAATAACTCTCAACAAAGTTATCTATAACACCTTGCTTGAACTTATTTTGATAATATAAAATTTTGTGTTCTATGCCGAGCTTTGAGGCAACACGTTTTGCATCTAATATATCTTGACCAGAACAACACTGTTTTGACGCAGCTACTTCCTTACCATCATCGTAGAGTTTAAGTGTAATTCCAATAACTTTATATCCCTCTTTTTTCATCATTCCTGCTACAGTAGATGAGTCAACACCACCTGACATAGCTACAACTACTGTTGTATCTGATGGTTTCTTATTTAGCCCAATAGAATTTAATTCATAATTCATTTTATGGTATTTATACTTATTTCTAATATAAGTTAAATTAAATGATTTTAGATTTTGAGCCAGGTGACAAAGTTTTCAACCCAAAAAATAAAAATTGGGGAATTGGACAGATACAATCAATAATAAAAACCAAAGTTACTGTAAATTTTGAAAATGTTGGAAAAAAGGTGATTAATGCTGAAAATATCGAATTAAAAAAAATAAATGACCAAAATTAATCTTAAAAAAATTGTAGAGAATTTAATTGATATCTTTTTATATGCAGGAAAGATTTCGCTAGAACTTAGAGCTAAGGGTCTTACAAAAAAAATCAAATCTGATAACACTCCTGTAAGCAACGGTGATATTGAGGTAAACAATTTAGTTACTAAAAAGATTGTTGAGCTCACTCCAAATATTCCAATAGTTTCTGAGGAAACCTCAGATAATAAATCCACTGATGACTTAAAAGATTTTTGGTTAATAGATCCTATTGATGGAACATATGACTATATAAATAACCTTGATGAATTTACAATCAATGCAGGTTTGATAATAAATAATAAACCTGTTGCAGGATTAATATATGCACCAGCAAAAAAAAGAATGTTCTTTTCATATGGAGAAAATCAATCATTTGAATTAATTGATGGGAAACATATTAAGTTAGATTGTTCCAGAAATTTTGAAAAAAATAATATTAAATTTGTTTCTTATTCAAATAAGATTAAACCTGAAATTGAGAAAATTCACAAGGAATTAAATGTTAAAAGTTTTAAACGTATGAAAAGTTCGTTAAAATTTTGTGTCATTGCCTCTGGAGAATATGATGGTTATGTTGCAGAACCTAGAGCTTGTGAGTGGGATATAGCTGCAGGTCATGCAATTTTAATTCATGCAGGAGGAAAGGTTACTGACTTTAATGGAAATGAAATTTCTTATGGAAAAAAAGATTTTAAAAATCCTAGCCTTATTTTGAAAAATAAAAACATTTTATAATGGATGAAAAATTAAGAATAATATTAATTATTATAGTTTCTGTATCTATTTTTGGATTATTAATATTTGTATTTGTAAAAAATTTTATAAGAGAAAAAATAAACTATTTAGTGGATAAAGAAAAAAAGAAAAAATCAAAGTAATTTAATAATTCTAATAAAATCATCTTTATCAATATCCATTACTTTTTTTGAAGTTTCAAAATCAAACCCATTCCTTGCAAGTAATGAAATATCTTTTTTATAAAATAAAGGCCTATTATCTTCTGTTCTAGCTGGACCAATT
>MDSV01207264.1_pt1 | contig 10955 bp, 9 predicted proteins | sample 810851 | NCBI WGS metagenome assembly MDSV01 (sample SAMN05326640, study PRJNA326480) | marine metagenome | isolation source: seawater | place: Atlantic Ocean: North East | collected 2012 | reverse complement strand
TCGTCCACCTCCGTGGATCTGGATTCATTCTGGGAATCGCTCACTTTGCCTCAGGGGTTTCGATACTATTTACGTCAGAATCTTCTAGAGTCTTGCAGTATTCAAGGAACCGCTGCCTTTCCGCCTCCACGTCTACTGGAGAGCCCACCATCTTGATCGTCACGATCTCCGGGGGTGTCATCATCGGCCTAGGTATCGCAAGAGCAAGCATCTTAGAATCTTCCCGGGGTTCCGCGCCCATCCCCCCATAATACGTCCCTTCCGCCTCCACGAGGTATCCAGCCGTTTGCAGTGCAGGCTCCTGCTCCAGATCATCCAAACTCGTAATTTCGGGCATCCTGAATTGGTTGTACCATCGGTTAATATTCTGGAGCACCGAATCCTCCGCTCGACTCGGCACCACACTCAGCCAGATCTCACCGTCCCCCGCCGACCCAAAGCGGTAATTGTAGTAACGCATCTGGGTCCACGGCACCCTTCGCCATTGCAGCGGGGCTTGGTCTTTCAGATCACCGGGGTAGGACTTGTCCCACAAAACCAAGTCCCGCCGATCTGCTTCGGTCAAAGTCACCACCCGTTCCGCCTGCTTGCATCCGCTCACAATCGCTAAGAGGCCGCAAAAGCCGAGAACTCGGCCCATCCCCCTAAGGCGCTGGACCCGGCTGATAGCCGTGAAACCAACTGAGGGCGCAGAATGTTGAAAATACATATGGGTTAGCGTCTCCGGGACACCTAATCTTGCCACGCCCTCGACGCAAGGGGCAATGTCACACCGTGGAGCCAATCCGATACTACAATCGTCTGACTAAAGCCCTTGAGACTGAGCAGGTTTACGGGGAAAGATGGCTACGCCTCGCCTACGAAACCTGCTGGGGCTCTCTACTGAAGCAGGTAATAAGGAAGCCTTTTTTCTCCCGCTGGTATGGTCGTCGGATGGCCCGCCCCGCGAGTCGCTCGCTGGTGGCCCCCTTTATCGAGGAATTCGGCCTCGATGCATCCGAGTTCGCAGATCCTCAGGAATCCTTCAAGAGCTTCAACGAGTTTTTTATTCGAAGGCTTAAACCCGAAGCCCGGCCCTTTGACCCGGATCCAGAGGCCGCCACTTTTCCATGCGACGGCCGGCACCTCGGCTTCCCGGATATCTCAGAGATCACCTCGGTCTTTGTCAAAGGGCAGCGTTTCTCTCTTGCCTCCCTTCTTGGCTCCTCCGAGCTCAGCAATAGATTCGCACGAGGGAGCCTCGTTCTCTCCCGCCTCTGCCCTACCGATTATCACCGCTTTCATTTCCCCGCCGCGGGAATTCCTTCCACCTCCAACCTCATCAACGGAGCGCTCTTCTCTGTTTCACCCATTGCTCTTCGCCGCAACCTTTCCTATTTGTGGCAAAATAAGAGAATGATCACCGAGCTTGAGACCAGCCGCTTCGGCACTATCGTGATGATCGATATCGGCGCTACGAACGTCGGATCCATTTCCCAGACGTTTACTCCCGGCGAAAAAATACACCGCGGAGATGAACGCGGTTATTTTTCTTTCGGAGGATCCAGTACTATCACCCTCTTTGAGGAAGGGAAAATTACTCTTGCTGATGACTTGGTCGAGCAAACCTCCCACCAGACCGAGCTCTATGCTCCGATGGGGAGCCTCCTTGGGAGCTAGGTGCTGCAGAGCAACAGCGTCTCTCACCCCTCAGGTGAGAAGAAGGCGCTTACTCCCGACTAGTTGGGAAACGCCTCGAAGGCGGAAGGAAGGAAATGGATAAGCAACATCAAACAAAAGACGACAAAGGCCACCGCCGCACAGACCTCAGCACCTTCAGCCCACCGCTCCCGTCGCGCGTGAGCTTTTCTCCCCGTAAGGAAGGCCAGAAACGGAAGAGCGATGCTGACACCCTGCAAGATCCAGTTCAACCTGCTGAAGGATTCTGGATCTGCCCAGGTCATGAACGCACCCAAGGCCGCAGTAGCTGGCAATAAGATGAAGGTAGCCAGACTGAAGAGCGGGGCATGAGCCTTCCGGTCTATCTTCCTCTCGTGATGCACCCAGTCCGCGGGCAAAAGCTCTGCGTCGGAATCCACCTCTTTACAGTATTCGTAAAGCCAGACATGGAAATCCCCGCCCCCTTTGGCGTGCACCTTCGTCTTCAGACGCTCAAACTCATTTCCCTCAAAAACATCCAGCTCCCGCAGCGCTTCCCGCTCAATCTCGTAGATTTCCCCCCGAACCGGGACCCCTTCCTCGTCCAACCGCATTCCGGGATACCAATCAATGCGATAGAGGCGCCCGAGAATCCATCCCTCTTTCACAAAAGGCGCCTTCCCCAGTCTGAAGTGATTGGAAGACTCCTTCCGCAAGGTGCCATAGACAAACACCAGAGTTTTCTCATTTTCCGACATGGGTCACTGGCTGCTACGCCATGCTTCTTCCGTCTGTATATTCACTGATTTCTCTTCCCCACCCGCTCACACAAGAGTTCTCGCAACGCGCCGAGCCCCTCCTCCAACTTAGCTGAAACTGAGATAATCTCTACTTTGGGAAAACGCTGTCGGAACTGAGTCAGGTTCTCCTCTGCCTCATCGAGATCCATCTTGTTGGCAACCACTAACCAATCGAGCTTGGAGAGCTCCGGGTCATATAATTTGATCTCTTTCCGAAGAGTTTCGATATCCGAAATTGGATCCCGACACTCGCTTCCTGCCATATCCACGACGAATAGCAGGAGTCCACACCTCGTGATGTGCCGCAGGAATTCATGACCAAGGCCACGGTTTTTGTGAGCCCCCTCGATGATACCGGGAATATCCGCAATCGTGCATCGTTTGAAGTCATCAAACTCCACCACTCCGACCATCGGGTTCAGAGTAGTGAATGGATACGACGCGATCTTGGGGCGAGCCGCACTCAGCTTTGTCGTGAGGGTCGATTTCCCCGCATTGGGGAATCCCACCATCCCGGCATCTGCGATGCGTCTCAACTCAAGATAAAACACCCCCTCTGTTCCCTCGGTCCCTAGGGTGAACTCCTCCGGGGTCCGATTGGTAGAACTCCGAAACTGCCAGTTCCCCTTTCCCCCTTCGCCCGCTTTGCAGATAACGAGCTCGTCGCCCTCGGATGTCAGATCTGCCACAAGCTCCAGATCCACTCCTGCCCCAGAGCGCTCCATTTCCACCGCCTCGGTGACAGTTCTGGCCGGACTGCGATAGACTAATGTTCCTGGCGGTACCTTTCCCACCACAGGCTTTCCATTCTTTCCATGGCGCTTCCAACTCTGCCCATGTCCTCCGTCCTTGGCGACCATCCGGGGATTATAGTGAAACGCCCTCAGATTATCGGTGTGCCCATCCACCATCAGAATCACGTCTCCACCTTGCGCTCCATCTCCGCCATCGGGGCCTCCACGCGGCACATACTTTTCCCGCCGGAAGCTCACCACGCCGTTTCCGCCGTTCCCTGCCTTCGCGTAGATTCTAGTGTGGTCAACGAACACAGAGGACTCTTAGTCGCTAATGCTCATGACCTGAACCCCAAAATATAATTGCCATCACCTACAGCCCGATTCCCCACTTCCCGGACCTCTCTTGACGCAGCCTCTGGCTACATTCACTCTGCCTGCATGGCTGATTCGACAGGCTATGACGCGCCAATACGCCTCGAGGGCCAACTGTTAATCGCTGATCCTACGCTAGGGGAAGGGCCCTTTCATCACTCTGTGATTCTTCTCACAGAGCACAGTAGTGAGGATGGAGCCTTCGGACTTATCCTGAATCAGCCGTCCAATCACCATGTGGGCGATTTTCTTGAAAAGGAGGAATTCGAAGCTCTCTCCACGATCCCAGTTCACCTCGGTGGCCCGGTTTCACGCGAGAACCTCTCATTTGCAGCCCTCTGGTGGTCCGAAAGTGCAAGCCTCTGCTTTGAGACAGGTATTTCTGCTAGTGGCGCCATCAAACACGCCAAAACTCCCGGGGTCATTGTCCGGGCCTTCCTCGGATACTCTGGGTGGTCCAAGGGGCAACTGGAGGGAGAAATTCTTCATCGTTCCTGGATACCAGCTAAACCCACCGCTGATCTGCTGACCAGAGACCATGATCATTCACTGTGGTCAGAGACTCTTCGAAACCTTTCCGTTTACCACACCATCGTGGCGGAGTGTCCGGAGGATCCCGGCAAGAACTAGCACCTGTAACCCTTCCTGCCGAAGAGCACCTGTCCTATGCGAGCTCCTTGGTAAGAACCGCGGAACTCCTCTCACTTTCCTCGCACTTTCTTGCGCGGTCCTCGGGCATAACCGAGCTATCAGAAATCCTATAACCAAGATTTTCGAAGAATGTCACCGCCCGGGTTGTCAGGGCAAAAATCGCGTGGATGCTCCTCTCTCGGGCCCTTTCCTCAGCCGCCTGCACGAGCAATTTTCCATAGCCCCGACACTCATGAGATTGTTTCACGTAGAGACAGGCCAGCTCCGCAAGATCAGGCCCGTAACAATGCAGGGCGACACAGCCGACTACGTTGTCGTCCACACATAACACGAGGAAATCATCGGCCTTCTGGAGGATCTCCTCGTAATCGCGAGGCACCAGATGAGAGGCGCGAACTGATCTCCCGATCATGGCAAGAAGCTCGGGGACATCATCTTCACGAAGGGCACGCACGTCCCGATAGCTATCAGCATGCACCATGGTCCCCACCCCCTCGTTGGAGAACAACTCATCTGCCAGCACGCCCTGTTGGCGACCATCGAGGATATGCACCCTCGGCACCCCCGCCCGGCAAACTGCCGCAGCGTCTTCCAGTAACTTTGCGCCTGTCAGCGCGCTACCTCCAGCAGCATCAAGAAAATCAGGTAGCGCAGAACAAGGCACCGCACGAAGCGGCTGCCCATCCCTGCGAATCCCCTGACCGTTCAGGAGTCCAATCAATTTCGCCGCGCCAATTTCAACCCCCAGGTCAGCCAGCGACTCTCCAAGAAGCCCATCAGCGGGACAATTGACGATAGCGGCCTGTCCGCGCTCCAGAATCGGACCGACTGTTTCCTCTCCAATCACCCGGGCAAATTTAATCTCGAGGTCCAGCGCACGATCTGCGACTACGGAGATCGCCTCTTCTCCTCCCGCAACCGCAATCACAAGATTCACCCCGATTCCCTGGAGAACCTTGAGATCAAGGAGAGCCTCCGCAACGGCAGATTCCGGGAGACCCTCGTCGAACACCACGACGAATGTTCTCTCACGGAACATAGGTACGTATTGCAGAACGCCTCTGACATCACCACCGGCCATCAGAAACGCTGGTACTGTCCCACAGACATACTTTCAAGCGTCAAGGGTCACCTGACCTCATTCAGTTGCCCCTGATCTTCCTTCTCTCCCTGTCTTCTTCGCCTGGCAAGCCACCATCCTCCGGCTATCAACAAGGCAAGTGCAGCGAACCAATCACCGAATCTCGCATAGGGTGTTAAGGGCCCTGCAAGCGGGACATGAGCCGTGGAATACAGCCAACCGCGGCTCAGGTGCGATCCTGAATCGTTGAGGAGAATCCGTCTCTTCATTGTTTTTTGGTCCAATACGGTTCCATGGCTGTTGATCACCGCGCTGACCCCTGTATTTGCCGAACGTATTGTGGGACGCCGAAACTCAATCGAGCGAAACTTGGCATTTGCAAAATGCTGCGCAGCTGCCTCGCTGTTCTTGAACCAGCCATCGTTCGTGATATTGAGAATCAGCTGCCCTCCTCCCTTCACGAATTTTCGCATCTTACGCGCAACGGTATCTTCAAAACAGATCGTTGGTATCACTGAAAATTCTTCCCCCCCGGCCAACGGCGAAGGCAGTCTCATCGGCTCCTGCTGGTCCCCGGCGCTGAACGACCCTCCATATTCGGTTCCTGCCGACTTTTCCCATAGCCACCGCAGGACACCAAGCTGCTCAACGTAGGGAATAGTCTCTCCGAAGAGAACAAGGTGCTGTTTGCGGTATGTCCGGAAGACACTCTCCCCCCCGGGAAGCACAACCAGAGAATTGAATGCTTTTCCCTTCTCTTTTCTGGTCAGCGGCGCAGAGGGCACGACCCTTTCGGCCTCATATTCCAGCATTCCAAACAAGAGTGAGAATTCACCACGAGACGTGATCTCCTCAATTAATGACAACGAACTCCGACCGAGCTCCTGTTCGTTCTTCTCTCCGTAATAGAGGACGTCGGGAAGGGCTGACTCCGGCCATACGATCCAGTCAGGAACATCCAGACCAACAGGGTCGAGGTCTCCCGCCTCCATCGCATCCTGAACGCGTCGTTCGTTGGCAAGACTCAAGCTCTCAAGAGCCTGTAGGGTTTCTTCCTCATAACCCCTGTATATATCCTCTGCGGACCAGAGTCTCTGGCTGGCCTCCTGAGGAATATTCAACTGAACGAGGAGCACATTCAAAGGAGCGGAAGGCTCCTCAGGTTCTCCATGCAATTTCCACACACCGTAGACGAAACATCCCGCAAGAACCACCATCGCACATCCAAAATCCCAATGAGCACGTAACCGGCCGCTCTGAATTTCCTGAAACAGGCCACGACCCACCTGAACAACCACCCCCATGACGAAAACCGGCAGAAACGATAAACCGGAAACTCCTACCAAGTCCGCACCCTGCGCCAGGATCGGTTGATCATGAAAGGCAACCCCGAGACCGTTCCAGCCAAAGCCGGTAAAAAACCACCCCCGAACCCATTCCAGGCCGCACCAGCAACAGGCATTCACAATCGCAAATATCAACACTCTGCGAGACTCTTCAAACGACGTTCTCGACCGCCTCTTCTTTTTACTCAGGCGTTTGCTGACCTTGGCAGCGATACCCTCCTCTGATTCTCCCAGTGCTTCGGATTCCTGCCTCCAAGGGTTCCCTGCCGCCGCAGCAAAAAGGCCCCAGAACGCAAAATAAAGAGCCAGAAAAGAGGAGACCGCAATCCACCCAACAGTCCCTACTTCCGAAATCCACTTGAGATTGATCAACCAGAAGCTCAGGCCTGCAAGGTATCCCAGAGCGAAGCCACGTGGCCTGCGTTTCGCTCCTCCGCTCCCCCAGACTGCTGCGAACAACGGAATTAACCCGATCCAAACCATCACGGGTGTGTCAAACGGCGCGTAGCAGAGCGCCAGTAATACTCCTGAGAGCACTACCGCGCACCACGGCCACAGCACCTTGACGATTCCCATCGAGAGCTGAGTCTCACCACCCCGCGGAACAAGCACAATTCTCTATTCCCCGTTTTCAGACTTCCAATTACTTAAGAAAGTCGTAGTAATTTGCCGATAGGCTGTTCGTCATGAATATCTCCCGCGCCACCCTTCAGCGAAGGCGATTTCTCCAGTCCGGTTCGGTTCTGGGTTTCGGCGCGCTATCCGCCTTCTGTGCCGGCCGCAAACTCCTCCATCTCCCCCCTCACCTCGAAGCCACTCAGCAACAGGGCCTTGTTACTCTCGCCCCTTCCACTCCTGCTCATCATCTCGCAGACCAGCAGGAGCCCCCACTCCCCTTTCCTGATGCTCCCTTGGAGACCGAGCCCAATCCTCCCACGGGACGCCCTCTCGAACTGGAGGAGTCCTTTAGAGACTTCCTTCTCACCCTTGACCTTCGCCATCTCTCGGCCGAGGAAATCATTGACCCTCACCGGGGTGTGATGGGCGGAGTCGAGAATACGCTTCCACCCGTCAAACTCTGGGAAAAACTCTCCCCGACTCTGAAGGTTGCTGACGAACTTCGTGAGCGCCTTCAGACGCCCCTATGCAGGATCACCTCGGGTTACCGAAGTCCCAGCTATAACGCCAAAGTCCCTGGGGCGGTCAAGGGTTCATACCACACCCGGAACCAGGCTCTGGACCTTGTCTATTTTTGCTCACCAAAAAAAGCTTTCGATACCGCTCTGCAATTACGTAGAGAGGGATTTTTCCGCGGTGGCATCGGACTCTATCCGACCTTTATCCATCTCGACACCCGGGGCTACGCCGCCACCTGGCGCAGGGTTTGACCTTCTTTTCTGAAGGACTCCTATTCGGCATTTATTTCCAGCGAGTCCATGCGGCTGCGGGCATCTGATTCCAGTGCCTGCCAGAGCATTTCGACCGCCGTCCGAACCACCGACTTACTGACTTCAAGGTCGGCAGGCTCAGGAGGGCCACTCCCAAAGAGGTAAAATTTAATCTTGGGTTCCGTCCCGGATGGACGGATTGCGAGGCGCCTTCCGTCTGCAAGAGTAAGCATGATCATCCCTGTCTTAGGAATACGGTCTCCTTCTTCATCGAAGATCTCCTCTTGACTGAAATCTTGGACTCTCACCACATCTATTCCATCAATGGAAGATGGCGGGTCGATGGAATATGACTCTGCCAGGCCAGCAATTTTGACCGCGCCCTCGGCACCGTCCAATACTATGTGAGTGTTAAGCTCGTGATAGAAACCGAACTGCTGGTAAAGCTCATCCAGAAGATCCGTGACACACTTGCCCTCACTCATCGCAAAAGCAGCCAATTCGGCGAACATTACTACCGAGCCATTCCCATCCTTGTCCCGGACGAAGTCACTTCCGAGATATCCATAACTCTCCTCACCCCCAAACACGAAGAACCGGGAATATTCCAGTCGCAGATCCCGGGTTGTTTCTTCATCGAGAGAGCTGTAGTTCACCCGCTTCTCAGCAGGAACTGCTTCCTCATATTTGCGGAGCTTCTCCCCGATATATTTAAAGCCCGTCAATGTATTCACAACGCCGATTCCATAATGACGCGCAACAGCGGTTTGAAAATCGGTTGTAACAAACGTCTTAATAAGAGTCGCCCGGCTTCTATTCGACTCCGTTATAATGCCTTTTTCACAATAAGTTTTGATCCGATACCACGCCAGAAGGGTTCCAATCTGGTTACCACTGAGTAACTGCATGTCGCCCACGCTATTACGAACTGCCACCCCCATCCGGTCGCAGTCTGGATCCGTTCCGATCACCGCTTCTGCTCCGATCTCTTCTGCCAGCTTAATGGCTTTCTCCAGAGCCGCGGCATTCTCTGGGTTCGGAGACTCCACCGTAGGAAAAGCCCCATCCTGCGAATCCTGCTCTGCCACTGTAAAGACCTCGAAGCCCAATTTTCGCAGCATCGGGACGACGATCCACCCTCCAGTTCCATGAAGGTTGGTATAGACCACCTTTGCCGGACGTCCCTCGAGCAATTCCGGAGCCAGAAGATTCTTCTCCAATCTCAGCATGTATTGCTCGTCCATCTCCTTTCCAAGGGAGTAGACAGTCCCTCTCTCCGGCTCAGCAAGAGCCTCGTAGCTATCGCTCACAAGACTATTGACCTCCTCCATGATACCGGTCGCATGAGGCTCCACGATCTGGCCCCCATCATTGTAGTAAGCCTTGAACCCATTATCCTGCGCCGGGTTATGGCTCGCAGTCAGCACCACCCCGCCATCGGCCCCCAGTTGTCGCAGCGCAAAAGAAAGTTCCGGCGTGGATCTGGGACCGTCAAAAAGATAAGCATCACACCCCAGATCCGCGCACACATTCCCGCAATATCTCCCAAATTCTGCAGAAAAATGGCGTGTGTCATGGGCAATCACAAAAACTGGCCTGCGGTGCTCTCCCGTGTCATTCAGATTGGTCTTCAAGTAGGCGATAAAGCCCCGGATCGCCCTGTTCAGATTATAGAAGTTCATCGTAGCCGTACCATGACAGGGCACTTCAGGCCGTTCTGAGGCGCCCCGGCTACCTCGCTCTGCGGCGGTGACAACTCTTCCAATGGTCCGCCCCCTCATTCCACCCGTTCCGAAGGCTAATTTCCTGTAGAACCGGTCATTCAACTCTTCCCAATGCCCGCCTTTAACCAGCTCCGCAACCGTTTCCTCAGCGCTACGATCGCTGCTACCGGCAAGAAGAAGGCCTATATTTGCCTCTGACTCCTCAAGAAGCCTGCCGGTTCGCTTGGCTTCTGCCAGCTCTATCCTCCAATTGCTCATCCGCGGAAGAGTATTGATGATCGTAAAATGATTCCAATCGTTTTAGCACTTTGGTTCGCAGGATTTCCGCAAATTTCCCTGCGTCCTCCCTGAGACCGCGAAGATCAATCCCGGCACTCCTATGGTTGGCAAGATAGAAGCTTCCGAGAACATCCGATCAACCCTGTCTCTGGGTGATACCGATTCATTCCGTCTTGTGGACGGTATCGGAGATAATCTACCCGGTATTTATGTTGACGAATTCGCTGGTCGGCGCCTGATCTCAACATCTTTTCCTGAACTTCTCCCAGAACTCAGAGACTGGGCTTCAAGCCTCGCTCCGCCGGTAACCACATACTGGAAGCGACTTGATCAAAGGGACCGTAAATCACCGGATCTGATATCCGGAACTCCCGTTGAGAACTCTTTCGAAATTTCGGAGCAGGGAGTTCGTTATCTCGTCAGCTTCCAATCCGGGTACTCTCAAGGAATCTTTCTTGACCAGAGGAACAATCGAAGACGAGTGCGAGATCGCTGCCAACCAGGCGACACCATACTCAACACCTTCGCTTACACGGGCGCCTTTTCCGTTTGTGCCGCCCTCGCAGGCGCCACCACAACCACCCTTGATCTTTCCCAACCCTACCTCGATTGGGCACGTAGAAACATGGAGCTCAACGGCATTGATCCATCATCACAATACTTTTGTAAGGGCGACACCTTTCACTGGCTTCAGCGCTTCGCCAGACAGAAACGCCGCTTCACCGGAATCATCTTGGATCCTCCTACTTTTTCGAGGGATCAGGATGGAAAGGTGTTTCAGGCTGAGGACCACTATGGACACCTGGTCTCGCTGGCAACCGCTTGTCTCTCGCCGAATGGGTGGCTCCTTTGTACCACGAACTGTCAACGCCTTTCACGCACCTCGTTCAGCCGGATTGTAGAGGCCGCGATACCATCTGCATCTCGCACGTCTCAATT
>MDSV01186023.1_pt1 | contig 10955 bp, 8 predicted proteins | sample 810851 | NCBI WGS metagenome assembly MDSV01 (sample SAMN05326640, study PRJNA326480) | marine metagenome | isolation source: seawater | place: Atlantic Ocean: North East | collected 2012 | reverse complement strand
TTTAAATTTTTATTTATATAAGCTATAGATCCAATAGTTTCAGGCAAAAATAAAATTCTTAAAGTTTTTTTAAGTTTAATTTTTTTAAAAAATTTAGTAAGTGCGATAGCTACAAGTGGCCCAGATAATTCATTATTAGCCATAGATGGATGACAGATATAAGTGGAGATGAGTATTTCTTTTTTACTTTTTCCAGGCAATATTACCTCTCCATAACTAAGAGACCCTTTTTTATTAAATTTTGAGTCAATCAAAACATCAAACACATCATCTTTTTTGTAATTTTTTAAAATTATTTTTTTTTGATTATTGGTAATGCAGAAACCCCAGTATTTATTATAATATGAGGTAATATAGGGAATAGCATTAGGTAGTTTTTTTAAAGAATAAATTTTTTTCATTAAATTATTCTTATCAATCTTTTGTTTAACTGGGCTAGAATAGCCAATTAGATGCAAGTTGTTTTTTTTAAAATCTATTATTTTTTTCCCATACTTATCTCTAACAAATGCATCTTTTACATTCCATTCATCAGGAATAATCCAATCAAAAACTTTTTTTCCCGATCGAAACTTTTTAATCTTAATATAGGGGATTTGTGATTTTATAATCCTTAAAGTTTTTAAATTCCCATCACCAGATAAACTTCTATTTATTGGAAATAACTTTTTACCAAGATTAATATATTTCTTTGCATTCATTGATAGTAAGAATTTATTTATATTTTTTTCTTAAAATATTCTGTTTAAGAATATCTTTAAGACAATCACAGACAAATTTCACCTCTTTTATTTTTAAATCTGGATAAATTGGTAAGCTTAAACAATTTTTAAAATAATTGTTAGCTCCAGAAAAAGTACCTTTAATTTTTTTTTTATAAAAAGGATGGTAATTTATAGGAGCATAATGCACTTGTGAAATTATTTTTTTTTTAAAAAGTTTTTGAATTATTTCATCTCTTGAAATTTTTAGTTTTTTAGATTTAAAGATTACTATGAATAAATGATTCCCAGAGATTTGATCACGATTTTTTAATTGTAAATACAAAAGATCTGAAAAATTTTTCAAAAACTTATGATAATAATTAAAAATATTTTGTCTTTTTCTTATGAAAGTGCTGAGCCTTTTTAATTGTGATGCTCCAAGAGCACATGCGATATCACTTAGTCTATAATTGAAACCTGGACGAACTATTTTATAACTCCAATTATTTTTCTTTTTACCAAGCTTATCTTTAACTATTCCATGATTTCGAAGCACCATTATTTTCTTTTTTAATATTAAATTGTTTGTAGTGATCATACCTCCCTCACCAGTTGTAATACTTTTTACTGGATGAAGAGAAAAAGTTGTTAAATCACTATATTTACAAGAACCAACTTTGATATTATTTTTAATAGAATATTTCCCCCCTAGTGCATGACAAGCATCTTCAATTAAAAAAAAATTATATTTTTTTTTAATTTTTAAAAATTGTTTTGCATTATTGGGTGATCCACCATTGTACATTGTAACAACAGCTTTAATTTTTTTTATTTTATTTTTTTTAATACATTGAGTAAGAGTATCCGGGGTCATTTGCCCAGTAATTTTATCAACGTCAGCAAAAAAAATATTTGCACCTATTAAATAAGACATGTTCACAGAAGCTATAAAGTTAATAATAGGTATAATCACGATATCATTTTTTTTTATACCCAGTGATAAAAAACAAAGATGTAGCGCAGCAGTTCCGCTTGAGCATGATAAAGCATATTTAGAGCCTACATTTTTAGAAAAAATCTTCTCAAAATTATCAACTTCTTTACCAGTCGTAATAAGTTCATTTCTAAGGGTCTTTTTAACAATATTTATGTCGTTATTATCTATTGATTGATGGCCATAAGGAATAAATTTCATACGATAATAAATTAACTTAACAATTTTTTTTTTCTTTCAAAGAAAAAAAATCAAATATAATGTGATTTATTTTTAAAAAAGAGTATTTTATATGAAAATAATTGCATTAATTCCCGTTAAAGAAATTTCTGAAAGAGTAAATAAAAAAAATTTAAGAAGATTTTATAAGAACAAATCTTTACTGGATATTTTGATTGATAAATTAAAAAGATGTAAAGATATTTCAGAAATATATATATCATCTAATTCTTCAAAGATTAAAAAAATTTCCTCTAAAAATAGATGTAATTATTTAGAAAGAAATAAAAAATTTTGTAACAATATAACACCTTGGAGCGAAGTAATTACAGAAGTAGTTAATACTATACCTGAGGATGATAATACAATTTTGATGTGGTGTCACACTACCACGCCGATTTTTGATAGCTACAATGAAGCAATTAAAATTTTTAAAAGTAAAAAATTTAAGAATGATGGTCTTATTTCAGTTGAAAAATTCAAAAGATTTATTGTAACAGAAAAAAAAATGCCTTTGAATTATTCATGGGGCGTATGGCACCCATACTCACAAAACTTAAATAAATTATACTCGATTACAGGTGCATTGTTTATGATGAGTCTAAAGCAATTTAAAATTAATAGGTATGTAATTTCAAAAAATCCTTATTATTTAGAAACTAAAAATTTTGAGGGATTTGATATCGACACTATGGAAGAATTTAAACTAGCTCAACTAATGTATAAAAATAAAAATCGTATTAAATGAGTGGTAAAGCTTATATTACGGATTACATCGTTTATCCAAATATTGAAAAAAAAATCCTTGGTAAAAATTTTTCTTCAAAAAAAAACAAAGATGTTGAAGTTTTGCTTGTTTGGAATCAAATTATAAATAATAAATATTTAAAACAATTTCCTAATTTAAAAGGGATTGTAAGATATGGTGTAGGTATTGACAAAATCAATCAAAATGATGTTAAAAAAAGAAATTTAATTGTATGCAATACTCCTGATTACGCTTCAGATGAAGTTTCAGATACAGCACTTGCATATTTGCTAATGATTACTAGAGGAGTTTCAAAATATAATTATGATTCGAGAAAAAATTTTAGCCAATGGAAATTCAATACTACAATTAAACAAATTAAAAGATCCAATAAAACAGTCGTTGGAGTGATTGGAGCGGGAAGAATTGGTTCTAAATTTATAAAAAAAAGTGTTTTATGTGGTTTTGAGACTATTTATTTTGATCCATATTTAAAAAAAAAATGTAGTCATGGAAAAAGGTATAATAATTTAAATAAACTTTTAGCAAAATCTGATGTAATTTCAGTACACACACCATTAAATAAAGAAACTAAAAATATGATCGATGCAAGTTTTTTAAAAAAGATGAAAAAAGGCTCTTCAATTATTAATACAGCCAGGGGTAAAATTATTAAAAATTTGAATTTACTTTATAACAAATTAAAATCTAACAGTTTGTTCTGTGTTGCTCTAGATGTGTTACCATACGAGCCACCTATCAAAGACAGTTTTATTAAAGAATGGTTAAATAATAGAGCACTGGCATCAAGAATAATCATAAATCCTCACGTATCTTATTACTCTGTTCAATCTTATGAAGAATGTAGAATTAAAGCATCAGATAATGCTAAAAAAATTTTAATAGGAAAAAAACCAAATAATATTGTTTACGATTACAGAAAATAATTTTTCAAAGATAAGTTATAATTACTTAAAAGTATTTTCTATAATATTCATTGGATCATTAGCGTTATAGCAATACAATCTACAAAATTTTTTGATAGCTTTTTGTAGCTTTTTATTGTTCCACCAAACATCGATTTTATCGTAATTTCTATTTAAAAATTTTGCTGCTTTTTTTTCATCTCTAAAAAAAATGCCAAGTTTTTCGAATTCCTTAATAAATTTTTTAAAATTATGATCAAATGGGAAATGTATTTTTTCATCAAATAGTACAATAGAGGGTTTATTAATTACAAGACATTCAAAAAATGGTGTACCTAAGAAATGATGGATAGATATATTATAATTATTAATTATATTTAGAAATTTACTCTTTTTACTGATAAATTTAATTGAAGGAATTTTATATTTTAAAGATTTCTCAAAATTATCAATTTTATTAATATTAAGGTTTTTAAAATGAATTTTCCTTTTTAAGTTATCTTTTATATTTTTAATAAAGTTATCAATTTTAATCACACTATTTTTATTAATTATATTTCCATTTTCGAAAGCATCAACTGGATAGTGTAATCCTGATGAAAAAGAGTATGACAAAAAAAGAATTTTTCTGTTAAAATTTATTTTAAAATCATCATTTATATTTTCATTAGATTTTGTATAAAAAAAAGGTCTACCTTTAAATTTTTTAAAATTACCCCAAGTCAGGTAGATATCACTAATTTTTCTATCTTGATATGAATTATAAAAATCATTTTTTTCAAAAAAATTTCCATAACCATGTTGAGCTATACATAGTCTGAACATTTTATCTTTAGCTCTTCTATCTGCACAATACATTTTAAAAAACTCATCATAATAATGGGCATAGGAAGTAAGAACATATTTTGAATTTTTTGGCCAATTTATTTTTTTATTATAAAATTTTAATTGTGCAAAATATTCCAGAAAAGTTTTTGGTATTGAATAAATTAGATTACTTAATAAGAAATTTTGAAAACTACATTTAATTTTATCCTTATCATAATTCCAGTGAAGTTCATTTCTTTTATCATTTTTTTTTTCATCAAAATTAATTTTTTTTTTAGACTGAAAAAAAATAAATCTATATTTTTTGAATAATTTAACTTTGATTTTTTTATCTAATTCAAGCTGATAAAAGAAAATTTTCTTGCTTTTTTTTAAAAAAATGAGTTTGGGTATATACGAACTAATATCTAAATGGTTTAATATTTTTTTATTTTTTTTTGATTGAACATATTTTAAAATATTCTTTTTATTCTGATATTTAATAACTTTTTCAAAAGTCCATTGGCACCAATTATTATCTAATTTACATTTAAAATGAGAGTCTAGAGTATTAAAAGGTATAATATTTTTTAAATCTATCTTTGATTGGTATAACTCTTTTATATAAAATTCTTTATTAATTTTATTTACATAATCCCATATAAAAAAATTATGATTTATCCAAGTCATTAGCCATCTACCTAATATCACTTCCCAATATTTTTTTTGGTACTTTTGTTTGTGAATTTTATTGAGTTTTTTTGCTAAAAAATTAAGTGTAAACTCATATTTTTTAATTAAAAAATCTACATCCTTTTTATATTTATTTAGTTTAAATTGAGATTTTAAAACTAAGGTATCTTTAAAATTTTCTTTAAAATAATTAACTTCATTTTTACACCATGGTCCAATAAATTTTAATTTTCCGTTATTTTTTTTTTTAATTTGATTGATTAGCTTTTTATTTAGATCACCATCAATATTTATTAAACTTATTGAATTTTTCATAAATTAATAAGTATCTTCCAAATGTTTATTAAACAATAAGAAAATATTTGACATAAAAAGTATTTATAGTACAAAATTCTTATACTCTTTCTAAGTCTTTTTAATGACAAAATACTTTAAGTGCACAACTCTTAGAAATAAAAAAGAAATATAAAATATTTTATATAATTATTTATGTTGAAAGAATGGGATTATACCAGAAAGTCTTATATTGATTGGCTTTCAAAAACTAAATTAAGAAAAAAATTTTCTAATAATATTAAATTTGGTGATTTTTCTTTATGGTGGATTAGTAATTTAGTGAATAAAGATAATCGGAAAAATGCGGGTTGGTATTTAAAGCTTAATAGTAGGCTAAATGGAAGATCTGACAATCAAACAAGTAATTTAAATTATTTTCTATTATCATTAGCTGTTTCAAAAAAATTTATTTCAGCAATCTTCTCAAATATTTTAATAAAGCTTTTATTGTCGAATAATTTTCGCAATAAAAAGAATAAGGATTGTTTCTATACTTTGGTGAATAATTTTGTGTTTCATAAAAAAATTTACCTAGATCGACAATATGGAACAACAAGTTTAAAAAGAAAGAATGAAAAAACTTATATTGTGGAAGTACCCCAAGGATTAGTTTTACTTAAAAACATTTTTCAGATAAGAAAAAAGCTTAAAAAATCATGTGTCGACTATTTAGTTTTAAACTCCAAGTATGACATTAAAGATATTTTTTATGTTTATTTTAAAACCTTATTTCTTTTGTTTAAAACAAATAAAATCCTTAATGAGTCAAATTATTTTATAATTAAAAAAAAAGATTGTAGAAATATATTAGAGGAAAAATTAATCTCTTCTTTTTTTGGAGACATTCAAGATCAATTATTAAAAGGTCTTGCATTAGAAAAAAGTTTAAAAATAATAAAACCTAAAAATTTTATTACTTATTTTTGTTTTTATCCTGAAGCAAGAATGCAATATTATTTTGCAAAAAAGAGTAAGGTAAATAATATAATAAATGTAAATCATGCAATTTACACAGAGCAAAATATTTTTTGGAATTTTTCTAAAAAAGAGTTTTCGTCAAATCAATTAAGTTTTTTTTCACCAAAACCTGATACTTTTATTTGTAAAGGAGAGAAGGAATTTAGAGAATTAAAAAAATTTTTTAAAAACTCAAATTTTTATTTTACTGGTTGTCTTAAATCCGACATTAGAAATTTTATAATAAAAAAAGCAATGAAACAAAAAATTAAAAAAAATAAAGTAATTACCATATTAACTGGTGAAACAGACTATCAAGGAATTACTAAAGTTCTAAATGAATGTGAGCTAAATCAATATATTATCTATGTCGAACCACACCCACATGTGAAAGAAAAAACTATAGATTATTTAAAAAAAAATTTGGTTCATGAATTTAAATTAATTAATAAATTGACTAAAAATCAATTGTTTAAAACAAGTGATTTTATTCTTTTTGGAGATACACAGCTAGGCACAGAGCTAGCAATTAAAAATTATAATGTAATTAGAATATATGAAAAAAGTTTTATACCACATTATGATGTAAATAACGAATTTCCCTATGCATGTGATGGAAATAAACTCCAAAAATTATTAGTAGCAAAAAAACATAAATTTAAAGCTAACCTGTTGGAAAAAGATTATTTTTACAAGTATGATTTTAAAGCTAGCGATAGATTTCAAATTATCTTAGACAAATTGTAGAGTATATTATATACATCTCACTTTAATTAAAAATTACAAAAAATTGAGACTACCAAACAAAAAATTCTGGAGTGGAAAAAAAGTTTTAGTTACTGGTCACACCGGATTTAAAGGTGGTTGGCTTTGTATTTTATTAAATATTTTAGGATGTAAAGTTAGTGGCTATGCATTAAATCCAACTGGAAAAAATAATTTTTTTAAAAGCGTCAATCTAAATAAAATTTTAAATAACGATTTTAGACACAATATAGGTGATATAAAAAAACTTAAAAAATCTATAAACAAATCTAAACCTGAGATAATTTTTCATTTAGCTGCACAATCTAGCGTAATTCAAAGTTTCAAAGACTCTCATGATACTGTGGTTTCGAATGTTTTGGGTACAACAAACATTTTAGAAATAATCAAGAACAACAATTTTGTAAAATCAGCAGTATTAATTACGACTGATAAAGTTTATCAAAATTATAAATTTAGAAATTTTTTTGATGAGAATTCTCAATTAGGAGGTGATGATGTTTATAGTGGCAGTAAAGCATGTTGTGAGCTATTGGTTCATAGTTATAGAAAATCATTTATAGAAAAATCAAAATGCAATGTTGCGACAGTTAGAGCTGGGAATTGTTTTGGCGGAGGTGATTGGACACCTGAAAGAATAGTGAAAGATATTCTAGAAAATTTTAGCAGAAATAAAACATTATCATTAAGAAATCCTGAGGCTACAAGACCATGGCAACATGTAATAGAACCATTAATAGGTTATTTATTGCTGGCTGAAAAATTATACAAAAAAAATGGTGAAAATTTTTCAGAGCCATGGAATTTTGGCCCCAGTTTAAAACAAAATATGAAAGTTAAAGATTTAGCTAATATTTTTAAAAAAAAACTTGGATCTAAATCGAAAATACTAATTAACAAAAAAAATAAAAAATTTCATAATAAAAAAATTAATATTTTTGAGTCAAAACATTTGAATATAAATAGCAAAAAAACATATAAAAAATTATTATGGAAACCAAGATTATCAATTGAGGAGTCAGTTCAAATGACTGTTGATTGGTATAAGGGTTTTAGATTAAAGAAAAATTTATTTAATATAACCAAAAATCAAATTAGTGATTATTTAAAATTTTAAACTATTTAGTGTTAAATTAATTAAAATTTACATCAATTTATGAAAATTTTATTAACAGGTGGTACAGGTTTTATAGGTAAAAAATTTTTAAGTATTGCCTCAAAAAAAGGTTTTTTTACCTATGCAATTTCAAGAAGAAAAATGAAAAAAAAAATTAAGAATGTAAAATGGCTCAAAGGAGAAATTGATGATAATTGGAGCAAGTATTTATCTAAAGTTGACGTAGTTGTTCATTTGGCATCGAGTGGTGTAGTTAATTATAAAAAAGATAATAAAGTTAATATTCTTAATTTTAATGTAATAAAATCACTAAATTTGGTTTTAAGTGCGATTCAAAATAATTGTAGAAAATTTGTTATAGCAAGCACATCATCTGAATATTTTAATGATGGTGAGTCGAATAAGTATAAATTAAGACCATCTAGCAAAAGAAAATCTAGCTCTACATATTCATTGAGTAAGATTATTTTTTCAAATATTTTACAAAAAATCTCAAAAAAGACATATTGCAATTTTAGGATTATGAGAATTTTTCCCACTTATGGAGAAGGTGAAAACAAAAATAGATTATACCCAAAATTAAAAAATTATGCTCAAAAAAACAAAAACTTTCATATAAAAAACCCTAATGAATTTAGAGATTTTACAAAAGTTGATTATGTTGCAAAAGTTTTGATAGATGCTTGCGAATTTAAAAAAAGTAAAAAATTTGAAATATTTCATGTATCATCATTAAATACATTGAGTGTAAAAGAATTTGCTAAAAAGATATGGAAAAAGCATAAATCAAAAGGGAAATTAACTTTTAATGAAAGTACAAAAATTTTTAATAGACATGTATCATCAAAAAAATCAGTATGGAAAATAGATTAATGAAAGATAACACCGCCATTATCTTATGTGGCGGTAGAGGAACGAGGCTTGGAGCTTTAGGAAAAAAAATACCCAAAACTCTTATCAAAGTGCATAATAAAGAAATACTTTGGTATATTTTAAAACATTTAGAGATAAATGGATTTAAAAATATAATATTGCCTTTAGGTTTCAAAGGAGAGCAAATAAAAATTTTTCTTAAAAAAAATAACAATTTCGGACTTAATATTATAACGGTTAATACTGGAGTAAAAACAAATATTGGAAAAAGACTATCTTTAATAAGCAATAAAATAAAATCTAAAAACTTTTTATTACTTAATGGAGATGCAATTTTTAAGGAAAATTTGAAGAAAATATACCAAAATCATTGTAAAAAAAAACTTGGAGCCACTTTTCTTTGTGGTGAAGTAACCTATTCTTATGGATCGATCGGTATCAAAAATAATAAGATAATCGATTTTAAAAGAAATTTAGTTTTTGAAAGTTTAAAAGTGAGAAATGATGAAAAATATAAAGCATATAATTACACTGGAATGTCAATCATCAAAACTGATTTATTTAAAAAATTTGACAGATCTTTTAGAAATTCAGAGAACTTTGAGCAAGAATTCTATCCGAAAATTATTAAAAATTTCCGAACTCAATTGGTAAAACTAAAGGGATTTTGGCATTCAATAGACAATATTAAAGATTTGAATATTGCAAATAAACAAAGCTTACAAAATCAAAAATTTAAAAGATTAAAAAATCTTAAATCCTTTTTTAAAAAAAATTTTTAAGAAATTAGATTAATTAGATATAGATATTTATTGAATTATATATAGATTTGTAGGATAACATTCTCAAGATGAACTTTCTTAAAAATAAAATAATCCTTATAACTGGTGGGACGGGTACATTTGGAAAAGAAGTTACAAAATTTATTCTAGAAAATATTAAAGTAAAAAAATTAATTATTTTGTCAAGAGACGAAAATAAACAATATGAAATGTCTAAAAAATATCCAAATAATAAATTAATAAGATTTTTTATTGGTGATATTAGAGATAAAAATAGATTAATGACTGCGTTCCGTGGTGTTGATTATGTTATTCATGCGGCAGCAATGAAACATGTCCCAGCATCTGAATATAATCCTATTGAATGTATTAAGACAAATGTAGATGGATCTGAGTCAGTTATAAATGCTGCTATAGAAAGAAAGGTTAAAAAGGTTATTGCCCTATCTACTGACAAAGCTTGCAATCCTGTAAATTTATACGGAGCAACAAAACTTTGTTCAGAGAAATTATTTGTGAATGCAAATCAGTATTCAAATTCAACTAAATTTTGTGTAGTAAGATATGGTAATGTTATAGGCTCAAGAGGATCAGTAATTCCTTTTTTTTATAGCCTCTTAAAACAAAACAAAACTTTACCGATAACTTCGAAAGAAATGACTAGATTTTTTATCCCTATTTTAGATGCAATCAAATTTGTTTTAAATTGCTTAAATAACTCAAATGGTGGTGAGATTTTTATACCTAAGATGAATTCAATAAAGATTATAGACTTGATTAAGTTAATAGATGAAAATGCTAAAACAAAAGTTGTTGGTATAAGACCAGGAGAAAAAGTACACGAGTCCCTTTTTTCTATTGATGAAGCAAGATCTGTCAATCAAGATAAAAATTCTTTTATAATTTATAACGAATATTTATATTATAAAAAAAAAAATGGGAAGAAATTGACAAAAGAAATTGCATACACCTCTTCTAACAAGGAACTCTTGAATATAAATAAGATAAAGTATTTTTTAAAAAGTTATCTAAGA
>MDSV01088229.1_pt1 | contig 10955 bp, 6 predicted proteins | sample 810851 | NCBI WGS metagenome assembly MDSV01 (sample SAMN05326640, study PRJNA326480) | marine metagenome | isolation source: seawater | place: Atlantic Ocean: North East | collected 2012 | reverse complement strand
GTTGGAGATAAAAGAAAATGTATAAATTATATACCGATAAACAAGAAACCTTTGAATGTGATTTATTTTTAGAGGGTGCGGATTTAGAAAAATCAAGTGCTAGAATTGTTGTTGAATCAAAAGACTTGACATTAATGTTCAAAGGTACAATTGATAAAAAAGGAAATTGTAAAGTTCCTATTAAAAAATTAAAAGGATTAATGGGTGAAAACACCACCGGTGATATTAAATTAGAAGTTATAGCTGAAGATACTTTAATTGAACCTTGGCAATCTGATTTCATTGTCGATACTGCTAAGAAAGTAACGGTTGAGGTTAAATCTCAAAAAGAAGAAAAGCCACAAATCAAAGAATCTACAAAACCACAAGTAAAAATTAAATCTGTTAAAAATTATACAAATCCAATTAATGAAATGGTAAAAGTATTAAAGGAAAACGGAATAACATTATCAAAAGTATTACAAAACAAAAAGAAAATTGCACCAATACTTGAAAATTACTCAAATAGAGTAAATTATCGAGGAGGAACAAAAAAGTTTATAAAAGAAGTCATTCAGAAATTACCAAAAGAATAAAGGTTATAGGTCATTATGTCATTTGACTTAACAAATAAGAACATACAAGACACTTTTCAGAATTTGTTACAGAAAACAGGTTCTGATAATCGTTTATACGATTTAAAAGGAAACGAAGTAGGAGATTTACGAATCTCTGGTAGTCTTATTGCTCAACAATATGTTGTAAGTTCATCAGTTACTAATTTAATAACTCAAACTAAAAGTGGTTCAACTCAATTCGGTGATTCAGCCGATGATACACATTTATTTACAGGAAACATAACCGCAAGTGGAAATATAAGTGCAAGTGGAACAATTTATGCAAATAATTTTGCATCAACTGGTGAAGATGTTGGTGGAGTTACATTTGCAGATGATGTAAATATTACTGGACACATAACCGCAAGTGGAAATTTACAAATACCTGATAATTCATTTATTCATATTGGAGATAATACTGATTTAAAATTATTTCATAATGGTTCAAATTCATTTATACAAGAAAAATCAGGAGATTTAGTTTTAATACCTGAAGGTACTAATAAAAAACTTTTAGTATCAGGTTCAGGTGATACAAAATTATCTGTTGAAGGAAACATAACCGCAAGTGGAAACATAAGTGGTTCATCAACTTCAAACATTACGGTTGGTGGAACAATAACTGCAGAACAATTAACATCTACTGATGGTATAACAGCAACTGGTAATATATCTTCAAATGCTGGTAGTTTAGTATTAACAGCAGGTAAAGTAGTACTTGGTGCGACTCCGCAAATTGATGTTGGGGCTAGTAGAGCAGTTACATTTTCAGTTAACCCTAATGCTCCAACTATATTTTCTAACTCATCAGCAGTAAGTGCTAGTAATTTTACAACTGACGGACACATAACCTCAAGTGGAAACATAAGTTCAAGTGGAACAATAAATGCTAATAATGTTCAAATAAATGGAGCTGGTGTTGTTTCTAATGTAGCAGCAGCTGCCACACAAGGTCGGTTAACTCAAACTAAAGATGGACTTGGTGGAGCAGTAGATCTAACTGATTTAGGAACTACAGGTAATCCAACATTTAATAACATAACTGCAGATACTGATATTCTTGTTGCAAGAAATATTCTACATGTTGGAGATACCAGTACACAAATAGGATTTGATGGGGGTAAAATAACAAATAATGCTAATCAAATAGTATTAAATGGGCCTGTAACCGCAAGTGGAGACATAAGTGCAAGTGGTGATTTTTATAGTGGAAATAATAAGTTAGTTAAATCATCTCAAACAGGTTCATTCTTAACATCGATACCTGATGGAACATATTCAAGCTCTTTACAGACATTAGGAAATATAACTTCAAGTGGGGACATAAGTGCAAGTGGAACTGGTGTATTTAACAAATTACAAGTAGATGATACAACCAGAGTTACAAATTTAAATGCTGATAAATTAGACGGTCAACATGGTTCTCATTATTTAGATTTTAGTAATTTTATAATTGATGATAATGAAATACCAATTGCTAAATTAGCATCTGATGCAATTACAATTGGAGGAGCTGGTTCAACAACTTTAGGTGGAACAGCAACTGTAGCAAATATATTACAAGGTTCTACTGTATTTAGTTCTTCGGCTCAACTTCCGAGTGGTTTAGTTAGTGCTTCAAGTGCTGGTGATGGTCAAGCTCAATTTAAATTAAATGGTACTAATGTCGATGTTAATGGATTAGGTACAAATGGTGATGTAACATTCGATACATTGACTTTAGATGCTGGAGGATTGAAAGGTGTTGGGACATTTAGTTCATCAGCACAACTTCCAAGTGGTATATTTTCAAGTTCATTACAAACATTCACAAACATAACCGCAAGTGGAAACATAAGTGCAAGTGGAACAATAACTTCTAATGGTGGAACTTTTACTGGCGACATAATATTAAATGCAGACAACAAATTAAAAAGTGATACAACAGGCACTAATAACTTTTTAGAATTTGATAATGATGATGGAAGTCCTGAAAATCAAACTATTTTAAGTAGTGTTACTAATGTCGCTTTAATAGTAGATGGTAATGGTAATGGTACAGGTCAATTTGAAGTATTAAAAGCAGGGACAGATTCTACTGCTACTGAATTATTTAGAATAGAAAATGATGGTGATACAGTATTAGATGGTGATTTTAGAATACAAAGTGGGCATAAATTTAATGTAGCAGGTAATGATGTGTTAGACCAAACTACATTAGGTAGTACAGTAGTTAATTCTTCACTTACAAGTGTAGGAACATTGACTGGTTTAAATGTTGATGGACATATAACCGCAAGTAACAACATAAGTGCGAGTGGAACATTGATTGCTAATGCAATCACACTTCCTGATAACGCGATTAGTGGTGATAAAGTTGAAGGTGGTACAATTGCTTCAATTACAATTTCTCAATTGGGTGGTGCATTAGATGTAAATAATGAAAATATAACAAATGTTGATATTAATAGTGGAACGATTGATGGTACTGATGTAACTGTAGGTAGTGGTAAAACATTAGATGTAAGTGGAGGAACTTTAACATTAGCTAATAATCAAATTAGTGGTGATAAAGTTGAAGGTGGAACAATTGCTTCAATTACAATATCAGAATTAGGTGGAGCATTAGATGCAAACAATCAAAACATAACCAATATAGATATTGATAGTGGAGCAATTGATGGAACGGTTATTGGTGGTAATTCTGCAGCTGCTGGAACATTTACAGATTTAACAGCAACAAAATTAAATGTAACTCATTTAACATCATCATTCATAACAGCTTCAACAATTGAAACACATGGTTCTCATATATTTGGTGATTCTATATCAGATACTCAAGAACTTAGAGGACACATAACCGCAAGTGGAAACATAAGTGCAAGTGGTAACATCAACGCTACAAGTATAACAGCAGCTGGAACTCCAATTGCAATGACTGCGGTGGGTAATATTAACGCACAAGGAAATATTATTGGTGATAATAACACAAATATGTCAGGTATAAATAATATAACCTCAAGTGGAAACATAAGTTCAAGTGGATATGTTTATGGTGATAGATTTTATGTAGATGGTAGATTGGGATTAGATTATAATTCTTTAGATGGAATTAGATTAGGTTATCAAACTGATGAACCAATTCGTATCGGAAGAACAATTACAAGTAGAACAACATTTACAGGAAACATAACCGCAAGTGGAGACATAAGTGCAAGTGGAACAGCTACTGTTCAAAATTTAAATGTAGTTAGTCCAGCTGGTAATATTAAAATAGGAGAAAATGTAGCTGGTAATCTGGATGGAATTGCTTTAGAAAAAAACATAAGTTCAAGTATGAATTTATATCTTGAAGGAGATATAAGAGATGTACAACACATAACCGCAAGTGGAAACATAAGTGGTTCAGCAACATCAAATCTAACTCTTGGTGGTGATGTAAATATAGTTAAAGATAAATTAAAAATTGGTGGTGTTGCTGTAACAACAACAGCTGCAGAACTTAATTTTTTAGATACAGCTGCTGCAAATAGTGTTGTAAATAGTAAAGCTGTTATTTATGGTTCATCGGGAGAACTTGCAGGTACATTATCTACAGCTGCACAAGGTAATGTAACTTCATTAGGAACATTGACTACTTTAACCGTTGATGATATTACGATTAACGCTTCAAAGATTTCAGACTCTAGTACTTTAGAAATAGAAGCTGGTGGTGGTTTAAATTTAGATACAGCTGCTGAAATACTTTTAGATTCAGCTGCTAAACGGATAAGGGCTATAGGACACATAACTGCTAGTGGAGACATAAGTGCAAGTGGAAACTTATCTGCAACTGGTAATTTAGATATTGACGGAACTTCTAATTTTGCATCACATATAACCGCAAGTGGAAACATAAGTGCAAGTGGAACAATTAATTCAAATCAAGTTTTAGTTAAAGGAGAAACTGCTTTATCATTACTTAGCCCCGGCGGGGCTACAAAAGGATTTGTTTTTTCAGATGCTCAAGTAACAAAACTTCAAATTGGAAAGGGTGATACTGTAACTGAAACAACTATTAATGGACACATAACCGCAAGTGGAAACATAAGTTCAAGTGGAACGATAACAGCAAACTCAGTCGATATAAATGGTGGAACTATAACTGGTATTACGGATTTAGCTGTTGCTGATGGAGGAACAGGTGCTTCAACATTAACAGATGGTGGAGTATTACTTGGTAGTGGAACAGGTGCTATAACTGCTATGGCTGTTTTAACTGATGGTCAAATGATTGTTGGTGATGGAAGTGGAGACCCAGTCGCTGAAAGTGGAGCAACATTAAGAACTTCAATAGGAGTTGGAACGGGTGATAATGTTCAATTTACAAATATTACTGGAACAGGAAACACAACATTAGGTAATGCCGCGACCGATACACATACTATTACTGGAAACATAACTGCAAGTGGTGATATGAGTGGAAGTTCAACTTCAACTATAAATGTTGGTGGAAACATCACATCTCTCGGAACAATTACCGCAGAACAAATAACCTCAACGGATGACTTAACTGTTGATGATGACATTAATATAGGTAATAGAATAACTCATATTTTAGATTTAGATACCTTTATAGATTTTGATGATGATACTATCGCATTTGCGGCTGGTGGTTCAAACCATTTAGTATTAAAAGAAGGACACATAACCGCAAGTAATAACATAAGTGCAAGTGGAAATGTTATCGCAGCTCAAGGAAGATTTTCATCAAGAGTTATAACAAATGACTTTCATCAATTTACTGACGCAGCTGGATTCACCTTCCATAATAACATAACAGCAAGTGGAAACATAAGTGGTTCAATAGATTCAATCTTAAATGTAGGTGGTGAAGTTCAATCAAGAGGACAAAGAATTGGTGCATTTAATGGAACAAATGTTAGATTAGGTGATTCAACTCAACCCACACAATTATTTGGAACATCTATAGATATAACAGGCACTACTCCTTTTAAAGTCGCTGGGAACATAACCGCAAGTGGAAAAATAAGTGCAAGTGGACATATTGAGGGTTCATCATTAGCTGCAAACTCTCTGATGGTTGGAAGTACAGGAATAGCATTTTCTACTAATTTTATATCAAATACAATAAAGTATAATAGTAGTCTTGGGGTTCTTTCTCTTGGTGGTAATACAAGTGTTTCTGGTCACATAACTGGAAGTGGAAACATAAGTTCTTCATATACATCAACTGGTTCTCTTGGAATTTTAGAATTACATGGTGGTGTTATTGATTTAAAAAATAACGGTGCACAATCCGAAATAAGAATGTATTGTCAAACTGATAATGCTCATCACCAAACAATAAAAGCTGCACCACATTCAGATGGTGCAAGTAATACTTTAACTCTACCAAATGTTGGTACAGTATTCTCAACAACAGACGGAGCACAAACTTTAACAAACAAAACTTTAACAAGTCCAGACATTAACACACCTGATATTGATGGTGGTAATATTGATAATACGGTTATTGGTGCAACAACAAAAGCTGCAGGTTCATTTACAACTGTAACTGGAACTGGTAACATTAGTAGTTCAATAACTTCAACTGGTTCTTTTGGAAGTTTAATGATTGGAGGTGGACATTTCACTTCTGCTTCATTAGCCGCTGGAGGTAGTGGTGGAGGTGGTGGTGGTTCAGCAGATAACTTAGGAAATCATACTGCTACTCAAGTATTAGATTTAGATGGAAATAGTATTAAAGATGCACTACACATAACCGCAAGTGGAAATATCACTGGTTCATCTGCCACAACTGCTTCCTTTGGTCATTTGATAATTGGTGGTAGTAGTTATTTAGGAAATCCAAATACTTTGGTGGGAATAGATGAAAGTGTAGCTACAGCTGCTGATAAAATACCTATTTGGGATGAGAGTGTTGACCTTTGGAAATATATTACAATTGATAATTTACAAGATGAGATTGATACCACTGGTGGTGGTGGAGGAGGAGGAATATCCTTTGATGGCTCTACTGAAGGTGGTGTTACAACATACAAAGATGCAGATGAAGTTACTGTACAAACAAAATTAACTTTTGATGGTGGTACTTTATTCGTTGGTGAAGATGGTGGTACTTATGTAAGTGCTAGTACTAGTGGTCAGTTGGAAATAAGTGGTAGTGGTACAGCAAATCTTAATGTTGATGGTCATATATCAGCTACTCATATAACTGCTAGTTCAAATATTAGAGGAAACATATTATATCAAACATCATCTATAACAGCGACAGGAAATGCTCAAGGTGATATTGTTAAATTTGCAAACACAACAACTGTAGCAGGAGCAATATATGCTTATACGGGTTCGGGTTGGATTTTAGCTGGTTCTGGTTCAACTAATCATGGTTCAGCTTCATTGGGTTTTGCTATCGGAACAAATTCTACAACAGATGGAATGTTATTAAGGGGTATTGCTAATATAGGTTATGATCCTGGTGGAAAAAATGGATGTGCTTTATATTTAGCATCTGCAGGTTCTGCTTCACATGTAGTACCAACAGCAACTGGTGCTATATCAAGAGTTGTAGGTTGGAATTATGGTAGTGATACAGTTTATTTCAATCCTGATAATACATGGATTAAAATTTCATAAATATGTTTAAAAGACGAATAAATAGAACAACATATCAAGAAGGATACGAATATAGAGTTTATCCTAAAATTGCACCAATGTTTTATAAAACACCAGATGGGACTTATGAAGATATAGATCATACTTTTAATGACACTACATCTTCTATAGGAGATATATCTTTAATGGACAAGGGGGTGGTGAGTGTTGGAATAAGAAAAGGAAATAATCCATATAAAGTTGTAGGAATTAGACCTGATAGTAACCAACACTTAGGAACACAACAATTAGAATTTAGTTTAGTTAATGTAGAACTTGATGGTGTATCACAATCTTTCAATGTAGAAACTGATTTAAAAGTAATGTTAAAAAGAAGTAGAGTATTTCAACTCGTTAAATTAAATGCACCATCTTCTTCATTTAGTGATTGTAAAATAGAATTTGATATACATAATACAGGTTTAGAGCTTCAAAATAAAAAGTATTCAGAAACTACTACAATAAGAGATTATGGTTTCAATTTAACGAATATAGGTGAAAATAATGGAAATACTACATTAGCATTACATAATAATTATTCTCGTTTGAATAAAGATATTCCTTATTTTGATTTTTATGTTGGAAAAATAACAGATGAATATATCACAACGGGTGAGTATACAAATGAAGAAGAATTTGGAGATAGTGATTTAAGTGATTATGTGATTAACGGGGATATGTATCCTAATGGTAGTGCTGTTTATTATAAAGATTCTATAATATTTACTATTCAATGTTATAATATAGAAAATTATAAAGATATAATTATAAATAACTTATGTGATATGTATGGATTAGAAAATTTTGATGACGGTGGTAGTGGTAAATATCTTACAAAAGATGGGAAAAAGGTTATTGGTTATATTGTATATAATAATGTATTTTTTGGATTTATTAATACTGTTGATATACCTGATAAGATTAAAACATTATTTAAAAGAAAAAGTTTTGAAGACACCTCGTTTTTAAATTTAGAATTATCTGATTTTTGTACAGATATATCTAATAAATTTAATAAAGATTTAAAAATAGAAGTTGATAATACCTATTTTAAACCAATTAATGATAATTTTTATTTTAAAGTAAGTAATGAATGTTTTGTGATAAGTGAACCTTTAGCATTTGATGATTTATCAATTTTAACTGATTACCAAACTACACATACATTGAAAGATAATGGGGATGGGAGTTATAGATATACAAAATTATTAAAAATTAAATCCGCTTTAAATATAAATAACGCCAAATATTTAGATGTTAATTTATATAGTTCCGATGCATCAGATGCCGGCTATTATAAAACTGAAAATGTACAAAGAACCTCAGCTAGATTAACTCAACACAGAAATGCTACATCTGGAAGTCGTACTATACAGACTAATTCAAATTATGGTATACGAGCTTGTGGTCAATTTGGAACAAGAGTTTCATCAGGAGGTCAATTTGGTAGTACCTTTACTTATACAAACGGAACATATCAATATCTTTTTCAATTTGATACATCAAATGTAGTTGGTACAGTAACAAATGCTAACCTCAGACTGAGAGCTGCTTATGAAACTGTTGGTGGTAGTCATAATGATATTAGTATAATATTATTGAAATCTGCTGCGAATACTAATGTTGAAAGTTTAGGTAATCTAAATAGTTATTTGGGACATACAGCTGGTTGGAGTGCAAGTGATGTAACTGAATATTCAGCAGAATATGTTGTAGATGGATATGAAGATTCATTAAATGGTGTAAATATGAATAGCTATGCGACTGAATTAGTACCATTAAATGCAACTGCTTTAACGGATATGAAAAATAATGATACATTTCAATTTTTTATAGTTGAATATGATGAGTTTTATTTAGATAGTTATGATTCGACATATGGACAATCTGCTACAGGTGAAAGAACCATGTACTCAGGTCAGATTGATGCAACAAATTCTAACCATGTACCATACATCTCATTTTATTTTGATGTTTTTGGTCATGATGTTACTAATGTTCCTTCAGGCTCCATAGATACAATATCCACGACACATACTACAACTATTTCTAAATTAACCAATGTAAGTAGATAAATTTTATGGAAAGAAAATGATAGATAAATTATTCGATATTAATAAAGAGGTTTTTTATGCCATTTAGAACTATAAAAAAAGTTACACCCTGGTTTAGACCAGGTGATTGTGAAGTTCAAGCTATAGAAGGTGGAAACCAAGCTACACTTTCACAAAAACAGCGTTCTTATGATGGTAATCTTGATACAGATTGTATTGTAATTAAGGGTGGTGGTTATTATGTTAGATTAGTATGGCATAGTTTTACGGGAGAGGATATACCAGCTAACTCTGTAATAAAACAAATTCAGATGTCATTTACTGCTGATGATTATGCAGAATATTCTGGAACTTCAGATTGTTTAGGTTACTTTTCTCTTGGTTGGTCAGCATCCACTCCAACCAATATCAATAATTATCCTATAGCTCAAATTAGTGGTAGTACTTCAACAGATTTTGCTAACACTACGGAAACTTATGTATATCCAGCAGATCAATCTGATGGTACTGGTGGACAAAATGCAGCTACAGATGAGTATCTTACAGTACCAACTTGGATTACAGCACCATCAAATGGTAATTTGATTTGGGGTGCAGCAGATACATCTTGGAATCTTATGGGAGGTGATGTAAGTAGATTAGCTCTTTTCCTTCATATGGATCATAAATTTTCTGGATATGCTGATGATGGGGGTTCTCCACAACAACTTTCTCTATATATTAGTGATGTGAAAGTAAGAATCTTTTATGAAATTGAAGAGGAAGTAAATGTACAATTAAAATCTGGTAATTTAGATGTTAAATATGGTTCATTTACAATAAAATAAGGGTATTATTAACTTTTATTATATTTATATATGAATAAGACTATAAAAATGAGGTATTATGGCAAAAGAAAGTAAAAATTTAGCAAAAGTTCAATCTATGTTGGACGGAACATATCAAAATAAAATCCAAGTTGGACAATATAATCCAACTGAAGAAACACGACAAGTGGGTGATAAATGGACTGATTCAGAAGGATACGAGTGGGAACAAAAAGAAGGATATAAATATAAAATACCTTCATTACCATCAGTTGGTATGTTCTCAAAACAATGTAAAGATTGTGGAAAAAATTGTAGTCCAAAAACAGCAAAGCCGTGGGATAGAGATGTTTATAAAGCCGATGGTAGATGTTATTATTGTCAAATGGATTATGAAGCAGAATTAAAAACTGGTAAACCAATAAGATGGTTCGCTTATAGAAGATTAAAAGATTTACAAAATATGGAATCTATCCATAGAGATATGGAACAATGGATAGAAGAAATGACAAAAGAGAAAAATAAAAATCCATTTGATGAGACAGTTGCTAATGCTCTTGCAAATGGTGAAGTTGAAATGCAAATAAACAAAAACCTACAATAGGAGAAAAACTATGATGGAATGGGTAATGGTAAATTGGGAATGGATAATGTTAGGATTTTATACATTAGAAAAAATCGTAAGATTATCACCAACAGATAAAGACGACATCATTTTTGATATGGTAATTAAACCAGTATGGGATAAATTACCTTTCGGAAAGAAATAAGATGTTCAGCAAAATCAAAAAATATGTAATTGGATTTTTTGTTTTGGCTGGAGGTATTCTTTTTGCTTTCTTGAGTGGTAAAAGTGCTGGAAG
>MDSV01189569.1_pt1 | contig 10956 bp, 6 predicted proteins | sample 810851 | NCBI WGS metagenome assembly MDSV01 (sample SAMN05326640, study PRJNA326480) | marine metagenome | isolation source: seawater | place: Atlantic Ocean: North East | collected 2012 | reverse complement strand
TGTATATGCACCTCCTTTTTCATCGTAATAAGGATTTATATAAAAATAATTATTTGAACTATCATACAATTCTATAGAATTTGCATTTAATGGACTTATGCCTATTATTTTTGAATATTCATTCGAACTATCCACATTATCAAACAAATTATAACTCGTATCTATTCCAAAATTTGACCATATATTTGTACTTTCTGTTATATCTTGACCATTATCGGAAAATTCTAAATTGTAATTCAAATGTGTTAAGTTATAAGCTATACGAATATTCAAAGATACATCTACATAAGTATTTGTTGGATCTACATTATAAGTAAAATATGTTTGACTTAAAGGCGCTTGAACATCTGTATATGTATTTGATAATATTTGTGTATATGTATGTGTATTTATTGTTTGTTGGATAAAATTCAACATCTCATTATAATTGAAAAATGTGTTCTGTTCTGATAAATTCAACTCTATTGACCTTTGGTTGTCATTCTTATTTCCGGCACTACCATTCGGTAAATAATATAAAATATTTGACTCTGTTATTGTATAACCTTGTCTATTTATATTAAAAGAACCATCGAAATAAATATTATCTATTGACATATCACTACCAGATAATTCTGTCTTCATATTGAACATCTCAAACAAACACGATTCACTCTCATTTATTATTATTTTGTATGTACTTTCGTCAAATGTTTTCTTCTTCTTTATATTTAAATTCAAAAAAGAATCTATAATATCCACATTTGTACCTTCTTCAAACAAACTATTATTTAATAAATCTTGCGTTATTCTATCTGTTAATTGAGTCAAACTATAATTTCCTTCCGTTATACCTATACGAATATTGTTATCTTCATTTATATATTCTGCTGGACTGTTACAACTTAATATTATATTTACACTACTATCTACTATAAAACTTGATAATACCGGAGGAGATTCTGAAATACTTTCACATAAATCCATTTCTACTGATTCAAAATAAAAACACGAATTGAATCCTTGCAATTGTGTCCATAATGTTCCTATTGATTGTGTTTGAGGAACATCTCCTATTGGAAATTCTATTATATATTTTGTATTTGGTTCATAACGCACTCTATTACGATCCACTTTTAATGTTAACTTAAAAAATGTAAAACCATTATTCTCTGTATTTGCATCTGTTATATCTATTCTCTCTATTTTAGAACCTGATGTAAATAATTTAGAACGTGTTATTGCACTATTCACTAATGTTATTATCTCATTCCTATTAAAATATCCTGTTCTTAGTAAATCTATTTCAAATGTTTCTACTGTATTTTCTAATGTTTTTGTGGAAGGACCTATGTATTTTATCAATTTTAAATAATTATTATTTGATGTTAATAAAAACTGATTTGTTGATTCTGTATTTATTAATGTTGTTGCTTTATATGTTTGACTTGAACGCAATACATAAGGCTCATATATCATATTATTGAAACCAAAATATGATGGAATAGTCTGTAAACGATATTCATTTAATTCTGTTGATGTTGTTAATGACGAATCCTTTGAAGGAGTCCACGATGACCACACTAAATCATAATTATTCTCATTATAACACTTCTGAATATCTATTGTTAATGTTGTTCGAGCATTTGCATAATTATAATTCAATTCGGTTGATCCAAAACTTACATCTGTATATGTATTAAACACATTCGTAAATGAATTATTTATTGCTGCTGTCAACTCTTCTGCACTATAATTTCCACTTGGAATACCCACTTTATAATCATGATTACTATTATTTATACCATCTGTATTTCCCTTCAAATAAAAAAAATTACTACCAAAACTTTTACTTATTGTATACCACGTATAAGGTATTTGAATTGAATATAATTTTAAAGATACTACATCACGTAAAGGCTCTGATAAATCAAAAGTAAAATTTGTACTCAAACCATATATCGACTTATCACGATATTGACTGTCTATACTTATTACACGCTTTATTGTCTGCTTTAATAACGGATTCAATTGTAATTTATCCGCTGAATAATCTAATGTTTGAACTGAACTTATATTTTGATCCGGTTCTTTTTCTTCATCTTTTGATTCTTCATTTTCATTCTCTTCTTGAAAAAAATGATTATAAATATCTGTGAAAAATCTCGCTAGCATATTTCCTGAATCATTTTGCATATTTGAATATTTCCTTATTAAATGAATTATACGGGCTTCTAACTCTCTATCTGTTGGATTTGATATATCTAAAATGTTATACAATTCTGCATCACTATATTTACTTACATCAAATCTATCTTCATTCCTTCTTTCTCCCATTATATATCTACTTATAATATTTACTTATAATATTTATCATACTATATTATTTTTATTATTTTTTATTTTAAGAACATTTATTGAAAAATCGGCGTTTAAACATCTTTTCTACATAACTATGTAAATCAACTATGTGTTTTGTTCTCCATAATATCTTTAAAGGAAATGCCTTCAAACCCTGACCTCTTTTCATATGCATATGACCTTTGAAACATAATTCATCAAACACCTTCATTACTATCTCTTCTTCTTCTGTCATATCTTCACGCTTTATATGATACTTTCCTACGTATACATAACGATTGTAATCCTCAAATGATTCTACTTGCTCTCCGTATATTCTATATTTATTATAATATGGAATATTCTTTATCAATCCTACACCAAATATACGATTACTATCATTATCCATCTCTAATACCATTATATTTCTACCTTGGGGAATTCGACCAGTTATCATAGAAGGACTACCATATAAACATCCTTCAGGAATCTTTCTATTTCTATATGATTCATTCCTTGCTTTTGTTACTATATTAAATCGACTTGTAAATAAATGATTCCTTAGTGTTATACCATATTGAGCTACACGACGGTTCTCTTCACGATTTAATATTGATGACGCTTTATTCATATTTTATAATATTCTACTTTTTTATTATTTTTATAATCAATTTTTTAATCTAATCTTCGGGTTGTTAATATTTACTTGCAACTATCTTCCAATACCATGGTAAATCATACACTATATTATATTTATCACCACTTCGAAGCTTCTCTTTTATTGCATTCATTTCTTCATTATTATTCCAATCCATACTTATTATAATACGTTTTGAATGTTTATCATTCTTATGAACTATTTCTACTATTTTTTCTATATTTCCCCAACGAAGCTTTTCAAACACACGCTTTATATAATCCATCTTTGTATGTAATTCTACTTTTGGAATACATATATCTAACTTATCCGTCATTAATATTTTATTATCTTTAATTGTTATTATTTTGTACATTTTTAATCAATTTTTTAATCTAACCATTCGGGGGGTACATTAAATAGAAGATACCGTTGGTTAAATTCCATAATCCGCAAACGTATTTGTATTATCACTATGACTCGCTCTTTGACGTCCTACACGCTCCTTGAAACAATACCAATTCTTTCTACACATTAATGATACCCAAATTTGATCATTCGCATATATCCAATGTTCTAATGTTTCATCCAATTTAGGAATCGCCCACTCATACAACTCTATCAACTCATCATACATACTATTATTTACTAAATAACCTGAAGCTGTATGAGCTTTATTTACTTTATACAAATAATCATATTCACTATCTTCATACACTTGTAAATTATACGCTAACATGATTACGTCATATTCTACTTTATCTTCAAATACACGCTTCATCAAACTTTCTAACTCTTCTTTAGAAACTAAAAACTCGAAATCATCTTCAAATATTAGTATATTTTTGTAATTATTATCTCTTGCATCTTTCAATACATTCAAATGGGCATATCCACAACCTACAATTCCACGAGGATATTCATATTTTATTCCTTGAAACCTTTCATACGGGCATAAATTATACTTTTTTAACTCAGATTCTATTTCATCTTTCCGGTCTAGACGCTCGTCCAAATTTATATATGCTATTTTTGAGATATTTTCACACATATATTACCTACTATCTTTTTGTGTTTATATTATCAAAAACTATTATTTATCTATATTAATTACATTCATTTCAATATAATGGAAAATATTATGTGTGATGAAAAAATATTTACAGATGATGATACTTTAGATACTTCTTGGATTGATTTCCAATATAAAATTGAAAATATACATCAACACTACGTTAGAGAACCTATGCCTGATATTAATATTTTATGCATCTATGTTAATAATCTATCTAATATCGAATATGTTATGAGCGAAAAAGAAAATCTCACCACACTCTCAAACGGTCTAAAAGGTATCTCTAAAGACCGTCTTTTACATCTCATACAAAAGAAAAAAATGCATTACCATGACAAATCTAAAAAATGTAAACTTATGGATATTCTTTACTACAATTCGTCTATTGAATCTATAGATCTTGAACAAGACTATATGAATCAATCTAACCAGTCTGATTTGTATTCTTCTTATTTTAAAACACTTCCTATCTTTAATGAAATCGTTATAGATGACTCTATTTTCGTATTTCATGACGTCAACTCAATATTCCTTATATTCAAAGAAATTACATCACATAATACTTCACTTAAATCTATATTGAAACCTAATGATATCAAACCTTCCGTTAAATCTACTAAAAAAGTACATATCGATACTTCACAAAATAAAGAATTCTTAAATAAATCTATGAAACTTAAACACCGACGCAAAATGACACGCAGAAAATAATTTTATTACTATTTAAATTATTTTCTTATTTACCACCTTCTACTTCTATTGGAAGTATATTATTGTTTTCACTACCTTTGCAGTCTATTACTTCAAAAATTGTTTTTATTGCTTCTCTTCTAGGTATAGTTCCTGGTATAATTATATTTTCTCTCTGCTGACTATTATATCTTATAGTAGTTATTCCTTCTTCTCCATGTCTATTAAATATTAAATATCCAAAATCATTTTCAACATGAGTACTCAATAAATTTCTTACTCTGGCTTTTTTGTCTCCGTCTTGGTCTTTTATTCTCACAATAAAACATATTTTTTTTTTTATAATTTCATGTTCATTTCCTAAAATTTCTTTTAAACTGTATGTTCCAGCATCTCCACCAACCTTTTTATTTACTTCTTCCTCTGGAACTTCTTCAAGAACTGGTTCTTCTGGTACTTCCTGTGGTACTTCTTGTGGTACTTCTTCTTGAGGTCCTTCCTGTGGTACTTCTTGAGGTACTTCTTGAGGTACTTCCTGTGGTACTTCTTCTGGAACTTCTTCTGGAACTTCTTCTTGAGGTCCTTCTTGAGGTACTTCCTGTGGTACTTCTTGAGGCACTTCTTGTGGTACTTCCTCTGGTACTTCTTCTTGAGGTCCTTCCTGTGGTACTTCCTCAGGTACTTCTTCTTGTGGAAATTCTTCGGGTACTTCTTGAGGAATTTCTTCTTGTGATTCCATTCGTTTAATACGCTGTTTTTCCACACTTCCAAACCTTTCACGAATTAATCCTTCGATTTCTTTTGGAGATTTTATCATATTTGGTCTTGTTAGTATACATTCGCTCAAAACTTGCTTTAATTCATGCATTATTTCACTCTCTTTTACAGAAAGATTATCTATTATTCTCAAACACAATACTATTAACGAAAATACATCCCATTTTAAACTTGTTTCTTTTAACGTTAACTTCATTTCATCCCAACTTTGTCCTGATGTTGTGTCTTCCAAATACGTCTTCATTATATTCATGTATTCTTCCATCTGAGAAGAGTCCAATATTGTCTTTAATGAAGACTCTTCCGCATATTTCGTACACATCGATTCCAGTTCTTCATTTGTTGGAACCTGTCCTCGGGCTTCTGCATCTAATTTCGTGATGTTTGACAACATATACACTTCCATATTCCAATACATCTCTCCGTCGTATTCCACGAAAATCTCTTCGTACTTTTCATCATTATCTAATTCTGATTCCTCGAAAGACATACTGAAGTCTGATAAAGCTAGTGTTCCGTTTACTTTATCATACATTACTGTATTATCATTTATATCCATATGGATTATCTTACGCTCTTCTAACACATTCAATATTTTTAATCCTTGAACAAAACTCTCCAACAATTGTACTAACGTTAATTGGGGATTTTCTTGTTGGTCTAACTCTTCGAAATACTCTGTTATTGATATACCTTTATTACGACACGTTATCATCTTATATTCGGCTTCTTCACCCTCCATACAACGCTTGATTTCGTCATCTTCTATTGAACCCAGGGTTATATCTTCTTGCTTTATTATTATTGGAAATAATATACTTGACATAGGAACATCTATTAATTTTTCTAATATACTTTGCTCGTGTTCAAATGTTGGAGAACTTAGTTTTACTATTGTCTCGAAAGATCCTACTGGAGATTCTGAGGGCTTTACTCGACATCCTCGTTTGTGCTTATACAAATTACTTATGTCCTCTATTTCTTCTTGGGGCTCTTCTGGAACTTCTTGCTGAGGTTCTTCTTGCTGAGGTTCTTGCTGGGGTTCTTCTGGAGCTTCTTGCTGGGGCTCTTCCTGCTGAGGTTCTTGTGAATCTTCAGGCTCAGGAGCTCCCCCTCGCGGGGGGGATTCTTGGGTTTCTTCGTTGGCAAAGTCATCGTCATCAACTGGTACGATTTGACTTCCATCAAAAACACTTTGAGGCCCTTGATCTTTAGGTGTTGCTAAAGTACTTTCATTTCTTTTAAAAATTTCTTTCATGATTTCGTTATAATCGAAATAGTCAGTTTCGAAAATATCATTCGACGTATGTTGTTTTTGTTCATAATCTACTTTTTCATTCGATGGCTCTGCTGTTTCATTCGATGGCTCTTCTATTTCAATCGATGGCCTCCTCTTTAATCCTCTTAATTTCCTCGGTGTAAGTGGAAACCTATTGTCTTTATTTTTAAAAGGTGAATCAGCGGATCTATAAGTTGTTGGTGTTTTATAACCGGTGGGTTGTGTTTCACTATTGTCTGGTGTTGAGTATTCTCCCGATGGCACTGACGATGATGATTGTGCGTTGTCTGCTTTTATCATATATATCAAATCATTTCCCGTGGCATTAATAACATCAGATATTGTTTGATTTATATTTTTTAATACTTTTTCTAAAGTAATAAAGTTGTCTTCTTCAGGAACTTCTGGTGGAAATCCAGTCAAAAGTTCCTTCAATATATCGTTGGTTTCCCACATATACACGTAAAGCATTTCCTTAATATTATTAACATATTCTCTTTTGTTAATCTTTCCAGCAATATTTCTTTCATTAAGAAGGAATATATTAATTAGATTCATTAGTTCTTGAAAACCAAAAGACGGATTTTCGGGTATATTTTCGTTTTCCAATTCCTCTCTTATTCGTTCTAGCAATTCAACCATTATTAAATCTGTTTTAATGGTTCCATTCAAAGAATCATCCTGTATATATTTTTTTCTAATGTTCTTTCTTCGTTTTATATCACCCACAAAAATGCTATATATTGTTTCAGGAGGAGGAGGAGGAGGAGGAGGATCAGAGGAGGAAATCATACCACCATTCTGAGTTTCATCAGTACTGATAATACTAATGATTTCACTTACAACATTAAGAATAGTATGTTTAGGGTTTTCGGCTAAGCTTACTATGCCTGGTATTTGTCCTTCTGTTACAACATCATCAGGACAAATGACTTCTAGACGTGTTTGGAATTCTCTACAATACGCCGAAATAACTATTGCCCTTTTTTTAATTTCTGCAAATCGTACTGAGAATAATTCCATAACCTTCATTGCAACGCTGTTGAAATAGTTTTTATAATTGGTACATTCTTGTGAAGTGATCATATCGATGTTATCAATACTATGAATAACATCAAACGCACCACACTTATTATCTATTGTTCCACGCGACCCTAAATTATTAAAATATTTCTCGATATCGGTATTGATGTCGACTTTAATAACATCAGCCTGGCTTAGTAGAGGGCCCAATGTTTTATCTCTCGTTGTGCTGTCATCTTTAATTAAGTCGATATATTTCTCCACATTATAAATTGCTTTTGATAAGGTTTTGTTTTCTTGAGCTGTTTCTGCAGTTATTTCTCCTTGTTCTACAGATTTTGCTTCATTTACTTTGCGAATGTCGGCGAGAATATGTCCTTGAATTCCTTGAATTCCTTGAATTTTCTTTAAAGCTTCTATTCGACTCTTTTCTCGATCTCTTAGTTGTGTACATTCATTTATCTTGTACAATCTATTGAGTATAATATTGATATGGTCATTGAATATATGTAAATAACCATTAAGAGTTTCTTTATCTGTATTCTCATTTACTTCTTCGAATGGGTTTAGTAACTGTAGTGGCAATATTGCGATGTTATCGTCCGGTTCGAGAGGAAGAAGAGGAAGTGTGATGCCACCTTCATTTGTTTGTTTTATTTGTTTTCCCTTGGGTAAATTACTTAATTTATCTTTCACAATCGCAGCCTTGTTTATCAGTCCCCCTCTCTCCTCTTCCGGAGAATCCTTTTTAAAACTTGTAATTGTATGTGTTGTTCCATGCGTGAAAATCGAACTTACACCCACATTTATCGCAAACGCAAGAGCTATTTGATCAAGCGTTAAAAAATACACTTCGGATATTTCAGCGAGCTCGTATTCGATTCTGTTACCATCCATATCTAAGATAACCCACTCCATGTTTTTCACATTCAAACACACCAACACTTGAAGCCAATCTCCCGACCGTTTTTGCTGTATTTTATAATTGAATATATTCGAGAAGGTAGAATCATCTTTTTTATTAAAAAATAAATCCTCTAAAAAATTTTTAATTGTTTTTATCGTATTTTCAATTTTTGGGTCGTTAATTATGACTTTGTCGGTGTGGTTATGACGAATAATTAATGTACACCCTTCACCATACGTGTCAGTCAATAATTTAAATTCATAATTCGAAAACCAACTATTCTCAGGCTCAACTTCATACTTATCGTTTTTAATTATGTCTTGTGTAGTTGTAGTTGATGGTGTCCATTTATATGTTGTATTCTGTGGGTCTCGTGGTTTTATAAATTTTAATAACACACCTCCATCCTCTCGTGCCAGTTCTCTCTTAAAATTACCTTTTCCTGTCGCTGGATCATTGCGCATTTCTACGCAATCTATTACATATATTATAAATCGTTTGCAACCCGTCCATCCGTCACACGATGCTCTCGCTTTGAAATGGTTATTATCATCAACGTATATGTTATTCCCGGTTTTCAATAAGGGCCAAAAACTTAATGCTACAGCATCAGTTAACATCGCAGATTTATGCTTGATACCTAAATTGTTCAACAATTCAACTACCTGGGCTGTCTGGGCAGCCAAATTGGTACCTTCTGAGATATCTTTGTTAATCCATTTTCTTCCCATTTTGAAGTTTTTATCACGAAAACTGGTAAAGGAGTTGGCAGATGTCGTATTGGATATGGACAAATCCAAAGCTGCTTCAGTATGACCATCAGGGTAAGGAAACTTTGTCGGATGAAAATTGTTTATGTGAACCTCTGAACTGTTTTGTTGGTTAGAAGCCTTGTCGAATAAGGTTTTTATTTGTCCTCTTAGACAGGTTATTTCGTTTGTGTATGTGTATCTGTGTGTTCCGTATGGTATACCGGCTTGAATTGTATTTCTTTTATTAAAGTTAGCGTACTTGCTATCGCTAAAAAAATTCTGTCCCATATCATGATCACAATCAGACTCGGCCAACTTTCCTAATCCCAAAAAACTATTCATTACTATGTATATATTATTACTACTCTTTTTATAATCTTTTCTGGATAAAAAATGTGCGAATGCACTTGTTTATTTATCTCTTTATCTGTGAAGTTTTACCTTTTTACTTTTCATATTCATAATGCGTTCAAGACTCTATTACACCTTATTTATTCCCTGTTTCACATTGTAAAAGCGATGACTAAATGTTTTTTTCAACTTATCTAAAAATACTTCACCATTTATTTTTCTATGAAATTCACGCAATCTCAATATTTCTTTTTTTATTTCGTCTTTATGATTCAAACAATATTCATTATATATCTTTGTTGGAACTACGTCTAAACCCATGGTATCTTTGATATTACGTGATTTTTCCTTTATTTTTTCATGTATATATTCATCAATACTTCTCAAAAATTGTTTCGTAAATCCTTTATATTTTTCTTGTGTTTTTATTTTATCGTCATCATTTGTTTTTGTTTGCATCTTCTTCTTATAATAAAACTTCGAACTTTTATACATTTTTTCCTTTATTTTTTCATCTTCCCAAGTACAACCTTCATCACGCAATCTAATTATTTCATTCGACACATTCAATTCTATTTCTTTCGTGTTTATCCAACACTTCCATTCTTCTCTATATTTCTTACGCTCATCAAACTGATGTACTCGAGTAAACTCTTGAATCTTTTCCATCATTTCAGGTGTGAAATTATAACGAATCGCTTTTATACGAATCCTCTTTGAATTAATCGACATAACTTAATATTTGCACTAATAATATGCTTTTGTATTTTTATAAAAAAGATTATCAATTTTTTATAAAATAATTTTTTAGAAAGGAGAATAATGGAATCGAACCACCTACCCCTCGTAAAGCCAAACGAGTGCTCTGCCAATGAGCTAATTCCCCAAATACTCCTTCAAGAGGGGTTGAACCTCTGACCTTTCGGTTAACAGCCGAATGCTCTGCCAACTGAGCTATAAAGGATAGCGCGTGTATTATCACACAATATAAATGTATACGTTTCTTTATATTTATTTTTCAATCACTATTTTATATATACAATGGAAAGTCCATTTTACGATTACGATGGTGTTGGAGCTAACGGAGGTATTTACAAAATGTATTTACAATCCATATTAGACACAAAAGACAAAACCAACAAACAT
>MDSV01088187.1_pt1 | contig 10956 bp, 8 predicted proteins | sample 810851 | NCBI WGS metagenome assembly MDSV01 (sample SAMN05326640, study PRJNA326480) | marine metagenome | isolation source: seawater | place: Atlantic Ocean: North East | collected 2012 | reverse complement strand
GAGGTAACCAAGGCTGCTGAACGCGGTACTGCAAAGTTCATCATTATGGCAGAGGATGTCAACCCGCCAGAACTATTGGCACACATCCCTCTAATCTGCGCTGAGAAAGGTATTCCATTCGGATACGTCCCTAGCCAAGAATTCCTAGCGAAAGAAGCTGGTATGCCAGGAGGCGTAAAGACAGCATCTCTAGCACTTCTTGAAGTTTCAAAGGGCGCAAAGGAAAAATTCGACGAAATTGTAGAGCTTGTAAAGGGGCTTTCTAACTGAGTCCATCTGAATTCGGAGGAATAAGAAATGTCTGAAGAACTCGGAGGATGGCCTGCTGAGGTCGTCGAAATTGTAGGAAGAACCGGTATGACCGGCGAAGCCACTCAAGTCAAGGTGCGTGTCAACGATGCACCAAACCCTCGTGACGTAGGGCGCATTATCACAAGAAACGTACTAGGCCCTGTCCGCCTCGGAGATATTCTAATGCTTCGCGATACTGGAAGGGAAGCCCGTAAACTCAACTATAGGTGATCATCATGCCAGAACAGAGAATTTGCAGTTTTTCCGGAGAGATCATCGAACCGGGCACAGGATTGATGTTCATCCGTAGAGATGGTACAGTACAGTGGTTTGCTAACAGCAAAGCACGTAAGAATGCAGTCAAGCTCAAGCGAAATTCGCGTAAGGTCAAGTGGACCCGTCATTTCGTCAAGGGCGGAATTTGATACCAAGCAACTTTGCTTGTTTCATCGCTGTGCTCAAATAGGGCTTGCCAGTCGGCCACAATGGTGGAATTAGTATGGAGACTACCTATGTCATGGTAAAGCCTGATGGTGTGCAGCGCGGACTGGTTGGAGAAATCATTCAAAGATTTGAACGAAAGGGATTGCAATTAGTTGGACTTAAGCAAGTTATAGCTAGCGAAGAAATTGCAAAGACGCATTATGCTGTTCATGCAGAGCGCCCATTCTTCCCCGGCCTAATCAAGTTCGTAACCAGCGGCCCTGTAGTTTGCATGGCATGGTCTGGAAGAGACGCAATTAGTGTCGCTCGCAATCTAATCGGTCCGACCAATGGAAGGGAAGCCGCCCCTGGAACAATCCGTGGCGATTTCGGAATGGATATTGGCTACAACATGATTCACGGATCTGATGCGTCCGATACTGCAGAATTCGAACTGGGACTTTGGTTCCCAGAAGGTGTTAACAACTGGACTCAAGATAGTCAATCTTGGGTCTACGAGTGAAATTAAACACCAATTGAAAAATTAAAAATCCAATTGGAGTTTTTAGTATGTCTGAAGAAGGAGATGGCTTAGAAACCGCTCCTGAAGAGGAGGAGAAAGAACTGGGTTGGCAACGCCAACCTATCGTAGCCGTACTTGGCCACGTTGATCATGGTAAGACGAGTGTTTTGGATCATTTTAGATCATTAGGTAGCGAAAGGCAGGCTAGTGTGATGGATAGAGAAGCGGGAGGCATTACCCAACATATTGGAGCTACTGAAGTCCCTGCAAAAATTCTTAATGAGACCTGTGCGCCTATGACCGGAGGAAAAGATTTCAACAGTCCAGGGCTGTTATTCATTGACACTCCAGGCCACCATTCGTTTACTAGTTTGAGAAGTCGAGGTGGCGCATTAGCCGACATAGCAATACTTGTTGTAGATGTGATGGAAGGGTTACAACCCCAAACAATTGAAAGTCTCAGAATTCTCAGAGATAAAAAAACACCATTCGTAGTTGCTGCTAACAAAGTTGACCGCCTTCATGGCTGGAGAACTGTCAAAGGTCGTTCATTCATTGAATCATGGGCTAATCAGAGAGAAGATGTCCAACAGTATTTTGAAGAGCGTTACTGGAAATTACTCGGACAATTCAGCGAACATGGATTCAATATTGAAAGATATGACAAAATTCGTGATTTCAAATCGAATCTAGCGATGGTCCCATGTTCTGCCAAAGACGGAGAGGGCCTCCAGGACTTGTTGACTGTTACCGTGGGCCTTGCAGAAAGGTTCCTCGATGAGAGATTGCGAGACACATTAGGGAACGGCGAAGGAACTGTTCTTGAGATGAAAGACGAAAGAGGATTGGGCAAGACAATTGATGTAATCCTTAACCGTGGTGAATTGAATGTTGGAGACAGTATTACACTCGTTGGAGCAAATGGGCCATTTACAACACACATCAAGGGAATGTTTAGGCCGAAGGGAATGTCGGAAATGCGTGACGCTGGTGACCGCTGGGAATCTTGTGATAACGCAGTTGCTGCATGTGGTCTAAAGATTGTAGCACCTGATCTCGAAAACGTCCTAGCCGGAACAACACTTAGACAAACTAACGATTCTGATTCCAAAGCAAATGCAGAGAAAGAAGCATACAAGGAAGCATCAATATCTGTTGAAATTGCAGAAGAAGGCGTAGTTATCAAAGCAGATACTGTTGGTGGGCTAGAAGCTCTAGCTTTCGAATTAAACAAGATTGACATCCCTATTAGGATGGCCACTATTGGGCCCGTAAACAAAAGAGACATTATCACCGCACAGTGTGCTGAAGACCCGCTGAACCAGATTATTCTGGGTTTCTCGGTCAAAGGTAATTCTGAGGTCCAACCTAAATTGGAAGGGCCTGATGCTGAAATCAAATTCATCGACGCTGAAATTATTTATCGCATACTCGAAGAATTTGAAGAATGGAGAGAAGACACTCGGGCTAAGATGGAAGCGGCCGCTAGAGAGAACCTTGTGTATCCGGGCCACTTACGTTACCTCAAAGATCACACTTTCAGAAACAAAGGGCCTGCAATTGTGGGAATGCGTGTTCTGGGCGGCAGAGTTCATGTTGGTCAACGAATCATGAAATTGGATGGCACAGCAGTGGGACAAATCAAGAGTTTGCGAACACGTTCTAGCGAAGAAGTGAAGCAAGGTCATCAAGGAGAAGAACTTGCTGTTGCAGTAATGGGCCCTACTGTGGGCCGTCATATCGAAGAGGGCGACGAGTTCTGGGTGGACATCCCTGCAGCACATGCCAAGCGATTGAGGAAATTAGAACTCACACCTATAGAAGAGGAAATTCTCGAAGAAATTACCCGTCTACATCGCAAACAAGACCACTTTTGGGGAAGATAATTGCCCAATATTTGCTTAATTGTCAACGACTTGTATACGCAATACCTTGAAGTATGGAATTGATTGGTTCCCCTCCTGTACCACGAGGTGCTATTACCATGAATGCAGGATTCCAAGCAGGCGCACCAGCAGGTGACCATCGTACAAAGGACCTTATTGCAACGGTTTCTTCCATCGCAAACTCGTTGATGGGAGAAGTCTCCAAGGTTATCATAGGTAAGAACGAAAACCTTCGAAGGGTAACTGTTGGAATCCTATCGAACGGGAACATGCTGCTAGAAGATTTCCCTGGACTTGCTAAGACATTACTATCCAATACCTTTGCTCGTGCTCTTGGATGTAAATTCAAGCGTGTTCAGTTCACTCCGGATTTGCTCCCGAGTGACATCATGGGTACATACATGTACGACCAAAAGTCGGGAGAATTCAAACTACGTGCAGGACCTCTATTCTCCAACATTCTTCTTGCTGACGAAATCAACCGTGCTCCGCCTAAGACACAGGCTGCATTGCTAGAAGCAATGGAAGAGAAGCAGGTTACAATCGAAGGTATCACACATAAGTTGCCTGCACCTTTCGTTGTATTAGCTACTCAGAACCCTATCGAACAAGAAGGAACATATCCACTACCTGAAGCTCAGATGGACCGTTTCCTGATGAAAATGAGTATGGGTTACCCTGATCGTGCTGAAGAAAAGGCAATTCTAGCCCGCCGAAAACTACGTGGAAAAGATCAACACGATGTTGAACAAATAACTTCTCCAAAGAAAGTGGTCGCTATGCAGAAGGCGCTTGAAACAGTACACGTTGACCCTGCTATCCTCTCATACATTGTTGAGATTGTTCAGAGAACTCGTGAAGACCACCGTGTAGTAAACGGTGCATCTCCTCGTGCCAGCCAATCTCTATTCAAGACTGGAAGAGCTGCTGCTGCAGTAGATGGACGCGACTATGTAATCCCTGATGATATCAAGGGAATTGCACTACAAATTATCTCTCACAGAATCGTTATGAAGCCAGAGGCCAAGATTCGAGGAATTACAGGAATGCATATTGTGCGTAAGATTCTCTCCGAAGTTCCAGTACCGGTCATACAACAGGGATGATTGCTACTCGATGAATGCGACTCTTTACAGGGGGCCGCCCACCTCGATAGTTCACAGCATAGTAATTTCAGGGGTATTTGATGAATCCGTACAAGATGGTAGTAGCAGTCGCCAATCAGAAAGGTGGTTGTGCAAAAACGACTACTGCGGTCAATTTGGCTACAGCATTAGCCAAAGGTTCTACCAAATTCAAAGTCCCACCTGCTAAGGTATTACTCATCGATTTGGACCCGCAAGGAAATTGCGCTACATCTTTTGGTGTTGAGAAAAAGAAAATCAAGAAAACAGCATATGATTTGCTAGTCAATGACAGCGGAGAAGATCTTCCTTTGATGGAAGAATATCTCATTTCCCCTGAACAAATTACCGAATCAATGCAAAGAGCCTGGGCAAAAAGAAATGAGAATTCAAAACGTGTCCCTGAAGATTTAGCAATTGAGAACCTCTGGCTACTTCCCAGCGACATTCACCTGTCTGGGGCTGAAATTGAACTAAGCCACAGAATTGGTAGAGAGACTCGGCTTAGAGAGGCATTAGCGCCAATTATCGACCAATTCGACCACATAATCATTGACACTCCTCCCTCTTTGGGGCTACTTTCCATCAACGCACTATGCGCTGCTAATTGGGTATTCATTCCAGTTCAGGCAGAATATTACGCACTCGAAGGATTCAGCATGCTGATGAACAGTGTTAAGATGATACAAAAGAGAATAAATAGAAATTTGAAGATTTTCGGAGTTGCTATGACAATGGTTGACCAGAGATCAAAATTATCACTCCATGTTTGTAAAGAAGTTCAATCTAAAATTCCAAGAAAGGTGTTCAAGACACCAATACGTAGACTAGCTAAAGTTGCTGAAGCCGCCTGGACTGGTGCACCGACTGTAATACTGAACAAACCAAGTAACAGCGGGGCAGGTGCGGGAAGTAGAGAGTATTGGTCTCTTACCAAAGAATACCATGAAAGAGTCCAAGAAATGCGTAGGCAATTTGGAGTTACAGAACATCCTCGTCTATTGTTGGATAAGCAAGGTCGGTCGTACTAGGATTGCCCACAAACAGGCTTGACTTAGTTATCTAGTCGCGTGGGATTCAAGTAGTCTAGAGTTTCCAAGGTAAGTCATGACCGGCGAAGGTATGACCTCAGTTAGTGTAAGTTATGAAGTTCGAAGACAGTTGAATACTCTTCGAACCATGGATGGGCACAAGAGCGTGGACGCTTTTATCACAGAATTAATTCGAGCACATAAACTCAGCAAAATGAATGGGGAATTAGACAATTTACGTTCACAAATGAAAGAAGTTGCAGATGTAAATGCTGAGCACTTAGTTCAGCGACTAAATCTTGCACCGTTCAAGGTATGAGGTGATTGCATGGACTGGAGACCAACTGGGCATATGCTTTCTACCAAAGATTTGGTTCATGCCATCTTTGATTCCAACAGTGATGCTGCAAAATTATTAGTTAAAGCAACAATAGGTGAAGTTGAGTTATTTGCTGCACCAAAGAGCTGGAATGCAATTCTTTGGCTAATTACTAGTACATTGAAAGTAGATGGAGTTGCAGTTTACAACGGTACACAATTGGGAGAACTGAAAGAGAGTCTCCCAATAGTTTGGCGCGCCGATTGAGGCTACTTTTGCTTTGCCAGCCACTCTGCACCATACCATTTCCATTGGTCCATAGTCCAACCTTCAGGTAGTCCTTCCGCAGGAAGTGGCGGTGCCTGAGGGGCTTCTTGTGGCGTTGAATCTGTAGTTGACTCCGACTCAGGAGTGGTTTCTTGTGTAACTTTAGTCTGAGCTGGCATCCCTGCTAACTCTTCAAGAGAGGATGTTTCTTCCATGATTTCAGTTGTATCTTTAATGTCTTCAGCGCCTTTAAGATCAATGTCATCGAATCCACTGCCAATTAAGTCACCATCATCGGCCACTTCCATAGGTTCAACATCATCGTCCCAAAATTTACCCGAATCTACACCGCCAACTGCGGAAAGACCTGCTTTGCCTTCGAGGGCTTCCTTCTCAGCGCTGTTATCATCGTTATCGAATGCTACCCCATATGTCTTTACTAATGCTCTACGGCGGCGAGATTTACCGATTGCTGCATAAATTAGTAAGACGGCAACTATGGAGGCGAAACCTGCACCAAGGAAAGGCAATATCTCAGTTGCTGTGGACCAATATTTCTTGCTGGATGCTTCTTCATCTTCCGCTTCCTGCTCTGACAATTGCCATTGGTAATATGAAAGAGCTTGTTCACTATTTGATAACCCGGATAAATAATTCTGATAATCAACACTTCTGATCCCCAAACACATTTCCGTTACATCTGTTGAAACCTGTGCGCAATGATCAATATTTGTTTGAACTAACCTGTTTGAATCATTGTAATCTTGGCTCTTTCCGACTTCATCTCCATCTGAATCGATGTAGTCTCTAGCATCGTTAGGTAAGTCGTCGCCTAAATCGTAGAAACCGTCACCATCGCTATCAATACAACCGAATTTTTCCCTGACTACATAGACCAAACTTAGTGAACCATCATCAGATATCTCTGGAATGTAGGTATTGGTCGAATTGCCCGCCTCGTTAGGACACGTGTCTGCATTGTTACCAGATAGGTTATCTCCATAGCCGTCGCCGTCAGAATCAATCCATTGTGTCTTATCATAAATCGAAAAATCAGCACCGTCATTTATTGTCCAGTCGTCAGTCGGGTCTGAATATCCATCGTTATCTGAATCCTTACAGCCTCTCCTGTCTATTTCAGAGAAGCCATTTTGAGAAGGACAATCATCACCATTGTTACCATCTACTTCATCACCGAAACCATCGGAATCTGAATCTGCCCATTGTGTTGGATCATCAGGGAACCTATCTCCCATTTCTTCATTTGAGTTATCTCCGTATCCGTCGCCATCAGAGTCTTTCCACTGAGAAGGGTTTGATGGGAAATCATCAGAAGAGTTACCATCTGGATTATCTCCGTAACCATCGGAATCTGAATCTGCCCATTGGGAGACATCTTCCGGGAATGCATCTGGATTTGTTCCATCCTGGTTGTCACCGTAGCCATCACCGTCTTGGTCGCTGGATTGAGTAGAGTCTAGCGGGAATAAATCTAAACTATCTGACACACCATCTGAGTCAGTATCTAAATCATAAAGTCTAATTTTGGAGGATGTTGAAAAGGTAGTGATGATGTAAAGCTCCCCTTCGTCGCCAAAGGTTGCAGTCATGACCCTACCTGCAGAGGTATAGTCGTTCTCTTCGGTGAATGTCACATCATCAATGATGTGCAAATTACCATTTTGGGTACCAACCAAGATTTTTCCATTATCCGCTATTGTGATTGAAATTATCGTTTGACCACTTGTAATCGCCAATTCCTCTTTTGACCAGTCATTGAAGTCATATCTGAATAAATCGCCATTTGTACAGCCTACAATAATATTGCCACTACCGTCGTTGATTATGGCACTAGGGTATTGGCTGAAATCGGCTATGCTCCTTTCCAAAACTCCTTCTTGAGTAGTTACCTTGACTAAGTTGTCTCTTCCACCAGTAACTATTCTATTATCAGAAATTATTGTCATTGCAGTCATTGCAGTATTGTGTGAAGGGGTTACAAAGCCAGTGTAGTCTACTCCGTCATATTCCTTCGCTCTTCTTTCACCACCAAAGAACCCAAACCATAGTTCTCCTTCAGTATCCCAAATCACGTAATCAACCGAAGAGGTGATGTTGTAAATTGCCGATATTACCCTTAGTTGGGTATTGATCACATAAACGCCCCCGGTGTGAGAGACTGCAATTTGGAGTCCTGTCAAATCAGGAGTGGCTGAGTTTGCAGAGATGTTCAATTCAATTGACCATTGCGTAATTAATTCCCCATTCGCCCAGAAATGTTCTGACAAGTTGCCAGTTGATGTCAAAGTCAACAAAGTCGAAGATGAAGAGAATGAAGTGTGTACAAATCTACCATCCACTGAATCAATAACACCAACATCTATCAGATTTGATTCTGCCTGTACTGACGGAATTACAGGTATTAGCAGGATTGCCAAAACAAATGCAATGGTCTTCCTCATAAATTACCCCAATCAGAGGTACCCTATCAATGGCTCGGAGTAAAGCGTTTGATGAAATCAGTCATCTTCTTCCTCTGAAGTAATATTCAAAGTAGTATTGGGTGAAGAAACCGGTGTCAATTTAGTTACAGGTTTTAGAGTCGCAGTAGTCTCTTTATTACCATCTGCTTCTGGCTTTACACCAGGTTTAGAGGAAGGAGGAGGCCCCCTTCTCTTTACAGGAGTTAGTACCTTGACAGTCACTGGCTTCAATACTGCTGTCCTGTTCACTTCTACAACCTTTAGGGTCTTGATTGGAGTTAACATTACAGTTTCTTGAACCTGATTCATTTCATCTTCCATAGCCGCATCTAGAGCTTCATCTAAGGCATCCTCCGTAGACTCAAGCTCTGTTGTTACTTCTTCAGATACTGGTTCTGTTGCTATTTCCTCAATAACAGTTTCAGGTTTGATGTCCTCGATTTCTAGTTGTTCATCAACAGGGATGACAGTTGTTGAAGGTTCGATTGCTATCGATGGAGGAGTGATTACTGGCGCTCTTACCAACTTCTCAGCTATTGGTTCAACATTAGGAGCGATTACATCTGGGGATTGAACAACAGGCTGTATTACTGGCTTCCTAACAACCTTAGGCATGATAGGTTGAGGTAAGTTCGCCCCTTGTGGAGGTAAATTAGTTCCACCGATTGGTGCCTTTACCGGCCTAGCAATTGGTTGTGCCCCACTCAGAGATTTGGCCGTAGAACGAGGTGCTCTCATTCCGGCGAGTCCCATTGATGGGGTATGCTGTGCTGCTGCTTGAGCCATTGCCCCACGCATAGGTCTGCCTGCACTTGCTCCGAGTGCATTTGGTCTAGCGCCTAATGCACTTGGATCTAGACCCATCTGAGGGGATTCTGCCTGAGTTCCTTGGCCAGAAATTGCTTGTAGCCAAGATTGACGCTTTTCCGCTCTGTTATCTTGTGACTTTAATTCATCAAACTCTGATTGCTGTTCTGCAAGGCGTGATTCATCAGCATCGATTTCTGTCTGAACTTTACCTTCAATAGATTCTCTCATCTTAACTTCAGCCATAGACTTGAAGTCATCCATTTGCTTGGTTAAGTTGGAGAGGCGGTCTCTAATTTCAGCACGCTTGACGCCAAGTTGTGCTTCGATCTCCGCCCTAATATTCGCCTCTCGCTTACGTACTTCGATGAGAGCCTTGTTGCGCATGATTTCTTCTCGCTTGTCGAGTTGTCTCTCGAGTTGAGTCGCAACTTCATCTTCCTTGCGAGCTCTGAATTCAGCAAGGCGGTCTTCCATTTCAGATTCTAATTCTAGGACTGTCTCTTCCTTTAGTAGATCCAAATCAGTCTCGTGAGTTATTCTTTCATTTCTCAGTCTACCATCAATTTCTGACATTATGGCTTTGCGAGCTGCTGCTTCGCGTGCTGTGAATTCTAATTCTAGGCGCTCTGACCAATCCACTTTCTTCGAGTCGAACTTTTCTGATAATTGATCATGTAATTCTGCTTCTCTCTCATATCGGAACCTAGCCAGACGATTTTGTATCTCGGCCTCTCTAGCATTACGGTATGATTCAAACTCCTGATCCATCCTGGCTTCTAGTTCTGATTCTAGTTCAGACTCAAGTGATTTTGAAATATCATCAACAGCCTTAGAGAATGTCAAATCATATTTTTCTCGAAGTCGGCTTTTTCTGTCGGACAACTTCTCAGCATGCCTCGCTTCTAACTGGCGCTCGACTTCGCCTCTGAGTTCTTCTCTTCGACGAGCCACTGCAAGTTCGATATCTTGACGCATTCTCTCTTCGAGTTCTTTTGTTTCTGTAGAGAGTCTTGTTTCCAACTCATCTTGTATTGAAGCAGCAATGTCCTCTTCGAGCCGTAGACTTCTGCGCTCATATTCTGCACGCATTGTTGCTTCTCTTTGTTTGAGACGTAATTTCAATTGTTGCTCTAGCCTTGTGCGGATTCCACGACGCAGTGCTTCCTCTCTTTCTGCTAATTTTTGAGTTTGGCTTTCTTCTAATTTGGCTACTTCTTTGGATTCTAAATCCAAGAAGCGGCTTTCCATTTCTTTCTGGATTGTCGATTCAAGATCACGGATTTTGAGTTGTAGTGCTTGATTAAATTCGATTTCTAATTTTTCTCTTTGTAAAGATAATCGGCGACGATGATCCTCAGATAGCTGACTTTCTAATTGACTGATAACTAATGTACGATGCTCCTCGACCTTTCTGTCTTGTTCAACATCTAATGAATCTTTTAGAGTCTGAACCTCTCTCTCAAGGCGCATCTCATGCATTTCACGTAGTCTAATCTCTTCGCGATTAAGAGTCTCTGATTCTAATTGTGATAGTTCATCTTCCATTTGTCTGCGGAGATCGTTTTCAAAAGCACTCAGAGTCATTTCGTGCTGTCTAGAAATATCTACAGCCATGTTGTCCTGCATTAACGAGATTCTTTCCGCCAATGCCTCACGACGTAATTTACTCTCACGTCGAAGATTTGCTCTGAGTTTCTCTTCTTCACGGAACCTTGAACTTTGCATCATAGTCTGGTCCAAAGATGGGGCTGGAGTAGACGTAAATTGAGCGCGCAGGGCTGAAAGATCCATTTGGCTAT
>MDSV01093734.1_pt1 | contig 10957 bp, 12 predicted proteins | sample 810851 | NCBI WGS metagenome assembly MDSV01 (sample SAMN05326640, study PRJNA326480) | marine metagenome | isolation source: seawater | place: Atlantic Ocean: North East | collected 2012 | reverse complement strand
GCTGGGAATTCTCATGGGGTGGTTGGCAAAATTATGGGAGTTCTTGTGTAGGTGGTTCTTTTCAGATAGATAATGGCTTTTGTGAAGAAATAATAATGCCTGAATGTTCTGGAATGAGTGAACTGAATTGTAATTCAAATACAGATTGCGAATGGATTGATGATTTTGAATATCAGAGCTGCTCTGAATTTTCAAATGAAAACTGTGTAAATCAAGAGGGTTGTTTCCTGGATCAAGATTGTATTCAATGGGGGTCATGGTATTCATGGATATGTTATGATTATGGTCCAGTTTATTGCTCAGGAAACTATGAATCTGATAATAGCTATTGTGAAGAAATTGACGAAATAGAATTTGAAACAGGTGATGTTAACCAAGATTATTTAGTCAATGTTGCAGATATTATATTTATAATCAACTTAGTTATTACAAATAGTTATTTGATGGAAGCTGATTTAAATCATGATTTTACAATCGATGTTACAGATATAATATTAACAGTAAATATTATTTTAGGAAGTTAACTAGATTCTAATTTAATTCTTTTCTTTGATGCAGCCCATGAACATATTTGGCATTCATTTAGATCATGATTTCTGGCGGGGCAATATTCTCTTCCAAAAAAAATGATTTGTAAATGTCGTTTATTCCAAGATTCTTTTGGCCACAATATTTTTAAATCCTTTTCGGTCATTTCGACATTTTTAGCCTTAGATAATCCCCATCTAGAAGCAAGTCGATGTATATGGGTATCTACAGGAAATGCAGGAATGTTATACCATTGTGCCATTACAACACTTGCAGTCTTATGACCTACTCCGGCTAAGCTTTCTAAATAATCCCAATCTGCTTTCATACCTCCACCTTCAATCAATTGTTTTGCCATTTTTTTTAAATTTTTAGCTTTTGTAGGAGCCAATCCAATTTCTTTAATAATATCTTTAATAAAATCAACCTTAAGCTTATACATTTTTTCAGGAGAATCAGCATATTTAAATAGCTTTGGAGTTACCTGATTAACTTTTTTATCAGTTGTTTGAGCTGAAAGCATTACTGCAACCAATAAAGTATATGAATTAATATGGTCTAATGGAATAGGCGTCTTTGGATATAAATGATCTAACATATCCCCTATTTTTTTAGATTTATCTTTTCTATTCATATATTATTCATTAGAAACATGAATTATAACATCTCTTATACTTCTAATTAACATTTTTTTAGTAAAAATTAAATCATATCCATTCTTTTTAGCTTTTTCTTGCATTTCCTTACTAAACTTATTTAAAACTCCAAAAACGGGTAAGCCATATACATTTTTAATTTTATTGCAAATTTCAAAGGGAATAAATGTTTCATCATTTAAATCTATTATTACCGCAGCAATAATATCATCTCCTAATAAATCTTCAATACCTTTAATATCACTTAAAAAATCTAATGAAAATCCATATTTATTACATTCTGTAGCTAATTCTATAGAAAATTTAGATTCATTGGTAAAAGCTAATATTTTAAATTCATATTGCATCAACTTTTTATTTCTGGAACTAATTTCCAATCAAAATCACTCATTTTATTAATATTATTAATATTATCAATCGATTTATCAACTTGAGATAATATGTAATCAACATTAATATTTCTCTGAATTGGTTTATACATTTCAAACTTCGGTTTGCACTTATTCAATAAACCTAATGCACCATTTTTATTATTATTGGTTATATGAAAATATCCAACAGCCAACTGAATCAATGCTTGAATGAATTTTGCATCTGACAACCTATATTCAGACCATAAATCTTCCCAAAACTCATGTGCATCATAAAAAGAATGCCTATTAAATGAATCTATTCCTTTTATAAATAACTCATGCATAATTTCATGCTCTTTCATACTTTTCTACTACCTCATAATATTTTTCTGCTTTTTTTATTCTTACTGCAATAGTTTTAGGATCATGATAAAAGAATAACAACCAATTATTATTAGAAGCCAAATCTAAAAATTCTTTTTTTTCTTTTAATGTTAATGCAGCATTTAAATCATATCCCATTATCCAAGGCAATTTAAGATGAGATTCTAGTGGAATTAAATCTGAACAAAAAACAAGAGTATCATTATTATCAGAAATTTTTATCAATTGCTGACCATAAGTATGTCCATTTACAGTATAAGTATCAATGCCATTAATAATATTAGAGTTTTCTGGTACTAATTCAAGTTGTCCACATTCTTTTAAAAGAATATAATTTTCTTTTATATAACTCGCTCTATCTCTAGGGCTAGGACTTAATCCAGCTTGCCAATTTTTTTCAGAAATATAATATTTCGCATTAGGAAATGCAGGTACTAAATTATTATTTTCGTCATATAAAACTGCTCCACCAACATGATCAAAATGCAGATGAGTAAGAACCATATGTGTTATATTTTTATGAGAGTAACCATGTTTACTTAATTCATTACTTAAGGTGTATTTACCCATGCGAATATCAAACATATCAATAAATTTATCTGAATTCCTAGAGCCTATTCCAGATTCGATCAAAACAACATTACTACCATCATCAATTAATAAGCATCGCAGAGCTAATTCAATTCTATTTTTTGAATCAGGAGGATTAGTTTTTTCCCACAAAACTTTTGGAACAGATCCCATCATAGCTCCACCATCCAGACTGAAAAAGCCCGTTTCTAAAGCATATACTTTCCATTTACCAATATTATTTAACTTCACTTATAATCTTATTTAATCTATTCCACAAAATTAACTCTTCTTTTTCATCCTTTGCAAATTTAATGCAAGATCTTAGAATATTAACTTTAAGAATCAATTCAGCACTAAAATCATAGCATTTAATTTCATTTATATATTCAAGTATCCATCTTCTTCCAAAATTTTTCTGTTTAACCTCTATTTCTAAATTAATATCATTTATATTTACCTTATCGCTATATCCTGCTAACCCTAATGGTATATATTTCTTAAACCTATCTGACCTTACTAAATCAGCATTATATATTGAATATAATATCAAACTATTAAAATCTGAATTTTTTAAAAAATTTATCCAGTTAATTCTAGCCGAGTTCATTTCATTTGATTTATTTTCAAGATTATCAATTATTGACTTAAAACAAATCTGAAGACTTTTGAATATGTACTTTTTATTTAAAAACATCTCCATTTTGTAAACTGACCAAATAACAGGAATTGAATTAGGAGAATATCTTACTGCAATTTCTAAGACATTTTCCAATATTTGAGTACCGTCAGAAACGCTTAATAAATAAGATGAAATTTTAACAGATTTCGGAATATCACCATTTAATAAACTCTGTTCTAAATCTTTATATGAAATAACTTCAATATTATCTACAGTCTTATCAATAAAAGGAAATTCCTCAAAATTAAATTTTTCAATGTAATTATTCAGCCAATCAACTAGATTATTAGAATCAGTATTCAAATCTATCCCAATTATTGATTTTATTGATTCTATTATAATAATTGGCTCATTGCTGTAATTTGAGCCATTTAAAGCCTTATTATAAAATTCATCAATTAATGATATTAGTTTTGTTTTATTCATTTATTTAAAATATTTATTATTAATTTACGTATCATGAAATATTTTAGTTTAATAATTTAATGGCTCAAGCAGGACTTCATGCATATTTAGGTTTGAAATCTAAAAAATGGATACCAAATAAAAAATATTTTATATCTTTTTTGATTGGATCAGTAATACCTGATATTGATATTATTTTTTGTGCATTTGCCTCGTATTACGTACCTATTGAAAAAGCTATTATTTATTTCCATAGAACATTTACACATAGCCTGATTACAATTGCTGCTATTTATTTATTATTTTTAGTTCTCTATGAATTAACTAAAAAAGAATATATTTTAGATGCAGCATATGGTTTTATGGCTGGATTTATATTTCATTTATTAATTGACTTATTTTTTTGGTTTGACTCAATAGATTTATTTTGGCCCTTACCTATTCCAGAAATTAATATTTGGTTTTTTATTGATATAAATCAAAAAATAAAATATCTAATTATGGCAATGGAATTTATATTTTTCAGACTTATAGCATATCAACTAATTGAAAAAATCATAAAAAAACCGCTTGATAATGGATTCTATGTAAATTATCTAAATCTTTGGATGAAAAGTCAAAGTTATTCACTATTAATTTTTATAATTACAATAATATTGATCCCTCAATATATAATTCCAATTTTCGGAATTCTATATATCCCATCAATAATTGCATTAATATTTTTCTTTTGGAAATTAAGAGGTTCTTTAAGTTGATATCTATCTAAATGCAGGAAGTCCAGTAATATCATTTCCAAGAACTAACATATGCATCTCATTAGTTCCTTCGTAAGTATAAACACTTTCAATATTCATCATGTGACGCATTATTGGATAATCCATAGTAATTCCATTAGCACCTAAAATCTCTCTTGATAATTTCGCACATTCTCTAGCTACTCTTACATTATTTGATTTAAGCATAGATACTTGTGTATGTTTCAATGAGCCATCATCTTTATTTTTACCAACTTGTAGTGCTAATAATTGTCCTTTGCTAATTTCATTCAACATCCATACAAGCTTATCTTGAATCAATTGATATCCTGCAATAGGTCTATCAAACTGAACCCTATCTTTAGCATATGACAATGCTGTTTCGTAGCAATTCATTGCTGCCCCAATAGTTCCCCAGCCTATTCCATATCGAGCCTGATTTAAGCAACCCAATGGCCCTTTCAAACCTTCAATATTAGGCAACATATTTTCTTGAGGAATAAAAACGTCTTCGAAAACAAGTTCTGATGTAACAGAAGCTCTTAAAGACCATTTTCCATGCTGTTCTGGAGCAGAAAAACCTTTAAAATCTTTTTCAACAATAAAGCCTTTGATAATTCCATTTTCATCCTTAGCCCAAACAATTGCAATATCTGCAATTGTACCATTAGTTATCCACATTTTGGATCCATTTAATATAAAGCCACCTTCAGTTTTCTTAACATTTGTCACCATACCAGAAGGATTTGAACCAAAATTGGGTTCAGTTAAACCAAAACAACCAATAGCTTCACCTTTTGCCAGTTTTGGAAGCCATTTTTTTCTCTGTTCTTCACTACCATAAGCAAATATAGGATACATTACTAATGAGCCTTGGACAGAGGCAAAAGATCTTATACCTGAATCAACTCTCTCTAATTCTTGACAAACAAGTCCATACGCGATGTTTGACATACCTCCACATTCATATTTTTCTGGAAGATTAACACCAAAAAAACCTAATTCAGCAAATTTTGAAACTAAATGCATCGGAAACTTGCCCTTCTCATAATATTCTTCTATTATAGGAGCAACTTCTTTCTTGCAAAATTCATATGCATTATTTTGAACCATTAATTCTTCATCAGAAAAATGATTAGAAATGTTAAGGTAGTCTAAACAGTTTAATTTCATAATATATAATTTAAGACAATTTTCAACTTAATACATCAAGAGTTTTTGAATATTTTCATGAATTTTGTTAATTGGAAAATAAATATTTTTTTCTATATCTGAAGAAAAAGGTATTGGCATATCTAAAGAACCAAGTCTTATTATAGGTGCATCCAGAAGATTAAAATGATATTGTGAAATATATGAACTAATATCACCGGTTATTGAACCAGTTAAATTATCTTCTGATAATAACATCAATTTATTTGTTTTTGATAATGAATCAACTACTATATCCCTATCCCATGGAAGCAAAGTTCTTAAATCTATAACTTCAATTTTTGATTTTTGCTCTGGATTTTCAGATAAATAATTATTTATCCATATAACTCCAAGTCCATATGTGACTAAAGTAATTTCAGTTCCTTTATTAAGAATTTTTCCTTTTCCAATTTCACAATGATATAAATTATTTGGTACATTTTCTTTAACACTTCTGTAAAGCGCTTTATGCTCAAAAAATAAAACTGGGTTATCATCATCTATGGAAGAAAGCAGTAAGCCTTTAGCATCTTTTGGACTTGAGGGATAAACTATTTTCAATCCAGGAACATGAAAAAACCACGCTTCTGTGCTCTGTGAATGGAATGGTCCCGCTCCAATACCACCTCCTGTTGGCATTCTTAAAGTAACATTAACAGGTTGATGCCATCTATAATATGTTTTAGCTAAATTATTCACAATCTGATTAAAACCTACAGAAACAAAATCTGCAAACTGCATTTCTACAATTGGTTTAAAACCCTCAATTGCAGCACCCATTGCTGTACCTATAATACCAGATTCAGTTATTGGTGTATTTATAACTCTATTCTTTCCAAATTTATTACTAAATCCTTCTGTTACTTTGAAAACACCACCATATTCAGCAATATCTTGTCCAAAAATTATAACTTTTGAGTCATCCTCTAACTTTTGCTCAAGGCAATCTTTAATTGCATCAACAAAACGCTTTTGTTCAAACTTATCTTCTGGTTTTTTTTCAACGTAATTTTTGTCAAAATATACTCTATCAAGCTCAGTATTTTCATCTGTTTTAAGATTTTCAGAATTCAATGCTTCATCAATCTTATTAAGTACTTTTGACTCAATTTTCTCCAAAACACTAGATTTGAAATTATTATCAAAAAAATTTTTACTTTTTAAAAATTTTTCATAATTTTTTATCGGATCATTTTTTTTCCATTTTTCAATTATATTATTTGGTACATATTTAACGCCCGATGCCTCTTCGTGGCCCCTTACTCTAAACGTCATAGCTTCTATCAATATAGGTCCAGAGCCTTTTAATATTTTTTTTCTACACTTTGAAATTGTATCATAAACTTCTAAAACATCATTCCCGTTAATTGTTATACCTTCAATTCCATAGCCAATTGCTCTATCTGATAATTTTTTACAATTATACTGTTCTTTTACTGGAGTTGATAAACCATATCCATTATTTTCAATTAAAAAAATAACTGGCAAATTCCATACTGAAGCAATATTCAATGCTTCATGAAAATCTCCTTCACTAGTAGCACCATCACCAGTAAAGGACAATGCAATTCTGTTTTCTTTTCTTAATTTTATTGATAAGCCTATCCCATTTGCAACAGGCATCATAGCAGCAAGATGTGAAATCATTCCTATAATATTATCATCCATGCTGCCAAAATGGAAAGTCCTATCTCTACCTTGAGTATGACCATCCCTTTTACCGAATAATTGGCAAAATAGTTTATATTCATCTACATTTCTGGTTGTAAAAACACCTAAATTTCTGTGCATAGGAAAAACCACATCATTTTTATCTAATGCATAGGTACTACCTACTGAAATAGCTTCTTGACCTATACCTGAAAACCATTTTGAGATTTTACCTTGCCTGAGTAACAATAACATTCTTTCTTCGATAAAACGAGGCATTTTTAAATAATAATATAGTTCTTTTAATTTTTTATCTGAGAGCATGAAAATATTTATATTATTTTAATTTTATTTTCTAAAGTTCCAATTTTTTCAACAGATAATGATATTACATCGTTATGATTCAACCATTTATCTGTCTTATTAGTCTGATTCAACTCCAAAAGACAACCCGTTGCGCAAGTTCCAGAACCAATTACATCTCCAGGAAAAATCGTAACTCCTTTTGAAATCTGGGAAACAATCTGTGCAAAAGTCCATGAAATATTTTTGAAATTATCTGAGGAAATAAGTTCACCATTTAATAATGCTTTAAGCTCAAGATTATATTTAAGCCCTTTTCCTTCATCAATTGAACAAAATTCCAATTCATCTTTTGTTATTAAAACAGGACCTAAAGTTGTTAAAAAATCCTTGCCTTTAACTGGCCCTAGACTCATTTTCATTTCCTTTTTTTGAATTTTTCTTGAACTGAAATCATTCATTATTGTATATCCCAATATATAATCATCTGCATCTGAAACATCAATATTTCTACCTTCTTTTCCAATAATTGCTGCTACCTCTAGTTCGAAATCTATCGAATCAGAAAACTCACTTTGTATTTCAATAGTTCCAGGACCTAAAATTGAATTATGATTACCATAATAATACACAGGAAATTCATCATACTCAGGTATCATTGGTAATTTGCGACTTCTTCTTCCCGCTTCAACATGCTGTCTAAAAGCATAAGCGTCTCTTAAAGAATTTGGTTTAATAATTGGAGATAAAAGCTCTATCTGAGAAATCTTTAAAAAATTTTTATAATTTATTTTATCTAATGATTTTTGAAAAAAAACTTTATTTGTTTCAAAATTTTTGAAAAAATCATTCTCTCTAAAAAAATTTTGTTTATCATTATAAATTTTTGATAATGGAATTACATGATTTTCTTTAACAAAACCTATAGAAATTTCATCTTTATATTTAAAATTAATAATTTTCATTATAGCTATTATTTATAAAATCATCTTTGATCATAATATCTTATAGTAGGATATGCAAAATCTATATCATCATACTTATCAAATTCATTAAGAATATCTTCCCATAATATTTGAGAGGTATATCTCCTTTTGCGTGGATTACAAAGATACCTCAATGTTAAATTCACACCACTATCTTCAACTTTAGTATAAACTTCTGGTTTAAAGTTAGGTTTTTGAATCATAAATAATTTTGTTGCTTCTTCATACTCTTTAGCTGCTTCATTACTTACATATTCAGCATTATCATCAGCAATTGTTTTAATAATTTTTTTAGCTTTTTTCCAATTACTTTCAAATGTTATTAAAATCTTCAATTCATTCCAGATATACTTAAACCCTTTACCATAATTTGCTAGATCATCTGTAAAGACTCTTCCATTAGGAACATGAATAACTCTACCAGTATTTGAATCGCCATCAATCCATTCGCCTATTTCTAAAATTGTAAACTTAAAAAAATTTATATCTATTACATCACCTGCAATTTTACCTATTTGGATCCTATCACCAACGCTAAATGGAGATCTCCATAAAATATATGCCCAACCAGTAATACCAGTAATGGGATCTTTTAAAGCAATTGCCAGACCAGCTGAAAGTAAACCTAAATATGTTGCTATAGATTGTATACCTTTGAACCATATTCTTCCAATAGTAAATAATGCTAAAATAAATATTAAATATGATACAGTTTTTTGCCACCTATATCTTACCAATGTATCTTTAATTTGAGAGTGGACTATTTTTATAGCAAATCTTCTAACAATTACAAATAAAAGAAGACCAATTAATGTTGCGATAATTTTAACTTGAATAGAAGAATAACTAAAAATCTTAAACAACCAATCTGTATCATAATTCATTACTCAACACCCTTATTTGGATCCCATAAATTTTCTTCAATTTTCATTTTATGATTTATCCATCTTCCCCATACAAAAAAAGCATCTGACAATCTATTTATATATTTCAATACTATAGAAGGTTGAGGATATATTTTATGCAGTTTAATAATTATGCGTTCACACTTTCTAGATACCGTCCTTGATAAATTAAACCAAATATTAGCATCAGATCCCCCTGGTAAAACAAATGATGATAAATTTGGCAAATCCTTATTATAACTATTAATATATTTTTCTAAATTGCTCAAGTCTTCTTCAGTGACTTGCGGCATTCCAATTAAAATATTTTCATCAACAGTAGCAATCATATTACCTAAATTAAAAATTTTATTTTGGGTTGTTAACAAAATATCTTTAAGTAATGATAATTTTTCAATATCACTATCTATTTTTAAATTATTTAATGAATCAACACATCCTCCAATATAAACATTCAATTCATCTAATTCACCATATGCACACACACGCTGGTCATCTTTTGAAACTTGCTTCTCTCCAATTAAGTCAGTTGTACCACTATCACCTCTTTTAGTAAAAACTTTACTTATAGTGATATTTGGATCTTTAAATTTTCCATCTGCCATAAAAACACCTTTTGATTTAAATATTATTGTATAATATAATTAATTAAAAAATAAATTTAATGATATATAAATCAGAATTATTCCCATTAATTTATTTATAATACTATACCAAGATTTAATATAACCATTAAAAAAAATATTTGTAAGAAATAAAGAAACAAGTATGAACCACAATCCTGTTATAAAAGACATCCATAATCCATAAAACAATTGTATTTCAACACCTACATTCATATTTGAATTATATATGAAAGAATAAATTGATATAAAGAAGAAAGTTGCTTTTACATTTAAAATATTAGTTAGAAAACCAATTCTAAACGAATTCCATTTTGATATTTTTAAATTATGATTTCCAGTATCATTAGTTTCTTTAGATTCAAATTGATTTTTTAAAAAAAATGAATTTACTCCCAAATAGAGCAAATAAAAACTACATAGAATTTTTAAGAAGTCTAATAGATATTGATGTGATACAATTACAATTGAAAAACCAAAAATACACAACAAAACATGGAATAAGATTCCTAAAGAAATTCCCAAGCTAGTAGTTACTGCAGATTTTCTTCCATATAAAAAAGATTGTCTAGTAACTAGAATGAAATCTGGACCTGGACTGATTACTGCAAATAAATGTGCAGAGGCAATTATTAGAAATTGTTCTAACATAATTAAATTTAAATTTTGTACCGAGGGCCGGAATCGAACCGGCACGATTATATATAATCGAGGGATTTTAAGTCCCTTGTGTCTACCAATTTCACCACCTCGGCAACTATTGAGGCGTCGACCAGATTCGAACTGGTGCATGACGGTTTTGCAAACCGCTCCCTTAGCCACTTGGGTACGACGCCAAAAGAATAGGCCTCAATTAAATGAGGCCTTGAGCGAAAGATGGGATTCGAACCCACGACCCTCACGTTGGCAACGTGATGCTCTACCAGCTGAGCTACTTTCGCAATAATTCAAAATCAAAAT
>MDSV01037082.1_pt1 | contig 10957 bp, 11 predicted proteins | sample 810851 | NCBI WGS metagenome assembly MDSV01 (sample SAMN05326640, study PRJNA326480) | marine metagenome | isolation source: seawater | place: Atlantic Ocean: North East | collected 2012 | reverse complement strand
TGAAAAAAATCCATCAAAAGCAAAAAAACTCCAGAAACTAAAAAATGTTAAAATTTATAACAATATAGATAAAATGTTTTCTGATGAAAAAATTGATATAGTATCTATTTTAACTGAAAGTGGAAATCACTTCAAACATATAAAAAAAGTTATAAAATATAAAAAAAATATAATTGTCGAAAAACCACTTTGCTTAACCAGAAAACACGCATTATCTTTACAAAAATTATCAAAATTAAAAAAAATAAATATATTTGTAGTAAAGCAAAATCGATTTAACAAAGCAATTATTAGTTTAAAAAAAGCAATATCAAAAAAAAGATTTGGAAAAATTTTTTCAGTAAGTTCAAGAGTTAGATGGGCTAGAATGCAATCATATTATGATTTAGATAAATGGCGAGGGACTGAGAAACTTGATGGTGGTGTATATGCTAATCAAGCAAGCCATCATTTAGATATGATATTATCTATAATGGGCGATATCAAAAGTGTTTATGCCAATGGAATAAAAGCTTTGGCTAAAATTCAGATGGAAGATACGGTAATTGCTAACTTAAAGTTTAAAAATGGTGGTCTAGGGTATTTAGAAGCCACAACAGCTTCAAGACCTAAAGATTTAGAAGGTTCAATAAGTGTGTTAGGTAGCAAAGGTTCTGCAGTAATTGGAGGGTTTGCAATGAATAAAATAGATGAATGGATTTTTGCTAAAAGCAAAAAAGAAGATAATTCTTTAAGAAAAACTAATATTAAAATTAACAATGTTTATGGACATGGACACTCATTGTTTTACAAAGAAGTAATAAATAATATTAAATATAAAAAAAAATTTCCTATTAAATTAAATGATGCTATAAAAGTAGCTGAATTGATTGAAGCTATTAAGAATTCTATTAAATTTAAAAAAATTATTAATTTATAAAATGTTGAGCCGAGTTCAAAAAAAGAGATTAGAGAAATTAAAAATAAAAATTTTTGCTGATGGCTCAAGCAAAAAAAGTATTCTATTTTATAATAATAAATTTAATTTTATTGATGGATTTACAACAAACCCATCATTAATGAAGGAAAATAATGTTAATGATTACAAAAAATTTGCTAAAGAAATATTAAGAAGAGTAAAAAAACCAATTTCGTTTGAGGTTATTGGAGATAATTATAACCAAATTTACAATGAAGCTAAAATAATAAATAGTTGGGGAGAAAATGTTTTTGTGAAGATTCCAATTATCAACTCTAAAGGAAAATATAATTTATCTCTTATAAACAGATTAAATACTGAGGGAGTTAAGTTAAATATTACAGCAATATTTACAAAAGAACAAATAAACTTTTTTTTTAAGAATATTAATAAAAAAGTAAAAGAAGAAATTATACTTTCTATTTTTTCCGGCAGAATAGCTGATACTGGTTTTGATCCCATTATAGTATGTAATCATGCTGTTAAACTAAAAAAAAAAAAGAGAAAAAAAATTAAAATTTTATGGGCAAGCACTAGAGAAGTATACAATCTATTTCAAGCTGACAAAATTAAATGTGATATCATTACCATACCAGACTCTCTAGTTAAAAAGTTAGAATATTTAGGATATAATCTAAAAAAATTTTCGATTAAAACAGTTAAAGATTTTTGTAATGATGCAAAAAAAGCTGGTCTAAAAATTAAAGACTAATCTTTAATTTAAACGATTTTTAATTTAATTGTTCTAAATTAGAAAAACATTTTTAAAATTTTTATGAAAAAAATAATAAAAAAAAGTTCTATAAGAAAAGTAAAATTTGGTAAAAATGTAAAAATTGTTAGTCCAGTAAATTTATATGATTGCATTATAGGAGATAATGTTTTTATAGGCCCATTTGTAGAAATACAAAAAAATGTCATAATTGGAAATGGTTGTAGAATACAATCTCATTCTTTTATTTGTGAAAACACCACTATTGGAAATAACGTATTTATAGGTCATGGTGTAATGTTTGTTAATGATAGATTTAAAGAAGGTTTAAGAGTAACCCAAAAAAAAAGTACATTAGAAAGTATTTTAATTGGAAATAATGTTAATATCGGAACTAATTCCACAATAATGCCAGTAAAAATTTCTGATAATGTAACAATAGGTGCGGCATCTTTAGTTTTGGATGATATTAATTTAAAAGGAATTTATTATGGCAATCCAATTAAAGAAAAAAATTAGATTATTTGACTTATATAAAAACAATCTAGCATACACAAAAGAATTTTTTAAAAAACTAAATACAATTATAATAAATTCTGAATTCATTTCAGGTTCTTATGTAGGGAAATTTGAAAAATCATTTGCAAGATTGAATAAAGCAAAATACTGCCAGTCTTGTGGTAATGGGACTGACGCAATTTTTGGTTCATTAAAAGCTCTAAATATAGGAATTGGTGATGAGGTATTGGTATCATCTCATGACTGGATTTCTTCTTCAGAAGCAGTAATAGCATGTGGAGCAAAACCTATTTTTTTAGATGTAAAAAAAGATAGTTTTTTAATAGATGATAACAAAATAGAGAGACATATATCAAAAAAAACAAAAGCTATAATTATCGTTCATATTTATGGTCAAGTATTTAATTTCGATAAAATATTATATTTAAAAAAAAAATATAAATTAAAAATAATTGAGGATTGTGCTCAATCTCACCTTGGAAAATATAAAAACAAATTTGTTGGAACAATTGGTGATATTGGGTGCTTTTCTTTTTTCCCAACAAAAAATCTAGGTGCATTTGGTGATGCTGGGGCAATAATTACAAATAATTTCAAGATTTATAAAAAAATAAAAATGTTTTTCAATCATGGTGGATTAAAAAAAAATCAACACATCGTCAATGGTATTAACAGTAGACTTGATAATATTCAGGCGTTAATTTTATTATTAAAAATTAAAAATTTAAAAAAAGAAATCCAAATAAGAAGAAAAAAAGCAAAAGTTTACAATAATTTATTTTTAAAAATTAAAGAAGTAAAATTGTTAAATAACAATCAATATCAAGATCATGTTTATCATTTGTATGTAATATTAGTCAAAAAGCGTGATAAATTAATTAAATATTTAAATAAAATTGGAATAGAGGCCTCAATTCATTATCCAGTACCAATGCCTCTAGTAAAAGCAAATAGTTTATTTGGTAAAAGAAAAAATAAATACAGAAATACAAATAATATTTCTAAGAAAATACTCTCTGTACCTTTTCATCCTAACATTACTATTTTGGAAATGAAAAAAATAGTAATTGCTATAAAAAAATTTTATAAAAAAAAATGATGTCTAGTATTGGTATAATTGATTATGGGATGTCTAATAGTTTTTCAGTACTAAGTATGATTAATAGACTAGGTAAAAATGCTAAGATTTTAAAATCTCCAAATGACATAACTAATGAAAAAAAATTTATTTTACCAGGTGTTGGAAGTTTTGATAACGCGATTTTTAACCTTAAAAAATTTGGATGGTATGATTATCTAAAAGGACTTGATTATAAGAATGAGTATTATTTATTTGGTTTTTGCATAGGTATGCAGGTTTTGTTTTCTAGAAGTGATGAAGGTTTACAAAGTGGTTTAGATTTATTTACAGGCAAAGTAATAAAAATAACTAACAATTTAGAAAATAATCAATTAAAAGTTCCTGCTATGGGTTGGAAAGAAGTTAAACTAGTTAAAGAAAGTAAATTATTAAAAAATATTGAGGATAAAACACTTTTTTATTTTGTTCATTCATATATTTGCATGCCTGAAGATAAAAATGTTATTATTGGTTTTTCAAACCATGGTATTGATTATCCAAGTATAGTTAATAAAGATAATATTTTTGCTACTCAATTTCATACAGAAAAAAGTCACAAAAATGGTATGAAATTGATGGAAAATTATTTAAATTTTAATGAATAACACAAGAACAATTATTTCACTTCTTTTATCTCATGAAGGATTCATTAAAACAATTTCTTTTAAAAATAGAATATATATTGGAGATCCTATTAATACATTAAGATTACTAAATGATCAGGAGGCAGAAGAAATAATCATTTTAGATGTAGATAAAAGATTTGATAAAAAAAATATTGATTTTGAATATTTAAAAAAAATTACCTCTGAATGTTTTAGCCCAATGAGTTATGGAGGAGGTATTAAAAATTTAAATGATGTAAGAAATATCTTAAAATGTGGATTTGAAAAAATAATTTTTTGTGAAAATTTATTTATAAATCCAAAATTGATTAAATCTTCAATAAATGAGGCTGGATCACAATCTGTAGTAGGTTGTATTGAGTATTTTTCAGAGAATAAAAAATTAAATATTAAAAATAACTTTGATAAAAAATTTGAAAATTATAGTTTACAAGACATCTGTAAGTACTGTGAAGATTTAGGTGTAGGAGAGATTATATTACAATCCAGAGATAAAGATGGGACATTTTCAGGGCTTGATTTTAATATTTACGATAAACTGTTAAAAGAAATTAAAATTCCATTAATATTATCAGGTGGTTGTAATGGCTTAGTAGATATAAAATTAGCCAGAGAAAAAAAATTAATTGGTATAGCGGCATCCTCGACGTTTGTTTTCACAGGAAATTTAAATGCAGTTTTAATTAATTATCATAAAAAAAATAATATTTAATGACTGAAAAAGTATTTATTAAAGGAATGCCTTTTGAGACAGTTAGACAAAGTTTAATTAATATTAAAAAAAAACCAATTTATCAGAGATGTAGTAAGTGTGTGATGGATAGTTCAATAAATAATTTAAATTTTGACGAAGATGGAATTTGTGAATATTGTAAGAATGTAAAATTATCTGAAACTATTCATTTTAAAAGAAAAATTTTTGAAAAAAATATTAAACTCATAAAAAAAAATCATAAAAAAAAATATCAAGCTATTTTAGGTTTAAGTGGTGGTGTTGATAGTTCATTTCTTGCTGTAAAATGTAGAGAGTGGAATATTAACGTTCTGCTTGTACATTTCGATAATGGATGGAATACTGATGAAGCTGTAAGAAATATTAAAGCTGTTGAGGAATATACGAAATTTGATTTATTTACCCATGTAGTTAAATGGGAAGAATTTAAAAAGGTACAACTTAGTTTTCTTAAATCAGGATTAGCTAATTTTGAAGCACCAAGCGATCACGGTATTTTCGCATTACTTTTTAATACTGCAAATTCGATGAACATTCCTTTTATTCTAACTGGAATAAATAAAGAAACAGAAACTTTTATCGATTTTGAAGATAAACAAAAAACCTTTGCTTTTGGTTACTCTTATGGAGACTTATTACATCTAAAGTCTGTTTATGAAAACTTTTATTCAGAGAGATTGATATCTTTACCACTTCTTTCATACTCCAAAAGAGTATATTTTGAATTATTTAAGAAAATTAAAAAAATTGATTTGTTAAATTTTTTAGATTTCAAAAAAGAAGAAGCTATAAATTATCTTGAAAAGGAAACAAAGTGGAAAAGATACCCATCAAAACATTTCGAGTCTATAATCACAAGATTTCATCAGTCTTTCATACTACCAGTGAAATTTGGTTTAGATAAAAGAACTTTGCATTTATCTAACTTAATTTGGTCAAACCAATTAAATAGAGATCAAGCCTTAGTTCAATTAAAAAAAAATATATGTGATCCAAAAATCCTTATTCAGGATTATTATTTTTTTTTAAAAAAAATGGAACTATCAGAGGAACAGTTTAAAGATATATGTTTTTCAAAAAACAAAAATTTTGATCAATTTAAGAATTCTCATAAAATATACAAACTTATAAAAAAAATATTATTTTCTTAATGATTAAAATTCTTAAATTATCTTTTTATTATGACGAATATATCGATTACTTTTATTTAAATGAAAATCAAAATAATTTAGATTATAGAGATCATCAAAAAAAAATTTTTCAAGATAGATTTGGATGGTCAGATTCTTTTAAAGAAATTTTAAATAACAAAGAGTATTTTGCAATAGAGGAAATAATTGTAAACGATTACTTACTTCAGGATAAATGGTCTAAAGAAAATAATAGTACCTATAATTTAGATAATTGGCAATTTGAAATATTAAAAAAGCAAATTGAATTTTATAAACCAAATGTAATTTTTATTAACAACCCTGAAATAGAAAAAAAATATTATGAATTATTTAATTCACTTAAAACAAAAATAATTTCTTACGATGGTATTGGATCGCACAATAAAAATATATTAAAGTATTCAAATTTAATTATCACTTGTTTGAAAACTTCATATGATTTTTATAATAACTTAAATAAAAAAGTCTATTATATGCCACACGGATTTGATAGTAGAATAAATCAAATTATTCTAAAAAATAAAGTTAAGAAATATGATGCAATTTTTATTGGAAACATAAAAAACAAACATCACACTCAAAGAGTAGATCTTTTGGATCAAATCATCTCAAAAACTGAAATTAAATTATGGATCGGTGATGCTAATAAAAAATTAAAAAAAAAAAACTTAAAGAAAATTATAAATTTTAAAAATTATTTTTCAAATTTAAATTATATAAAAAATTATTTTAAAATAAAAAAAATTGTCAATAAAAGTCAAGGAAAAGTTTTTGGTAAGGATATGTATCAAGTAATTGTTGAAAGTAATATAGTTTTAAACAACCATATAGATATATCTCGAAATCAAATGGCAAATATTAGATTATTTGAGAGTACAGGTTTGGGTTCTTGTTTATTAACGGATTATAAAAATAATTTAACAGAGTTTTTTAACACTGATGAAATTGTAACTTATAAGAATAATGCAGAAGCCATTGATAAAATAAAATATTTGTCTGATAATCCAATGGAAGCAAAAAAAATTGCTGAGAAAGGGATGAAAAAAACGCTTGCAAAGCATACAATACAAGCGCGATGGGAAAATTTCTCAAAGTATTTACTAAATAATCATATTTAAAATGAGGAAAAAAATCATCATAAGTTGTTTTGGTAGAAGAAATAATTATTTAACTCCCAACTATTTAAATAAACAAAATTATCTTAAAATGATGTTCACTGATATTTATTTAAATAACTTCACTAGAAATTTATTATTTAATATAAATAAATTTTTTAAAATAAATTTATTAGATCAGCTTTATCTGAGATCAAGTAAAAATTTACCTTCTTTTAAGGTAAATTCATATCCTCTTATACGAGTTAAGTCATTAATCAGATCATTATTAAATAAATATATTAATAAAAATAATTTTGATATTTATCATAAATTTATTTATGAGGCTCAACTATTTAATCAAAATGTAATTTATAGATTATCTTTTATTTCTAAGAATTTTATTTTCTATTCATATAGAAATGATTCCTTAGAAGTTTTTAATTATTTAGGAAAAGAAAAACCAAAAGTAAAAAAAATATTAGAAGTTTCAATAGCACCAGCTATTTTTGAAAAAAAAATTATTTCTAAAATTCAAAGATTAGATAAATACAAATGGGAAAACAAAATAATTAGTAATAAAAATTTTAATAAAATTATTGAAAGAGAAAAACAAGAAATTGAAATAGCTGATCATATTGTTGTACCATCAGAATTTGTAAAAAATAAAATTTGCCATTTTTATTCAACAGACAAAAAAAAAATTTCAGTAATACCTTATGCAATAAATAAAAAAAATTTTTTATTGAAAGGAAATAAAACAAAAAATAAAGCGAAATTGAAAGTCTTAACTATAGGAGATGTTTGTTTAAGAAAAGGAGTGCATCATGTTTATGAGGTAGCAAAAAAACTCTCTGATAAGTTTGAGTTTAATTGGATTGGAAGATCTAATTTAAATTCTTCAGGATATAAAGAAGCTTCAAAATATATTAATTTTTTAGGTGAAATACCAAATAATAAAATTCAAAAATATTTAGAAAAATCTGATATTTACTTTTTACCTTCACTTTGTGAGGGCTCTTCTATCTCTCTTTACGAAGCATATATGTGTAGATTATATTTAATTTATTCAAATAATTGTGGGTTTGAGCTAAAGAAATATAAAAGAAAAAAAATTGTAAATTTAAATATAAATAATATGGTTAGAATTTTTGAACATCTATATAAAAAAAAAAGTGTATTTGATAAAAAAAATATTTTTAAAGATAAAACAAATTATTTTTCAACAAAAAAATATGAAAAAAATTTCAACAACATGTTAAAGAAAATTTAATGATAAACTTTATTTTGAAATTTTTTTCTCACAATATTTTGTTTTTAACCGGGGATACCCTTGTGCTTGATAGATGGTTATGGTTAAAAAAAAGAGTTAAATTATTTAATAGATCATTCAAATTTATTGACATGGGATGTGGTGGTGGTCAGTTTGTGATTGGTTTAAATAAATTAAATTTTTTATGTGATGGTGTAGACATAGATACTGATAAGTTAAAGAAAGCAAAAGATAGAGCGAAATTATTCGGTTTAAAAAGAGAAAATATATTTATGAATAAAATTAGTAATATTAAAAAAAAAAATTATGACTGCTTGATTACCTTTGAGTGTGTTGAACATATATTGGATGATCAAAAATTTATAAATGACTGTTCTCAATTTTTAAAAAAAGATGGTTATTTATTTTTAACAACACCTTTTAAATATCTTAATCCAATTACTTCTGGTGATTTAGAAATATCTAAGATTGAAGACGGTGGACATGTCAGAATTGGATATGACAAGGAAATGCTTTTTTCACTTTTAGATAAATATTTTTATGATATCAAAATAAGTTTTTGCAGTGGATTTTTAAGTCAAAAATTAACTTATATATATAGAAGACTATATGTTATTAATAAATATATTGCGATGTTAGTAATATTACCACTTAGGTTAATTCAAATTATATTTGATAAGTATGTAACAAAGCTTTTGAATTATCAACAATTCTCAATTTGTGTAGAGGCAAGAAGAAAATAGAAATAATACAAATGAAATTTACTAAAAATTATTATGAAAATGATTACATAAAATATAATTCAACTTGGCACTCCGAGGATTCGTATTTTAAATTTTTGCAAATAAAAAAAATTATAAATAAAAATAATTTAAAATTCTCAACATTTTGTGAAGTAGGATGTGGTGCAGGAAAAATACTAAATTATTTGTCTCAAAATTACAAAAAAAAAAAATTTTTTGGATATGAAATTTCTAAAAAAGCATTTTCCATGCGAAATACAAAGCAAAAGAAAATTAAATATTATAATTGTAGCTTAAAAAAAAATAAAAAGTATGATGTAATATTATGTGCTGATGTTGTTGAGCATGTAGAAAACCCATTTAAATTTTTAGATGAAATTAAAAAGGGTTCGACATTTCAAATTTTACATATACCACTTGATTTATCTGTCAATTCTATTTTGAGAAAGTCTGTTATTTTAAAAGCAAGAAAAAAAGTTGGCCACTTACATTTTTATAATAAAGACATAATACTTTATGATTTAAAAAAATTAAACTTTGAAATAATTGATTTTTTTTACACTTTTAATAACAATATTTATAAAAAAGGAAATATAAGTCAAAAAATTTTAGCTATAATTAGAAAATTTATTTATTTTATAAATAAAGATATTGCTGTGAATTATTTAGGTGGCTTCTCTCTAATGATTTTAACTAAGTAGTTTTTTTTTAAATTTATAAGCACTAATACACATTTCCTCAATATTATGTTTCGGTTTCCATTTAGTATTTTTTAAAATTTTACTGTTATCTGCAAACAAAATTGGTGCATCACCTTTTCGCCTTTTTTTATAAATTATATTGAACTTAATATCATTTACTTTTTGATAACATTTTACCATTTCTAATACTGAGTATGGTTTTCCTGTTCCTACATTTAATATTTTAAAGTTCTTTACTTTATTTAAAATTTTTAAACATTCAGTATGACTTGACGCTAAATCTGAAATATGAATATAATCTCTTAAAGCAGTTCCATCTTTAGTTTTATAATTATTTCCATAAATAAAAATTTTTTTTTCTTTTGAGAAAGCAGATTTATTAAGAATTGGCATAAGATTTCTTGGTTGTAGTGGATTGTCACCTATTAAAAGGCTTTTATGAGACCCAACAGGATTAAAATATCTTAGTATCACAGTTCTTAAATTCTTCTTTATACAAAAATTTTTAATTAAATCCTCACTAACTAATTTGGTTAATCCATATGAATTATTATATGAGACTGGTGTGTTCTCATCTATTTTATTTTTAAACCCTTCTCCATATACAGTTGCGCTTGAGCTAAATATTATATTTTTCGTTTTTGCATTAATCATTGATTTTAAAATAGAAATAGTTCCGATAATATTATTATCATAATATTTTTCAGGATAGATTTCTGACTCCTCAACAGATTTTAGACCAGCGAGATGAATGATATCTGTAATCCTATTTTTTTTTAAATAAGAGGTTAATCTTTTTTCATCTCTTACATCAAGTTTTGTAAAGTTAATTTTTTTTTTATATAATTTTTTAAGAACTTTTATATTATAAATTGAATTATTTTCTAAATTATCAATTAAAAAAAATCTTTTTTTTTGTTCAATAAGATTAATTGCTATATTTGATCCTATATATCCAGCTGCTCCAGTGATAAGAATATTCATGTAGTTTTTATATCAAATAAATATGATATATGTTTTAAAATATTAAATATTTTAAATGTTATTTCTCGGTCTTTTAGCATTACTTCAGTCTTGGTTTTTACCTGGATTTGTATTTTTGAGCTTTTCAAAATTATTTAAAATTGAGGATAAATTCATTTTATCTCCATTGTTAAGTTTGTTCATAAATTATTTATTAGTAACTTTTCTAGTAATGTTAAATCAATTTAATTTTACGAATATAATCTTAATTATACTAGCTGAATTTTTTTTAATTGGATGGGTATATATCAAACACTCTAAATCAATTTTTTTAAAGATATTA
>MDSV01129177.1_pt1 | contig 10958 bp, 10 predicted proteins | sample 810851 | NCBI WGS metagenome assembly MDSV01 (sample SAMN05326640, study PRJNA326480) | marine metagenome | isolation source: seawater | place: Atlantic Ocean: North East | collected 2012 | reverse complement strand
TATAATTAAATTAAATAATTTACCATTAATAGCCCATACAATTATTGAGGCAAAGAAATGTAAATTTTTTACTGACTATATAGTCTCTACTGACTCTAAAAAAATTTCTAAAATAGCAAAGTCTTTTGGCGCCTCGGTTCCTTTTTTGAGACCAAAGATTTTATCTTCTTCTAAATCAACCTCTGTTTCAGCTTTGATACATGCAGTAAATTTTATGGAAGCTAAAAACAATATTAAATATGACTATATAGTTGAATTAATGTGCACGAATCCCCTTAAAAATATATTTGATATTAATTCTGTTATAAAAAAAATTATAAAATACAAAGCTGACTCAGTTATAGCCGTGCATAGACTTGAAGATCACCACCCATCAAGAATAAAAAAAATTGTAAATGATAAAATAGTAGATTTTTGTGTAAAAGAAAAAAATGAAGCAAGAAGACAAGATTTATTTCCATATGCATATATAAGGAGTGGCTCAATTTATGCGATGCAAAGAGATTTTTTGATGAAAAAAAATAGAAGATATGGGTTAAATAATAGCAGACCATATATTTTACCACCAAATAGAGCTATTAATATCGATAGTAATTTAGATCTAATTATCGCAAAGGAATTATTAAAATAATGCAAATTTTTTGTTAAAGTTCATCTCTAATTGTGTATATTTATATAAAATAATTGTTATAAAAAAATCAATATGAGCATTATTACAGTAAATCCTAAGACTAGATCAAAAGGTTTTAAAAAAGAAAATTTACATATTAATAATAATTTAATAAACCAAAAAAAAATAAGAAACAAAATTGATAATATAGGTAATATAAAAGTATATAATCTAAGTTTAGAAGATGAATTAATAGTAAAAAAAATTATTACTTCTTACAAAAATTTTTTTAATAAACAAAATTTAAAAGATGATGAAATGATTCTTGACGGTCATGAAATCCTTGAAGCTATAAAAATTGATAAGTTAAAATTTCCTCGTTATCTTGTTTATAGATATAAATACAATATGTATCCTAAATTGCACTTGTTGGGTGATTACCCTCCGTGTGTTCAAGTTGAGCCAACATCATTTTGCAATTTTAGATGTATAATGTGCTATCAAGCAGATAAAAGTTTTTCAAATAAATCTCATGGATATATGGGCTTTATGGAACTTGATTTGTATAAAAAAATAGCTGATGAACTTGAAGGCAATGTTGAAGCTATAACTTTTGCATCAAGAGGTGAACCAACACTTAATAAGTCTTTTACTAAAATATTAGAATATTCAAGTAACAAATTTCTTGCATTAAAAATGAATACAAATGCTTCTATGCTTAATGAAAAATTAATTCACTCCATACTATCCAGTGATTTGCAAACTATAGTATTTTCAATAGATGAAAAAGATAAGGAGGCCTATGAAAAGATAAGAATTAATGGAAACTTTGATCGTATCATTAAGAATCTTGAGCTATTTAATGAGATACGAACTAAACATTATAACCGTGATGATAAAATTGTAAGAATAAGTGGCGTTAAAATAAATGATAGACAAAATGTTGAACATATGAAGAAAAAATGGGGATCAATAGCGGATATTGTGGCTTTTACAAACTATACTCCTTGGGAAAGTTCTTATGATAACCCAGTTAATGAGGTTTCAAATCCTTGCAGTGAATTATGGTCAAGATTATTTATTTGGCATGATGGAAAAGTAAACCCATGCGATTATGATTATAAGTCTACCCTTTCAAAATGGACTCTTAGTAATAGATCTATTTCAAATATTTGGAACTCTGAAGAGTATAATTATTTAAGAGAGAGTCATTTAAACAATCAACGTAGTAAGATTTCTCCATGCAATAGATGTATAAATGCATAATATTACAGTTGGAGTAATAGGTTACAAAAACCATAGTGCTAAGATTATAAGAATTTTAAAAAATATATCACATGTTAAAACAATTCAGGTCTACTACCACAATAAAATATCTGAAATAGATAAAATTAAATCTAAAAAAATATATTATACAAATAAAATAAATATTCTTAATGATGTAAAAGCTGTATTTATTTGTGCACCACCTAATCTTCATTTTAAATATTTAAAAAAGTTTATTAAATTTAATAAATATATATTTTGTGAAAAGCCTCCTGTAGTAAATAAAAAGGAATTACAGTATTTATTAGATTTACCAAGTAACAAAAAAAATCTATTATATTTTAATTTTAACTTAATATTTTCAAATTTTTTTTTTATTATTCAAAAAGAAATTAAAAATAAAGTAAATGGTAAACTTATTCATATTAATATTAATTCATCACATGGTCTTTCTTTTAAAAAAAATTACTTAAAAAACTGGAGATCATCAAATGAAAACATTTCAAATATTGCTGGAAATTTAGGTATTCATTTTATTCATTTAATATCTAAATTAATAAATTTACCCAAAAAAATAGATATTCACACATCATCTTTTAGTAACAAAAAATCATATGATACCGCTAATATCATTCTAGTTTTTCAAAAAAATATTTCAACAAATATTTTTTTATCTTATTCAACTGTTAAAGATAAGCTTATTCGCTTTTATTTTACAAATACTATAATAGATGTCAGTGATGATAAAATTATAAAATACACACCTAGAAATACTTTTAATAAAGAAAATATTTTCATTACACCCTTGCCAAAAAAAATTTTAACACAGAAATCCTTAGAACAAAATTCATTAAATAGGTCTATATTTTATTTTATTGAAAATATAATTAATAATAAGAAATTTAAAATTAAAGATTATAAATTAGCACTAGATGTAAATAAACTATATTTTAAATATAAGTAATGATAACCCTTTTAGTAATCACTCCAATAGATCATATAAAAGGGTTAAAGTCATTTTTAAAAAAATTTTCTAAAATTGTATATATTGAAGATCCAACAAAAAAAGATGTATTAAAATATATTAGTAAAGTAGACGCCATATATACTAATCCTAATAAATCAAAAATATATATAGATAAAAAAATGATAAATTTAGCAGTTAATTTAAAATATATATGTACTGCTTCGACAGGCACTAATCACATAGATGTAAGTTATGCATTATCAAAAAAAATTAAGGTTTTATCACTAACTAAAGAGTTAAAAATAATTAGAAAAATATCATCTACTGCAGATCTTGCTCTAACTTTAACACTAATGTCAGTAAGAAATGTATTTCCATCTTTTCAATCTGTTTTAAAAAGACAATGGAATTACGAAAATTTTATAGGCAGACAATTAAATAGTTTGAATATTGGAGTTATAGGTTACGGGAGATTGGGAAAGATATACACTAATTATATGCTTTCATTGGGCTGCAAGGTGTATGTTTATGATCCATATGTTAATATAAAAAATAATAAAATACAATTAATCTCAAATTTAAAAAAACTTTTTAAAATATCAGATTTAATCTCAATACATGTTCATGTTAATTCAGAAACAAAAAATCTAATCAATAAAAAAATACTTTTTAATGCAAATAAAAATATTATTTTAATTAATACTTCCAGAGGAGAAATAATTAATGAAAATGACGTAGTAAATTTTTTAAAGTTAAATAATAAAAGTAAGCTTTACACTGATGTTCTGTCAGATGAGATCAATAATAAATTTAAAAGTCCTATTTTTAAATTTGCACAAAACAAAATTAATGATCAAGTATTTATAACACCACATATCGGTGGGATGACGGTTGAAGCTCAAGAAATAGCGTACACACATGCTGCTAAAATGTTATATGAGGAAATTACTAAATCATGAATATCAGTGATGTAATTTGTTTTAAGCAAAATAATTTTTCAGACTCTAGAGGAAATTTTGAGGAGTCTTATAACAAATTAACAATAAAAAAAATTATAAAAAAGGATTTCAATGTGTTTCAACAGAATATTAGTATATCAAAATATGGAGTGTTAAGAGGAATGCATTATCAAACTAAAAATATTCAGGCTAAAATAATAAGAGTTTTAGATGGAAAAATTTTTGATGTTGTGATTGATTTGAGAAAAAAATCTGAGTCATTTGGTAAATGGAAGTCATTTATTCTGTCTTCAAGTAACAAAAAACAATTATACGTACCGGAAGGATTTGCGCATGGCTTCCTTTCAATGAATGAAAAAACTAAAATTCAATATTTTACTAATAATCCCTGGGACAAAGTTACTGAAAATACAATTTTGTGGAATGATCCTTTTTTAAAAATTAAGTGGCCTAATATTAAATCTAAGATAATAATTAGTAAAAAAGATAAATTAGGAAATTTTTTTAAAGATTCAAAGTTTTTTAGCTAATGAAAAATTTTTTAAATAACTATTATATTTGTATAGAAAAAAAAAATAGAATTAGAATTTATCTATTATTATTTCTAATGATAATTTCATCATTTTTTGAAATGATTGGTATTGGTTTTATTCCCTTATTTGTATCCATATTATTTAAGCCTGAGATTGTTTTAACTTTTTTATCAAATAATGATTATTTATCATTTTTACTATTTTTAAATATAGATAATTTATTATATTATTTTATATTTTTAATTGTCTTTTTTTATTTATTTAAAAATCTTTTCTTAATTTTTATTTTATATTTTGAACAAAAAATACTTTTGAGTATATCTGTGTCAATTCAAAATAAATTATTTAAATGCTATTTAATTCAACCATATCAAGAATTTTCTTTATTGAATCCTTCAATAATCCAAAATAATCTAATGGCTGAGATTAAACGAAATTTAGTATTTTTTTTAAGCCTTTTAAAATTTCTGAGAGAGTTAATGATTATTATCATCATTTTTTTAATTTTTATATTATACGATCCTTTTACTATTTTTACTATTTTAACATTTTTAACTATAGGGTCAGTATTTTTTTATTATTTTATAAAAAAAACATTATCTAGATCGTCAATTAATTTTAAATATTATTCAGAAACAAGTTTAAAGACCATAATAGAGACAATAAGCTCAATCAGGGAAATAAAAATTTTTCAAAATGAATATAATATTTTAAATTTTTTTAAAAAACAAATTTATAAAAAAGATAGAGAGTCAAATTTTCAAAATTTTATATCACAACTACCAAAAATTTACTTAGAAATAGTTGTAATAACAATTTTATTTGGACTAATATTCTTTATTAAATCTCAATATTTAATTATGGAAGACATGTTTATTTATTTATCATTTATTTCTGCTTCTTTTTTAAGGTTCTATCCTGCATTTAATATTTTATTATCTTCTTTATCTAGGATTAAATCTAATTATTTAGCTTTTGAAAATCTTGGTAAAGAACTTTTAAAAAATCAAAAATATATAAATCAACCTTTAAAACCTATTAATGTTATAACCCAAAATTTAAATTTTAAAAAAATTCAAATTCAACATATTTTTTATCGATACCCTTTTGCTGAAAAAGATGTATTGCAAAACATTAGTTTGGAGGTTGTTAAATCAAAAAAAATAGGTATTTATGGTGAAAGTGGCAGTGGTAAAAGTACACTATTTGATCTAATTTCTGGACTAATCATTCCCACAAATGGCAGTATCTTAATTGATAATGTAAATATCAATGAATTAAAAATAAAATGGGTTAATTATATCAATTATGTATCTCAAGATACTTTTTTAAATGACGCATCAATATTACAAAACATAATTGTAAACTCATCAAATAAAATAAACCACAAAAAATTGGACCAATGTATAAGGGACTCTGAACTCTCTGATTTTGTAAATAGTTTAAAAGATGGTTTAAATACTCTTGTTGGTCATAATGGGGTTTCTATAAGTGGTGGACAAAAACAAAGAATCGGTATTGCAAGAGCTTTGTACAGTGATGGTGCAATTTTATTATTAGATGAAGCAACAAGTGCACTAGATTTGAAAACTGAAGAAAAAATTTTAAATAATATTTTATCAAAAAATAATCCCTTAACTACTTTTATAATTTCGCATCGTCTGTCATCATTAAAAGGTTGTGATGAGATATATCAAGTAGTAGAAGGTAATTTAAATTTAATAAAAATTTAATTATAAAAAATTATGCTGAATAATAAAAGTTTGTTGATTACAGGGGGGACTGGTAGTTTTGGGAAGAGATTTGTTAAAAGAGTCATTTCAAAATATCCAAAGATTAAAAAATTAGTAATATTCAGTAGAGATGAGCTAAAGCAATATGAAATGCAAAAAACTTATAATATTAAAAAATATCCATTTATTAGATATTTTTTAGGTGATGTACGTGATTTAAATAGACTTAATCAAGCTTTTGAAGGAATTGATATTGTTGTTCATGCCGCAGCTTTGAAACAAGTTCCAGCTGCTGAGTATAATCCAATTGAATTCATTAAAACTAATGTTCTTGGAGCACAAAATATTATTGAAGCAACACTTACTAGCTCAGTAAATAAAGTTATTGCATTATCTACAGACAAAGCTGCCGCACCAATTAATTTGTATGGAGCTACAAAACTTTGTTCAGATAAATTATTTACAGCAGCAAACAATATTGTAGGAAGTAGAAAACTTAAATTTACTGTTGTTAGGTATGGAAATGTAATGGGAAGTAGAGGTTCTGTTTTGCCTTTGTTTCTTCAAATGAAAAATCAAAGTAATTACTTTCCTATTACAGATAAAAGAATGACAAGATTTAATGTAACACTTGAAGAAGGAGTTGATATAGTGCTTTGGTCTATCAAAAACTCTTATGGAAGTGAAATAGTTGTTCCAAAATTAAAAAGCTTTAATATTATTGACTTAGCTAGTGCTATTGACTCAAATAAAAAAATTAAATTAATTGGAATGAGGCCTGGAGAAAAATTGCACGAAGAATTAATTACTTATAGCGATGGTTATAATACGATTGATATTGGAAAGTACTATCTTATTTTGCCTGATAATAATAAACTAATTAAGAACTACTATTCAAAGCTAACTAATAAAAAAAATATAAAATTTCACACAGGATTTACTTATAACAGCAAAGATAACAAAGATTTCTTATCAGTAAGTGAGTTAAAAAAACTAATTATTACTGAAAGTAATAAAGAATGATTAAAATTGGAATAATCGGGACTAGTCCAGGAAATGGACATCCATATTCCTATTCTGCTATTTTTAATGGATATAACGAGAATAATTTATATAAAAATTGCCCATTCCATTTAATCAAAGATTACCTTCCTAAATATCATAAAAATATAAATTCAATAAAAGAAGCAAATGTTTCTCACATATGGACTCAGAATAAAAATGAATCAAAGATAATTGCTGGCGTTTCAAATATTCCAAATATATCTAATACTTTAGACGATTTAATTAATAGTGTTGATGCTATAATATTAGCAAGAGATGATCCACAAAATCATTTTAATATATTAAAAAAAATTGTAGAGTCAAAAAAAACTTTTTTTGTTGACAAACAAATAGTTCATACAAAAAAAAATTTTGACCAGTTTAGAAAAATTATTTCTCCAAATCAAAAATTTATGGCATGCTCAGCTATGAAGTATTCAAAAAAAATTACAGATTTTAATAAAAATTTTAAGATAAAAAAAAATTTAAAAATCAATGGAAAGAGTAAATCATCTTGGCTTTTGTATGGTCACCATCTTTTAGATGGAATTTTTGAAATTGTAAAAAATGATGTATTAACAGTGAGCAATAAGTTTTCTAACAATATAGAAAACATCGTAATAAACTGTGATGAAAATATTAAAATTAAATTAAAGTTTTCTAATAGTTTTGATTTACCAATATATTTTAATGTAGAAAATAATTCAAATCAAAATCAGTTTTTATTTGATGATTATTTTTATATTTATAAACAAATGCTTAAAGATTTTGTTAAACTAATCAAAAGTAAAAAAAATTATATCGATTATAATCATGTCTATAAATTAAATAAAATAGTTTTAGCAGGAGAAATATCGAGATTAAATAATGGTTCAAAAATAAAATTTGAAGATATATAAAATATAATTGACATATTTTGAAAATTTGATGCTTAAAAAAAAAGATAAATTCAAGGGAGCCATATTTATTCAGGCTAGAATGAGTTCTAAAAGACTTCCAGGAAAAGTACTTTTTAAATTGTATGGTAAAACAATTCTTGAACATATTGTAGAAAGATTAAAACAATCCAAAAAAATCAGAAATATATATATATTAACTTCGAAAAGTAAAAACGATGATCCTATTGTAACTCTTTCAAAAAAAAGGGGATTTAACTATTTTAGAGGTTCACAAACTGATGTTTTGAGTAGATTTTATGAAGCAGCTAAACCACTGGATTTTGATTTTATAATTAGATGTAACGCAGATAATCCACTTATTGATTATAGTATTTTAGACCAAATGGTTGAAGAATTTCTAAATCAAAACTATGATTATTTATCAACTATATTAAAGCCAACTTTTCCATCAGGTATTCACATAGAGATATTTAAGAAAAATATTCTCAATTTAGCATATAAAAATTGTAAATCACTTATACGTAGAGAGCATGTCACTCCATACATTTATCATAATAAAAGATTAAAAATAAAAAATTTTAAAAATAAAAAAAATTTATCACATCATAGATGGACTATGGATTTTAAAGAAGATTATATATTTATTAAAGAAATTTATAAGCACCTTTATAAAAAAAATAGATATTTTAATATGAATGATATTTTATATTTAATTGAACAAAATCCATATTTAAAAAAAATTAATTATCACATAGAAAAGCAACAATCTTTTACTGGCTCTAATTATAAATGAATATTCTTGTTACAGGGTCGAATGGCCTCCTTGGAAAGAGTTTAATAACAACTTTAAAACAAACAAAGCATAATATTTTTGAAACGAGTAGAGGTAATTCACCTATAAATATTAATCTTGAAAATTATAATGAAATTGATTCATCTCTTAAAGATATTAATTTAGATATAATTTTTAATTTGGCCGCATATACAAATGTTGATAATGCTGAAAAAAATTTTAGTGATTGCTTTAAATCAAATATTACTACAGTAACAAACATAGTAAATTATATTAGTAATTCAAAAAAAAAAATTAAATTAATTCATTTATCTACTGATCAATTTTATAATAATATTAATAATTGTGAAAAAAATATTGAAATTTTTAATACTTATACATTATCTAAATTTATTTCAGAATTAATTGTAAGACAAATTAAAAATTCAATAATATTTCGAACAAATTTTTTTGGTAAAAGTCTATCACAAAACAAACAATCCTTTTCTGATTGGATTTTTTCAAATTTAAAACTTGGAAATTCTATTGAATTATTTGATGATGTATATTTTTCACCTCTTCATATTAGTACCTTAAATGAATATCTTATTCAATCAATTGACAAAAATATTAATGGTATCTTTAATCTTGGGTCCACTAAAGGCTTATCAAAATATGAGTTTGGTATGAAGTTTGCTAATATTTTACAAATTCCAACTAATAATATAAAAAGAAAATCATTAGTCGATAAAAAATTAATTGCTAAAAGACCTAATGACATGCGTATGAATATTCAAAAATTTGAAAAACATTTTAATACTGTAATGCCAACTTTAGAAAAAGAGATATATAAATTAAAAAATCAATATAATGTATAATTTTTCTAGTAGTTTTAACATTGATGGAGTCAATATTGGTAAAAATTATCCAGCTTATTTTATCGCAGATATTGCCGCTAATCATGATGGAGAATTAAATCGGGCTATTGATTTAATACATAGTGCAGCTGAATCTGGCGCAAATGCAGCCAAATTTCAACATTTTAACGCAAATACTATTGTGAGCGATCATGGTTTTAGATCTCTAAAATCTTCTGGCTCACATCAGTCTAGTTGGGACAAAAGTGTTTACCAAGTATATGAGGATGCATCTTTAAAATTAAACTGGACACAAATATTAAAGCAAGAATGTAAAAAAGCTAATATAAGTTTTTTTACTAGTCCTTATTCGATTGATTTAGTAGATTATGTTGACGAGTATGTTCCCGCATATAAGATTGGATCTGGTGATATTACTTGGTTAGAGATTATAGAATATATAGCTAGTAAAAATAAACCAACAATTATAGCTTCTGGTGCATCTAATTTAGACGATGTAAAAAGAGCAATTTTTTCATTAGTCAATTTAAACAAAAATATAGCTTTGCTTCAATGTAATACTAATTACACTGGAGAAAAATCAAACTTTAATTATATTAATTTAAACGTATTGGATTTATATAAGAAAAACTTCCCAGACTTAATACTTGGTCTCAGTGATCATACCCCAGGACATTCTACTGTTTTAGGTGCCATAGCCAAAGGAGCAAAAATAATAGAAAAACATTTTACTGATGATATAACTAGAAAAGGCCCTGATCATAAATTTTCTTTAAACAAAGTAACATGGAATGAAATGGTTCAAAGATCAAGGGAGCTTGAATTAAGCTTAGGAAATGGAAATAAAATCATAGAAGATAATGAAAAAGATACTGTAATTTTACAAAGAAGATCAATTCGTTTAAAAAAAGATCTTTACAAAAATCAGGTTTTACAAATTTCTGACTTGGAAATTTTAAGACCATGTCCAATTGATGCAATAATGCCATATGAAATAAATAATATAAAAGGAAAAAAAATAAAAAAAGATATGAAAAAAGGTGAGTATTTAAAGTGGATAGATCTCACATAGTTTTTATTGTACCTGCTAGAAATGAAGAATTAACTATCGCAACAGTTCTTAGTAAAATTTTAGAATTTGGTCACGTTATTTTAATAAATGATGCTTCAACAGATAACACTTATCAAATTGCAAATAATTTTAAAATAAATATTTTAAATAATAAAACAAACATTGGATATCAAAAATCTATAATTAAAGGAATAAATGAAGCAAAAAAATTAAATTATAAATATG
>MDSV01052894.1_pt1 | contig 10958 bp, 7 predicted proteins | sample 810851 | NCBI WGS metagenome assembly MDSV01 (sample SAMN05326640, study PRJNA326480) | marine metagenome | isolation source: seawater | place: Atlantic Ocean: North East | collected 2012 | reverse complement strand
TTAGGGACAGTTGGAACCTTAAGGACGGCTTCTTTTTGATCAATGTTCTCAAAGTCGATGTCTTTGGATGTAAAGTGTCCTATCTGCCCATCTGGAAATTCAATTTCAAACTTCGTAGGGTAAAAAAATATTTGCTTTAATTTCCCAGTTTCACCACTTTTCCGAACTGTACATGGCGTACCAGGTTCTATTCTATTTAGAATCATAATTAATGAATTGTTTTGTAAAGGGTCTTAATTATTAATTTAAAAGGTTCTAATCCAGTCCTTAAATTAAACGAAATGTCTTTGTATTTGAAGTGTAAAAGTGTGATAAAAGATCAGGGTTATATTTATAATTTACCCGGCTAGAAATGAAGTCATTTAGAATCTTTGTCTTTTTATCAACTGGGTTGACCTATTTACTAATATTTATTGGTGGCATGGTTAGAGTTGCAGGCGCTGGAATGGGGTGCCCTGACTGGCCAAAGTGCTTTGGTCGGTGGATTCCTCCTACAAGCATAGAACAGATACCTGCACACATTGACCCTTCTACTTTCAATATCGTTCTGGCGTGGATCGAATATTGTAATCGTTTATTTGGTGCTGTTGTGGGTCTCTCTATTACGATAACCTTATTTTTAGGACTCAAATACTATTCCCATATAAAACGAATCAAATGGTCACTAATTATTGCATTCTTTCTTACTCTTTTTGAAGGTTGGTTGGGAGCTGTTCTAGTCCATACGGTCTTGAACCCTTTGACGATCACATTACATTTATTTTTTGCGCTTATAATAGTGATGTTACTTTTATACGCTTCGCAAGAAGTATACTACCTGGATAATCCAGATGCAGAAAGACAGAGTAAGTATCCATTAAGGATGCAGGGTTTATTTGGTCTACTTGCATGCACATTATTGATTGAAGTGATCTTGGGAACAGAGATCCGTGGGGGTCTTGAAATGATACGCAAGGATAACCCCATGGTTGATTCTCAATTTTTAATAGATATGTTGGGGCCCTTTAAATATGCTCATAGTATTTTAGGATTCTTAATTACAGTTTTATGTGGCTTGATTTGGTACAAACTAGTCAAAAGATCTGTAAACCCATCATCCCTAGTGGTCCAGACATCTACAGGTCTTTTGGTTTTGGTCATGTTTCAGATAGTTTCTGGAGAAGTTTTGGTATTCTTTGATGTTATACCATTGATACAGCTCTTTCATTTATGGATAGCTTCTTGGATACTTGGTATAATTAGTGTACAATATTGTGCATGGAAACGGTCTAGTTTGATTAATGAATAAAATACTTTATGTAATAGTGCCCGGTATATTACTGTTGGGTTTCGGAGCAAACTGGGTGATCCAAAAGGCAAATAACTCTCATGATATCCCGGTGATAAAGCAAGTGCCAGATTTTACATTTCACGATCAAGATGGCCAACTTTTTAATAAAACCAGATTGGCTAATAAGATCACAGTACTCGACTTTATGTTTACCAGTTGCACTGGCCCATGTCCTTTAATGAGCTCCAATATGGCAACCCTTTATCAAGAATTTCAAAACGTAAAGGAAGTCCAGTTTGTTTCTGTTACAGTAGATCCAATCACTGATTCAGAGAAAGCTCTTAAGGAATACGCAGAATTTTTAGGTGTAAATGATGATCGATGGCAATTCATACGCTCGGATCTTGAATCTACGAAAGATCTTAAGCAAGGTGGCTTCATGCTTTATGCAGGCGAACTTCCTCAAGGGCATGCAATTAAGTTTATTTTGCTAGACCACAAAGGTAATATTAGAAAGTATTTTGATGGAACGGATGACGCTAGTCAAGCAGTCTTAAGGAAAGATATAGCAACCCTTGTAAAAGGACTACGTTCATAGATGAAGCGTACCCCCACAAAAGCATCAAATAAATACCAGGCTTATTTCGAGTTAACCAAGCCTAGTATAACATTTATGATATTGATATCAACCGCTCTAGGTTATTTTTTAGGCAGTGATGGTATAATAAACCTAAAAAAATTCTTTTTTACTCTTTCTGGGTCTTGCCTTGTCTCTTCAGGAGCAGGTGCATTAAATCATTTTGCAGAAATGGATACTGACAATCTAATGAATCGTACTAGGCAAAGACCAATACCAACTGGTCTTATAATGCCTGACCAGGCACGTCTATTTGGAATTATCCTTATCCTTTTTGGGACTCTACTATTGTATGCCTACGTTAATTATTTAACTGCTTTGCTAGCATTACTAACCGCATTATCATATTTATTCGTTTACACACCGCTTAAAAGGATAACATGGCTTAACACACCTATTGGTGCTATACCAGGGGCTATCCCACCTTTGGGGGGATGGGTCGCAGGTGCTGGTACTTTAGAACCTGAGGCATGGATATTATTTGCCATCTTGTTCTTATGGCAGCATCCTCATTTTTATGCGATTGCTCTTATGTATAAAGATGATTATGAAAAAGCAGGATTAAAAATGTTGCCGGTCACAGAGCCAGATGGGAGAAGAACAAACAGGCAGATCATTTGGCATTCCTTACTGCTGATCCCCGTTTCTATTGTTCCTGTTTACATCAATCTATTGGGTTTGGTATATTTTTATGGAGCATTATTATTGGGCTTGGGATATTTATTATCGGGATTTTTGCTCGTAAAAAAGTATAGCGTTGATAATGCCCGATCTCTTTTGAGAATGTCAGTTATTTATCTCCCTACACTATTTGGAATAATATTATTGGACAGGTTTATATGAGAAACGATGCTTTTTGGGTAAAAATTATTTATGTCATATCAATTGTAATTAGTTTGGCAGTTGCATTCCTGATATTAGGTCCTAGACCCGAAGGTATAGAAGGGAGCCTTGATGTATCTTTTTTACCTTTCTTCAATGCCTCAATTAATGGTTTAACGACACTACTTTTGATATTGGGTTATTATCTTATTATCAACAAAAAAAGAGAAGCTCACAAAATTGTGATGTTAACATCTTTTGGAACCTCATCACTTTTTTTAGTCAGTTATGTGATCTACCATTGGTTTAAAAGTGGACCAAAACCCTATCTGGGTGATTATGAAACAATATATTATATTATTTTGATAACCCATATTGTTTTGGCTGCAATAATTATTCCCTTGGCTCTTTTTACACTTTATAGAGGATGGACATCTCAAATAAGTAAACACAGAAAAATAGCGCGGATTACTCTACCGATATGGCTTTATGTATCGGTCACTGGTGTTATGATATACCTAATGCTTTATTAAAATCTATTCTTTTTTATTTATAAATGGGGTACTTGGGGTAAAATTCTGACTTAGAGAGTGACTATAACTTTTTAACCATTCCCCCATACTGTTTTTCAATTTTAAAGCCATTTTTAAAAAAGAATTCTTGAGCATAGAATCCAACGGTTATATGCGTAATACCAATATGCTCCATCCGTTTATAAAAGTCTGACATCAATCTCTTGCTGAGAGCAATTTTCTGATATTTATTTTTAACCGCAACCCACTCTAAATGAATCCTGTTTTCTTCCATATTCTTCCAATACAGACCACCTACCAATAAGTTTCTACTATTAAACGCTAATAAGAATTCGTGTTCCGATGTAAAGGTTACTGAAAGCGCTGATTCAGAGAGTAGTGTGTGAAATTGAGCTATCTCTTTTGGTAAAAAAGGCGGTCTTAAGTTATATAGTTTTCCATCGATACATTCGGTCTGATAAACCAAATTTAAACGAGCTTCTTCACCGTGGGTTGTCGTTACTAATTCTACATAGTCAGCAGCATCCACGTGAGGAAAGAGCATTCTAGCTAAAAAGAATTCCTCATTCTCATTCAAATTAAGCCTTGATTGTATATCAGAAATTCTTTCCTGTAGGTTCCATGGGCTAAGCTCATTATTCCTCATGTCCTGGATGATGTATTGAAACTCGTCAAACAGTTCATTGATACTATCTTTAAAGCATGTCATCATGAAGAATCGAACTCTAGTTTCGGGGTAATTATCTAGAAGATCATTTAATTTATAATCTTTATATAATTCTTTTAAAATTGATGCTTTGGCTTTCAAAGTTGCCTCTTGATTAAGGTCTAGCCAACGTTCATATCTCAGCGATGCAAAAACTACAGGTTTTGTTAATACTCCAAATTTATCTACATCATCCAAAAACTGGTTAATACGCTGTATTGTAAGGCCAGTTTGTTCACATTTTCTTTTCACAGATCGAATGCTAAGTTCTGATTTTAAACTATTTAGCAACTCAAACCCCTTTTTTACTTTTAATGCCTGGATTGTAGCAGTAAAAATAACTTCCCAGTCAGACATATGATTTAAGCCAGGATATTTCTGTTCAGTACGGATAATATAATCACTATATAGACCAAGAAAATGATCAGCTAAAGAAACAACATCTTTTCTTCCACTGATTGATATTAATCGTGTGCCAGTTTTATAATCATGTTGAGGAATTATTAAGTTATCAGGCGTTGGTGGCTGTATAGATAGTTGAAAGTTTGTCCTATTCCAAAATTCTTGATAAGCCTCAATACCACTCCATATAAAGTGAAGCCATCTCATTTGCCACCTGTCCATTTTTGATCGATCATTAATATCTTTATCATTACGCTTTAAATAATGATTTAATGTTTCCCCTTGAATGTACTCTTCGGTATATAATTGATGTTCAGGCCAGTAACCTCCAAAATTTTCAACCAAAGAATCATCTTTAAAACCTGGACCCATTTTAATCAGCCATTTGGTTTCATCATCAATAAACTCACGATCCCAACCCTCATTGAGATTAATGACGAGATTATGATTACCAAATGATCGGGTTCTTACAATGATGCGGAAAACACTTTTATTATTACGAGAGCTTAGATGTGATATCCAGAGTCCTTTAAGAGGTATATCATTAAGGTTGATAAGAAAATTTTTTGAAAACAGGAATAAAGATTCTTTTATTAATGAAGTATCACAAATGGCTTTTAGGAGACGGTCTTTGTGTTTTTGACGAACATTATCATCAAATATGACAACATCTTCCCAATTATATTCCTCACCTGTTTCGGGATCAACTGTAATGTTTGTTGATTGCCCTACCCAAGAACGAAAACCTTTCACTAGACCATAGTAAGCTTTTTGTGCAGTTGACTGTATAGGCTTTGGTACATTTGATAATTGCCAATTAATTAGTTCAGAACGTGCTAAAACAAACCTAGTTGGATGAAGCATTCCAAAATCAGCAACTAGCAATAAAAGTGTCTTAATAAATTCTTTTTCATTAGTGTCAGTGAGTTTTATTTCAGATTTGCTTTTTTGCAAATATTCGATAACTGAATGGAAATGATCATCATTTGTCCTGGTAATATCAAATGATAGTCCACGTGAAGGGTCAATTTTGCGTTGATACTTAAAAGAACTATGTATCATTGAAGTAAAAAGCTCTCCAGATAATAAAGGAGCCATTGCTTCAATCATTTTTATTCGGAAAAGAGGTTTAGAATGGTCTTGATAATTCATATAGGTATTAATTAAAACTGTGGACCAATTACCCAGATCCCCATCTATTATGGATTTCAGGTTATTGAATGAATTTGAATCATCAGAAATGAATGCTCGGACAGACCTATGGATCTTAAGTAATACGGTTTCAATACTTTTATTATCACTTTCTATATCATTGAAAGTTGTACCACTTTTTGGTTTTACGATGCTGATTAGATCATACTTTTTAGCTTCTTTCAACCTATAGATCGAAGGCCCTGTAAAATCTGAAAATTGGAAATTCCCTAGCCATAGATCAGGTGATTGTATGAGTTCACCTAAGTCCAATATATCTGTTTGGATATCGTATTTAAAGTCACCTAGTGTAATTTTAGAGCCTGACCATTGTAAGGTTAATGACCTCGATTGATCCTTAATGGATAATAAATTCCCATCCCAGTTCAAATTGCTTTTTAAGGTTCCAATTTCTCTCAGCAGCCAATTTGGTATTCTCAGTTCTTTATTTCTAGAATGTAATGCTGAATAATTTTTTTCATATAGTGGTGAAATTATATCTTTGAAATTTTCCAATATCTTTTTTCTTATAAATGTACCCTTAGGTGTTATTTCTCCTTTATTTTCTGAAAAATTTCTATTTACTATTACATAATTAATAATACGTTCAAAGGGAGAGAGAAAACTATTGACGGACAATATCATAGAGCTAAAAAGGTCTCTTACTTCATCTTCTTTACTTTGATTTAAATTGATTGATGCATTCTCGTGATCAGGATAAAGTAGAACCGTGTTGAATTCTTTCCCATCCCCAACGAGAAATACTGATTTAACTGAATCAAAATCCTGAAAAAGATTCTCGATCTTTTGTGGTGCAATAGTTTGGCCTCTGCTGTTTTTATAAATATCTTTTTTTCTGTCAATTATAAAGTAATGACCACTCCTTTCTTCAAAAATATCCTCAGTGTGGAACCAGCCATCATTGTAGATATCTGAATCTTTTTGTCTATAGTACTTTTGAGAAACAAAGGGTCCTCTTATACATAGTTCTCCATCTTCCTGTAATTTTAATTCAATACCTGGAAGTGCAATTCCCACAGAATCTCTGATATAATTATCGGAAGGGGTCATTGTAATCCCTCCGGTCGCTTCGGTCATACCATACCCACTCAATAGATTTATTTCATATTTATGAAAAAAGGAAAAAATATCTGGGTCTAAATATCCAGCTGCCGACAAGCCCCATTTAAGAGAGCCTCCAGTAATTTCTTTTAATTTTTCAATAATTAATTCATCTTTACTGTCAAGCTCCAGTTGGTTTTGAAACATCTCATATAATTGAACCCATCGTTTAGGAATGCTTATGAAGATTGTAGGCTTCACGATCCTGAAGTCATTTAATAGAGAATTAAATGCAGGAGATTCTGCGAAAGAATATGAAGCACCCCAAAAAAGACTCCCCATAAGTTCAAAATATCTACCAAATGTATGGAAAAGGGGTAGATAGCATAAAAATATATCATGTGATCCTAAGGCTGGTAATGCCAATGCACGAGCAAATCGTTTACTGATAATATTCATTTGATTGAATATTATTCCTTTTGGGTCAGAAGTCGTACCAGAAGTGTACATAATGGTTTGAATACCCTCCATATCTACTTTATCTAAACGTTTGTCAGGATCAAAATCAATTACCTTATCACCTTGTTCTAAAAACTGTTCCCAATTAATTATTTGTCCTTTTAAGCTTTTATTATCATCTAAAGCAATGGACTTAATTGATTTGTCACTCTGAACCTCATTCCAAAGCCTAGCTCCAGTTTTTCCACCTATGAATAGATGTGTTATCTGTGCATGGTCTAGTATATATGAAGTGTGCTCTGGAGTTGCATTCAGTGGAATTGGTACAACTCTTATTCCGAATGATAAACAAGCGAGATCTACTACAACACCAGTTAATTGATTATGTGTCAATAGACCTACTGTAATAGACCGGTCTATTCCTTTCTCAAATGATGATAGTGATCGTCCCGTTTCGATAACTGACGACCACAGGGAAGAGTAAGATATCGTTTTCAGTTTACCTTTAGTTATGATATTAAAAGCAGTTTTATTTTTATATCTTGCGGCCCTTTGTTTTAAAAGACGTCCCGTATGATATTTAGATATTTTGACCACATCTAATAAATTATTAAGCCAAATATCAACCTGTTTTGATTCTGAAATGTGATTTGCAATAATATTAAAGTGAGCAATATCTAAAAACTCATATAATATATCTCGACCAAATTCCTTAGATTGAATATCTTGAGATAACCCTATCAGGTCAATTTTTTCTAAGTTTTTATCTTGAATTGATTGAAAAACTTCCTCAAGGCGTTGTTGGATCTCGGAGTGCATACTAGAAATTAATCCATTGTAGTAAATCAATGCCTATTCTAATTGTTAAGGAAGGTTTTGATGGTGTACATTTACTGCGAGCAAATTGTGATATGTAATTCATCAGAAATATGGATGCTTTAAATAGAATAAAATTCCTAGAAGACCGTTTACACCGTTTAAGCGAAATTGGTATGGCCTTATCTACAGAAAAGGATACTGATCGCTTATTCGAAATGATCTTAGAAGAAGCAAAGCATATTACAAAAGCTGATGGAAGAACCTTATACTCAATTAATGAAAGTGGGGATCTTTCATTTGAGATACTTAGAAATGATTCTATGAGCACAATTATGGGTGGAACGTCTGGTGTCGAGATTCCTTATTACCCTGTCCACCTCTGGCTTGATGATCAAACACCCAATCAAAAAAATGTGTCTGCTTATGTAGCCCTTTCAGGAAAAACGGTTAATATTAAAGATGCTTACAAAGAGGAAGGATATGATTTTGAAGGCACTATAAACTTTGATAAAAAGAATGGTTATCGTTCAAAATCTTTCTTGACAGTTCCATTAAAGAATCATGAAAATGAGATCATTGGTGTAATGCAGCTCATCAATGCTCGAAATGAAAATGGTGATGTAATATCCTTTAATGAAGAGATGGCAGAGCAGGTTGAGTCTTTAGCATCACAGGGTGCAGTTGCGCTTACAAATAAACGTTTGGTTGAGGAGCTAAAAAAGTTATTTGAAGCATTTATTAAATTAATTGCCACAGCCATTGACAAGAAATCAGAGTACACAGGCGGTCACTGCGCGCGAGTACCGGTTATTACAATGATGTTAGCTGATGCTGTTGCAAACATTAAGAAAGGTAAATATAAAGACTTTAGGATGAATGATGATGAGCGGTATGAGCTTTATCTTGCTGCTTGGCTTCATGATTGCGGAAAAGTTGCAACGCCCCCACATGTCGTAGATAAAGGAACAAAGCTAGAAACGATTTTTGATCGAATTGAGTTAATTAGAACGCGAATGGAATTACTAAAACGCGATGCAGAAATTGCTTTTTTAAAACGTCAGTTAAATGGCCAATCAACTGCAGAATATGATGACGAGTATCACAAGACAATAGAAAAGATAAACGCAAATATGAAATTTCTTGAGGAGTGTAATATCGGAGGTGAATTTATGAATCCGGAATTCCAAGAGAGAGTGAAAACGATTGGTGAAAATAAAGTTAAGTTATATGGAAATGAGCAGGCATTCCTGAGTGAAGAAGAAATTCGCAATCTCAATATTCCAAAAGGAACTTTACTACCTGAGGAACGTGAGATTATTAATGACCATATTGTTATTACAATTGAGATGTTAGAACAATTACCATACCCAAAAAACTTAAGCAATGTGCCTGAATTTGCTGGGGGGCACCATGAGAAAATGGATGGTACAGGATATCCCAAAGGACTGAATTCATCCCAGATGTCTACACAGGCAAAGATAATGGCAATTGCGGATATATATGAAGCTCTGACAGCAGCTGATCGTCCTTACAAAGATGGTAAAAAACTTTCTCAGGCAATGCGTATCATGGGATTCATGAAAAATGATTATCATATTGATGAAGACCTTTTTGAGATCTTCGTAACATCCGGTGTATATAAACAATATGCAAAAGATCACGTTGCTGGATCACAAATCGATGAGGTTGATGAACTTTCTGTTCTTAAAAGTAAATGAATTTAAGTGAACTAGACAAAAAGAGCCTTAGAGATGAATTGTTATCTCTAATGGAGGAGGTATCTGCTCTATTAGAGGAGCAGCCAGATGTTGATAAGTTTCTTGATGAGACAGATCTCTTTGATGATTGGGAGCAAGTTCTTCCCCAAGCAGAATATCCAATATTTATAATAGCCGTTTTAAATAACATTAGAAAAAATACTATTATTGATTCACTTATTAGCTCAATAAAGAATAAGCATTTGGTTTTGGAGTCTCCCTCAGAGCCTGAACCATTAAAAGTCAAAGCTCGATCACATATTGGTGAGCATCCATTTAGTTAATTAAGCAATCTCAATTGATATTTTGAATTTATGACCCCCGATATCATACTTGTGTTAAGCCTTTTATTTTTTGGGTTTATTATGTTTGTGATCGAAGCATTTTCTATCGATGTAACAGCTATGATACTTCTTACAGTATTATTCCTGTTAGGTTATCTTACTCCAGAAGAAGCGATATCAGGATTTTCGAACCCAGCGGTGATTACTATTGCTTTTCTTTTTATCATAAGTCGAGCTCTACAAAAAACGGGGATATTAGAATACTTGATTATAAGAATTCGACGTCTTGCTGATCGATCGATGATTCTTGGCAGAGCTGTATATCTTTTTACTATCGGCATTGCTTCAGCAGTAGTTAATAATACTGCTATTGTAGCGATATTTATGCCTGTGACAATCAGATTAGCTCAAAAATATAAAATGAGTCCTTCTAAAATGTTGATTCCCTTGAGTTATGCAGCTATCCTTGGTGGGACATTGACATTAGTTGGAACCTCAACGAACTTACTAGTTAATTCAATTTACATATCACAACCTGGTGTTGAACCAATGGGTATGTTTGAATTTATGAGATATGGTATAATCCTTATGGGGGTTGGGTTGCTATATGTTCTTTTTATCGCTCCTTTGGTTTTACCTTCAAGAACCTCCACATCAAGCCTTACACGTAGTTATCACTTGGGTGGTTATCTAACAGAAATGAAGATCACACCAGAATCACCTTTAAATGGTAAAACTTGTCTTGACCGTGGAATCAATAAAAACTATGATGTTATGGTCCTAGATATACTTAGAGATGATAAAATGATCACAAATATGATCAGGTTAACTCGTCTAAAAGTAGGTGACATTTTATTCGTAAGGGGGACTCTAGAAAATTTTTTGCGTATGAAAGAGGTTGAAAAAGTTACTTTGCTTACAGATGAAAAATTAACACAAGAAGAGCTCGAACAGGAGGATAATATACTGGTCGAATGCTTAATAACAGATAAATCTGATCTAGTTGGCAAAAGTTT
>MDSV01008327.1_pt1 | contig 10958 bp, 11 predicted proteins | sample 810851 | NCBI WGS metagenome assembly MDSV01 (sample SAMN05326640, study PRJNA326480) | marine metagenome | isolation source: seawater | place: Atlantic Ocean: North East | collected 2012 | reverse complement strand
TGCCATAAAATACGCAAGATTGAATAATATACCTTTTTTTGGAATTTGTTTTGGTATGCAAATGGCTATAATAGAAGCTGCTAGAAATTTATTAAATATTAAAAATGCATCAACAAGTGAATTTGGAAACAATTGCACACCAGTTGTTGGATTATTGGATGAATGGCAAAAAGGAAAAAAAATAATTAAAGGAAGTAAAAAAAATTTAGGTGGAACAATGAGATTAGGATTATACGACGCAATTTTAATGAAAAATTCTTTAATTTCTAAAATATACTCAACAAATAGAATTAAAGAAAGACACAGACATAGATATGAGGTTAACTTAAAGTATAAAAGTAAGTTTGAAAAAAAAGGATTGATTTTCTCTGCCTTATCTCCTGATGGTGCACTACCAGAAATTATTGAGTTAAAAAACCACCCTTGGTTTATTGGAGTGCAATTTCACCCAGAATTTAAATCAAGACCTTTTACACCCCATCCACTTTTTAAATCTTTTATCAAGGCTGCTGCTAAAACCAAAGGTATAAATTAATGAATCAAAAAATAGTTAAATGTGGTAAATTAAATATATCAAATTCAAGCATGTTTACTTTAATAGCCGGACCATGTCAGCTTGAAAGTGAAGAACATGCGATGAGCGTAGCAAAAACACTTAAAGAAATTACGAAAAAATTAGGAATCGGATTTATTTATAAAACGTCTTTTGATAAAGCCAACAGAACCAGCCTTAAGGGGAAACGAGGGATGGGTTTAGAAAAATCTTTACCAATCTTTGACAAAATTCGAGAAGATTTAAACATACCCGTATTAACAGATATTCATAGTATAGATCAATGTGAAATTGTTTCAAAACATGTAGATGTTTTACAAATTCCAGCTTTTTTATGCAGACAAACAGATTTATTAATTGCTGCAGGAAAAACTGGCAAAATTATAAATGTAAAAAAAGGTCAATTTTTAGCTCCATGGGATATGATTAATGTTACTAAAAAAATTGAAGACTCAGGAAATAAAAATATATTAGTAACAGAAAGAGGCGCGAGCTTTGGTTACAATACTCTAGTTTCTGATATGAGATCTCTACCCATAATGGCAAAAAATGGTTATCCAGTTGTCTTTGATGCAACTCACTCAGTTCAACAACCTGGTGGAATGGGTGACAAAAGTGGTGGCCAAAGAGAGTTCGTTGAATATTTGGCAAGAGCAGCTATAGCTGTTGGTGTGGCTGCAATTTTTATAGAAACTCATCCTGATCCTGATAATGCACCATCTGATGGTCCGAACATGGTCCCATTATCTAAAATGCCTGATTTATTAAAACAACTAGTTGAAATTGATAAACTAATAAAGAATGGTTAAAATAATTAATATTAAAGGCCGTCAGGTTTTTGATAGCAGAGGAAATCCGACAGTTGAAGCAGAAATATTCTCCGATGATGGACATAAAGTATCCTCTATAGTTCCATCTGGGGCATCTACTGGAGCTCATGAAGCTTTTGAATTAAGAGATAAAGAAAATAAAAACTATTTAGGAAAAAGTGTTTTAGAAGCTGTTAACAATATCAATAAAACAATATCTAAGAGTTTAAAAAATTTTGATGTTTTTGATCAAAAAAAAATAGATAAAACTTTAATTGATTTAGATGGAACAGAACAAAAGAGTAGACTAGGGGCAAATTCAATCTTAGCAGTATCTTTAGCAGCTAGTAAATTAGGGGCAGTTTGTAAAAATATTTCACTTTATAAATATTTAGGAGGACATAAGAATAATCAACTCCCTTTACCTCTTATGAATATTATAAACGGAGGTGTTCATGCAAATAATTCACTTAGAATACAGGAATTTATGATAAGACCTGAAAGCCCTAAAACATTTTCAGAAGCTGTAAGAATGTGCTTTTTAGTAATACAAAATTTAAAAAATATTTTAGATAGAAGAAAACTTTCAACAACAGTTGGTGATGAAGGTGGTTTTGCTCCATCATTGGATAAAAATGAGGATGCAATCGATTTAATTTTAGAATCGATTGAAAAATCAGGTTTTAAACCAGGTGAAGATATTTCAATATGTTTAGATGTTGCAGCTAACGAATTATATAAAGATAAAAAATATTCTATTTTTTCTTCAAAATTTGTAGAACCTAAACATGCAATGAATTACTACCTTGATTTAATTAATAATTACCCAATCAAATCGATAGAAGATCCGTTTTCAGAAGATGACTGGTCTTCTTGGAATAATTTTATGAGTTTTTTAAAAGATAATAATAAAAAAACACAAATAGTTGGAGATGATCTATTTGCTACAAATAAAAATCGACTGAAGAAGGGTATCCATGAAAAATCTGCAAACGCTATACTTATCAAACTAAATCAAATAGGTACGCTTAGCGAAACAATGAGTGTTATTAATTTGGCGCAAGAAAGTGGATACAAAACCATAATTTCACATCGATCTGGAGATACAGAAGATACATTTATTGCTGATTTGGCTGTCGCTACAAATTCATCACAAATTAAAACAGGTTCATTAACAAGATCTGAAAGAGTGGCTAAATACAACAGATTATTACGGATTGAAGAGGAGCTTGGCAAATCTTCAAAAATGACTAAAGTTTAATTTATGAGATTTATACAAATAATTAATTATAAAAAATTTACTTTAATTAGCATTTTTGTCTTTATTTATTTTATCATGAACCTATTAGATGGGGAAAGAGGATTAATATCATATTTTGAAAAACAAAAAATAAAAGAATCCTTAGTCGAAGAAAAAAATTTATTACTTTCTAACTTAAATAAAGTAGAAAAACAAAATAGCCTATTAACTGAAAACATTGATACTGATTATTTAGAAACCTTATATAGAATAAAGTTTATGGTTGGTAAGGAAAATGAAAAATTATTTATCAATTAATTAAAATGAAAATTAGACATCCTGAGAAAGTTAATAACCCAATACACCCTATAAAGAAAAAACCTACATGGATAAGGACAAAAATATTTGACACAGAAAATTATTTTAAAACAAAGAAAGTAATAAATATTAAGAAGCTTCATACAGTTTGTGAAGAAGCAAGTTGTCCTAATATTTCGGAATGCTGGAGTAAAAAACATGCAACATTCATGATTATGGGAGACACTTGTACGAGAGCATGTTCTTTTTGCAATGTAATTACTGGAAAACCTAATCCTTTAGATCTAAATGAACCATATAAAATAGCAATGGCAACTAATGAATTAAATCTAAAACATGTTGTTATTACCTCTGTTGATAGAGATGATTTAGAAGATGGAGGAGCTGAACATTTCTCAAAAGTTATAACTGAAACAAGAAAGTATAATAAGAAAACAACTATTGAGGTTTTAACTCCAGATTTTTTAAGAAAGAAAGATGCGTATAAAAAAGTTGTTAATGCAAACCCAGATGTATTTAATCATAACATTGAAACAGTTCCAAGTTTGTATAGAAAAGTGAGGCCAGGCTCTAGATATTTTTCTTCAATCAATTTGTTGAAATCCGCAAAAGAAATTAATAATAAGATATTTACGAAATCTGGTATCATGATGGGATTAGGTGAAACTAAAAATGAAGTTATACAGGTAATGGATGATTTATTGGCAGCCAATGTTGATTTTTTGACTATTGGGCAATATTTACAACCTACAAAAAAACATTATCCTTTAAGTAGATATGTACATCCTGATGAATTTAAAGATCTCAAAGAATTAGCTTTAGCAAAAGGATTTTTAATAGTTGCGTCTTCTCCACTTACAAGATCATCCTATCACGCTGATGAAGATTTTTCGAAAATGAAAAAGTTGAGAGCAAAAAAAACTCAATGCCAACCGCTTCAATAAAAAAAAACATTTCGTGTTCAAAAGAAAATTTAATCAAAATTGTACTTGATATAGAAAAGTATCCTGAGTTTGTTCCTTGGTGTCTAAAAGGAAAAATTCATAGCATTAATGACAGAGGAAATAAGAATGAAATAATAGCAGATCTAACAATAGGTAAAAGTTTTTTAAATGAGACTTACAAAAGTTTAGTAATTTATGATAAAAGTTTAGACTATATTCTAGTTACCAATATAGAAGGTCCTTTAAAATATTTAGAAAATAAATGGTATTTTAAGTCAATTAAAAATACCACAGAAGTAGATTTTAGCATTAATTTTGAATTAAAAAGTAAAATTTTAAATTTACTCATTGCAAAATCTTTTGATATTGGCATTAGAAAAATAACTGATGCTTTTGAGCAAAGAGCTAAAAAGTTATTTTCATGAATTCAAAATTAACTTTAAAGCTTTTTTAGCTGTAGCTTTTTGAATGTAAATACGACCTTTATTTTTAAACAAAAACTTATATATATTAACTTTATTTCTTTTCATAAGTCCTATAAAAACTAAGCCGACAGGTTTATTTTGTGTGTAGCCTTTCGGACCGGCTATTCCAGTAATAGATAACGATAAACTTGATTTACTGATTTTATTAAGGTTTTTTACCATATGTTCGCAACATTCCTTACTCACAGAGCCATATTTTTTAATAATTTTTTTTGAAATTTTTAAAATTTTGAATTTAGATTTATTAGAATAAGTAACTAACCCAAATTCAAAAACATTTGATGACCCTGGAATTGATGTAATATAACTCGAAAGAAGTCCACCAGTACAGGATTCAGCTACAGATAAAGTTAATTTCTTTTTCTTTAAAACTTTTATTACTTTTTTACAAAGTAATTTCATAATTTATCCACCCAAAATTAGAAAGACAACTATCAATATAATAGTAGCAAAAATACCAGCAACAATATCATCAAGCATCACACCAAATGCGCCACTAGTATTATTATCTATATAACTAATAGGATATGGTTTTAATATATCAAAAAATCTAAACATAAAAAAAGCAGCACCACAATATAAAATTTTAGGTGCAGGGTTTAATGTTTCGTAAATTGGAATTGCTAACAGGGGCAACATTTGTCCCACAAATTCATCCACAACAATTTCTTGCGGATCATCAGATTTGAAATTTTCATAATACATGTTTATTGCAGCCAAGGAATAGAAAAATACTAAAACTGTAAAAAAAAATAATATTATAAAATTAAAATAATCTTGCATAAAAAAGAAAAAAACACATGTAGCAAATGATGCAACAGTACCAGGAGCAAACTTAAATTTTCCAATGTTAAACATTGTTAAAAATAAAAGATTAAATTTATTAAGCATATTTTACTATTGAGACTATAACTTCAGCAGCTATAGCTTTTTCCTTTCCTATTACACCTAATTTTTCTGTAGTTTTACCTTTAATATTAATTTGGTTAATTGAAATATTGCATAAATTAGAAATTACTTTTATCATTTTTTTCTTATATTTTTGTATTTTAGGATATTGTGTAATTATATTTATATCAATATTATTTATATAAAAATTTCTTGAGGTAATGTCATTTATAATTTTTTTTAACAAAATAGTAGATCTTATATTTTTTAATTTTTTTCTTTCATTGGGAAATTTTTCGCCGATATCTCCCATTTTACAAGCCCCCAAAGTTGCGTCTATTATAGCATGTAGAACTGGATCTCCATCTGAGTGACCTAATGTGCCTAACCTAGATTTTATCTTTATACCTCCTAAATAAAGTTTCTTTTTACTTACAAGTCTATGAACATCAAATCCTAAACCAAAATAAATATTTTTTGTTTTAAATTTTTCAAAAATATCAATATCTTCTTTATCAGTTATCTTTAAATTTGCTTTAGACCCAGGAACAGTAAATATTTTTTCATTATCATTTGTAAAAAGAGCTGAATCATCATCAATAGAAGTTTTTATATTTTTTATATGTTTTTTATAAATTTTCTTAAAATTAAAACCTTGAGGAGTTTGTGCAAATCTTAAAGAATTTCTCCTGATATTTTTGAAAATAAAACTTTTTTGAATACGTTTTGTTGCATCAGTTGCCTTTAACACTGGGACCACGGCGTCATGAATTTTAAGGCATGAAATTATTTTTTTTATTAATTTCTTAGATGGATTTGGTCTGGCAGCATCATGAATTAATACTTTACTGCATTTCATACTACTTAATTTTTTAAGTGCCAAAAATGTTGATTCCTGCCTAGTTTTTCCTCCAACAATTTTAATTGTGTCTTTTAATTTAAGCTTACCTAATTTTTTTTTATGCATTTTATTATAGACAATCACAGTTTTCTTGATTTCATTGAATTCTTTGAAAGCATCAATAGAATGTTCTAGTAAAGTTTTATTGTTAACAATTTGAAAAGGTTTTGGAGTTATTGATTTAAGTCTTTTGCTATTACCAGCCGCTAATAATATAAGAAACATGTTCATTTTTCTAAAATTGTCATATATTCGTTTAAAATGTTAACTTTTATTTATTAAATGATTCATATCATTAAAAATTACAAATGGGTATTAGTCACGTCATTAATCTCAATAGCTTTTGGTTTAATGACTTTTTTAACATTTATTAACCAAAGCTTTATCCCATTAAATAATTTAAATATCCAAATACTACTATTAGCTGACTTAGTTTTACTAGTATTATTTTTTATAATAATAATTAGAAAAACTTATACAATTTTAGGTGAGAGAAAGAAGAAAAAATTAGGATCGCAGACCAGTCTACGGTATATACTTTTTTTTGCCACAACTACTTTATTACCATCTATACTAATAGCTATATTTTCATTATTTTTATTTAATGTAGTTATTCAAAAATACTTTGATAAAAAAATAAAAACTGTTGTAAACAACTCTTCTGAAGTTGCTTCAGATTATTTAGAACAAACTAGAAATACTATTGAAGCTGACATTTTGTTAATGCTAATTGATATTAATAATAGATCGAAGTTATTCTATGAAAATCCAAAAAGATTTTCCACATTATTAGCTTCACAACGATTATTAAGAAGATTAGATGAAGTACATTTAATTGATAGTGCTGGAAATGTAATCATGTCGAATATTATTAATCCAGACTTACCTTTTGTTCCGCCTCCTGAAGATGCTTTTATTAGATCTCTAGATGGAAAACCAATTAGAATTACAGATACAAGATCTAACAGAACATCTGCATTAGTTAAGCTAGACAATTTTATAGATACCTATCTCTATATAGTAAAATTTTTAGACCCGAAGGTTATTAATTATCTTTTACAGAGTAATGAAGCTGTATCTTTTTACTATAGTGTCCAAGAAAACAGAACTGGTCTTAGAATTACTTTTGTAGTTATTTATTTATTAATTGTTTCTTTATTACTTTTCCTTTCAATCATTATATCAATAAATTTTGCTAATAAACTAACACTTCCAATAGTTAATTTAATAAACGCCTCAGATAAAATAAGTTCAGGAGATTTATCAGCTAAAGTTCCACAATTTGATTCTGATAAAGAATTTGAAAGTCTAAATCAAAATTTCAACTCAATGATTGATAAGTTAAAAAAGCAACAAGATATTCTACTAACTTCTGAGAGACATGCGGCTTGGGAGGGTGTTGCAAGAAAACTAGCTCACGAAATTAAAAATCCACTTACACCTATACAACTATCAATTGATGGATTAAGAGAAAAATTTTTAAAAAAAGATATTGATAAAGATAATAGATTTTCGAATTACTTAAATACGATTTCAAAACAAATAAAGGATATTGAACATTTAGTAAATGAATTTTCAGATTTTGCACGTATGCCGAAACCTGTTTTTAAAATAATTGACTTAAATAAATTAGTTGAAAGAGCGTTAAACCTTCATGAACTATCTGAAACTAATATGAATTTTACTTTTAATAAAAAAAATTCAAAACAAAATATTCATGGAGACGAAGAGCAATTAAATAGAGTCTTTATAAATTTGGTTAAAAATTCAATTGAGTCAATCAATGAAAAAAAAACAAAAAGACCTGATTTTACTGGTAAAATTAACGTAGATATTAATGAAGATAGTGACTATATATACGTTACAATTGTGGACAATGGTATTGGATTTAATAAAGTTAATAAAGAAAAAATGTTAACACCTTATTTTACAACAAAAAAAAGGGTACAGGTTTAGGATTAGCCATAGTTACAAAAATTATAAGTGAGCACAATAGCAATATAGCATTTAATTCTATAAATGATGGAGCAGAAGTTAAAATAACGATGCCAAAAAAAATATGACTAAAGAAATTTTAGTTATTGATGATAATTCCGATATACGTCAATTGATTTCAAGTATATTAAAAGATAAAGGCTTAAGAGTAAGAGAAGCTGCCAATTTTGATCAAGCAATGTTCGAGATTAATAAAAAGTTACCTGACGTTGCTATCATTGATGTAAAACTAGACAAAGGTGATAATGATGGAATAGACCTTTTAGTACATTTAAAAAAAATCAATGATGATGTTCCAGTGATAATGATATCTGGCCATGCTAATGTACAAATGGCTGTAGATTCTTTAAAACTTGGTGCTTTTGAGTTTATTCAAAAACCTTTTTCATCAGAAAGATTATTGAATTTTTTAAATAGAGCTATTGAAAATGTTGAATTAAAAAAAGAAAAGGAAGCATTAGAAAATAAACTTTTTAGCTCGTATGAAATCATAGGGCAAAGTCAATCAATACAAAAAGTTAAAAATTTAATAACAAAACTAAGTAATACAGAAAGTAGAGTTTTTATATCTGGTCCAGCTGGATCTGGAAAAGAGTTAATTGCTAGACAAATTCATAAGCAATCATCAAAATCCAAAAAACCATTTGTTGTAGTAAATGGTGCCCTCCTTGATCCTCAGAAATACGAATTAGAACTCTTTGGTTCTGAAAATTCCAACGAAACAACTAGCTATGGTTTTTTCGAAAAGGCGAAAGATGGAACTTTGCTAATAGATGAAGTTGCAGAAATTCCACTAGAAACACAAGCTAAAATATTGCGTGTTTTAATTGACCAAAAGTTTAGAAGAGTTAATGGATCAAATGAAATTAATGTAAATGTTAGAATTATAAGTACTACAAGTAAAAATATTCGAGAAGAAGTAGATAAAGGAAATTTTAGAGAAGATTTATATCATAGATTAAATGTTGTTCCTATTTTTTTACCTCCATTAAAGGATAGATCTGAAGACATTCCGTCTTTACTTAACTATTTTTCAAAAAAAATATCTGAGCTAAATGGAATTAACGAAACACAATTGGATACTAATTTTGATTTACTTTATAAATATGATTGGCCTGGTAATGTTAGAGAATTGCGAAACCTTGTAGAAAGAATATCAATATTGTCACTTAATGAAAAACATAATAATATAAATCAGTTAGTTCAAGATGCTTTAACCCAAAAAGGTTCAGAAAACGAAACAAATTCATATGATAATGTTCTTTCTTACCCATTGAAAGAAGCTAGAGAAAAATTTGAAAAAAATTATTTAACATCTCAATTAAAAAAACATAAAGGTAATATATCTAAAACTGCTGAATTCATTGGAATGGAAAGATCTGCTCTTCATAGAAAGCTAAAAACTCTTGGAGTAAAAGGAGTTAATTAAATGAACATAATTATATGTGGGGCCGGAAGAGTAGGTTACTCAATTTCAAAACAATTATCAGCTCAAGGTCATTCAATCACGGTAATAGATCAATCTAGTGATTTCATTCAAAAAATTAATGACACTCAAGATGTTAATGGTGTAGTTGGAAGAGCAACATTTCCTTCAGTATTAGAAAAAGCAGGAGCTGCTGAAACTGATATGATTATTGCAGTAACCAAAGATGACGAAACAAATATGGTAATTTGTCAAGTAGCTCATTCAATTTTTAATATCAATAAAAAGATTGCCCGTATAAGGGGTCAAGAATTTTTAGGTGGAAAATGGGGAAAACTTTATGGATCTTCTAACTTACCAATAGATGTAATAATTTCTCCTGAGCTAGAAGTAGCTAAATCATTGCAGAGAAAATTGGACGCCCCAGGAGCTTTAGATAGCGTTCCTTTTGCCGGTGGAAATATTAAAGTTTTGGAGATAAATATTGAAAAAAAATGTCCTTTAGTTAATACAGAGCTAAGTAAACTTACAGAAAGATTTCCAGATTTAAAAGCAAATGTTTTAGGCGTTATTAGAGAAGATAAGTTCAAAATATTAAAAAAGAAAGATAAAATTTTAATAAATGATAAAGCTTTTGTGGTTGTGAATGCTTCACAAACAAATGCTACACTTTCTGCCTTCGGACATGAAGAAAAGTTAGCCAAGAAAATTTTAATTGTAGGCGGGGGTAATATTGGTTTTAATTTGGCAAAAATTTTAGAAGTTGAATCTGAAGGCGTTAGAGTAAAGATTATAGAAAAAAATAAAAATAGAGCTGAATTTATTGCTAATGAGTTAAACAACACAATTGTTATAAATGGAGACGGTTTAGATGAGGATGTATTAAAAGAGGCAAATATCGAAGAAGCTGAAACAATATTATCTTTAACTAATGATGATGAAGACAATATAATGGTAAGTGTTTTAGCTGAAAAGAACAATCCAAACAAACGAACTATAGCACTGGTAAATAAACAAAATTACAGCTTATTGCAATCATCTCTAAAGATTAATGATCTAGTTGATCCAAGACTAACTACTATATCAACCATATTAAAACATGTTCACAAAGGAACAATCGAAACTGTTTATACTCTGCTTGATGGAGAGTATGAATTTATTGAAGCTGAAGTCCTAGAAACATCAGAATTAATAAGTAAATCTATAAAAGACTCTCAACTACCAACAGAAATTAGAATTGGTGCAATTGTTAGAAAGAAAGAAGTAATAATTCCAAAATCAGATTTTGTATTTGAAAAAAAGGATTTAGTTGTCTTTTTAACAAAAAGAGAACATCTAGAAAAAGTTGAAAGTTTATTTAGAATAAGTTCATTAGTTTAATGAATTATAAAGCGATATT
>MDSV01236885.1_pt1 | contig 10960 bp, 9 predicted proteins | sample 810851 | NCBI WGS metagenome assembly MDSV01 (sample SAMN05326640, study PRJNA326480) | marine metagenome | isolation source: seawater | place: Atlantic Ocean: North East | collected 2012 | reverse complement strand
TGAATACTTTAATGAAGGTAAAAGATTGCAAGAGGCAATAGACCAAGCTTATGAAAAAAAATTTTTAGGAAAAAATGCTTATAATTCAGGCTGGGATTTAGATATATATATCCATTATGGGGCTGGAGCTTATATTTGTGGAGAAGAAACTGCTCTTTTAGAAAGTTTAGAGGGTAACAAAGGTCAACCAAGACTTAAACCTCCGTTTCCTGCTCTTGTTGGTCTTTATGGTTGTCCAACAATAGTAAATAATGTTGAAACTATTGCCGTTATTCCCACAATTTTAAAAAAAGGTGCTAAGTGGTTTTCTTCGCTAGGTAAACCAAAAAATACTGGAACAAAAATTTTCTGTATTTCAGGAAACGTAAACAATCCATGTAATGTTGAAGAAGAAATGGGCATACCTTTAAAAGATCTGATAGAAAAACATGCAGGAGGTGTTATCGGTGGTTGGGGAAATCTTCAAGCAGTAATTCCCGGTGGATCTTCTATGCCATTATTACCAAAAAATATTTGTGAAACCATTACTATGGATTTTGACTCACTTATCAAAGTCAAAAGTGGGTTAGGCACAGCAGGTGTAGTCGTTATTAACAAAGATCAAGATATTATAAAATGTATGGCAAGAATAGCCAAGTTTTATAAGCATGAAAGTTGTGGTCAATGTACTCCTTGCAGAGAAGGTAGTGGGTGGATGTGGAGAATGTTGGAAAGAATGGCTGAGGGTGAAGCCACATATAATGAAATAGATCTTTTATATAATGTTACTAAACAAATTGAAGGTCATACTATCTGTGCCTTTGGAGAAGGTTCTGCTTGGCCCGTCCAAGGCCTGCTTAGACATTTTAAAAAAGAAATAATTAAAAGAAGTCATGAAGAGCCTTTAATTAAGAAAAGAACAGAAGTCCCATATCTTATTGATCAGCATTTATTGGAGAAAGATAATGCCCAAAATTAAAATTAATAATAAAGATATTGAATTTGATGAGGGTATGACAGTATTACAGGCTTGCGAACTAGCGGGTGTAGAAATACCAAGATTTTGCTACCACGAAAGATTATCAATTGCAGGAAATTGTAGGATGTGCCTGGTTGAAATGGAAAAGTCTCCTAAACCTATAGCTTCATGCGCAATGCCAGCAAATGATGGAATGATTATTAAAACTAATACACCACTTGTTGAAAAAGCAAGAAAAGGTGTAATGGAGTTTTTATTAGCTAATCATCCGCTAGATTGTCCCGTATGTGACCAAGGAGGAGAATGTGACTTGCAAGATCAATCACTTTTTTATGGTTTGGACAATTCAAGATTTACAGAAAAAAAAAGAAATGTATCTGAAAAGTATATGGGACCATTAATTAAAACTCAAATGACAAGATGTATACATTGTACTAGGTGCATTAGGTTTGCAACTGAAGTTGCTGGTATACCAGAAATAGGTGCCATTGGTAGAGGTGAAGATATGGAAATTACAACTTATTTAGAAAAATCTATGGAGTCTGAATTGTCTGCTAATGTTATTGATTTATGTCCAGTAGGAGCTTTAACATCTAAACCCTATGCGTTCGAAGCTCGTCCTTGGGATTTAAAAAAAACAGAATCGGTAGATGTTATGGATGCAGTTGGATCAAATATTAGAGTTGATACCTACGGCTGGGAAGTAAAAAGAGTTTTACCAAGAGTTAATGAAGACATTAATGAAGAGTGGATATCAGATAAAACTAGATATGCATGTGATGGACTTTTAAAACAAAGATTAGACACTCCATATATCAGAAAAAACGGAAAGTTGGAAAAATCTACATGGACAGAAACATTAGATGTTTTATCAAAAAAATTAAAAAGTTTAAATTCTGATCAAGTCGCTGGAATGGTCGGGGATTTAGCAGATTTAGAGATGATTTATAGTTTTAAAGATTTTTTTGTAAAAAGTTTAGGTTCTAAAAATTTTGAATGTAGGCAAGATAAAATTTATATAAACCCAAAAGAAAGAATTAATTATATTTTTAATTCGTCAATTAATAGAATAGAAGAAGCTGATTTTATTCTTTTAGTTGGAACCAATCCAAGGCTAGAAGCAACAATACTTAATGCTAGAATTAGAAAAGCATTTAATAAAAATAAGTTACAAATTTATTCAATTGGAGATGTAGGTGATTTAACTTATCCATACACTAACATTGGATCTACTACTTCAGTAATTAAAAATATATTTGATGGCTCACATAATATTTCAAATAAAATTAAAAATTCAAAAAAACCTATAATAATTATAGGTGAGTCGGCTTTAAATCAAAAAGTTGGCCAATATATTTTTGAAGGTTTTAAAAGTTTCCTTTTAGAGAATAATTTTATAAATAAAAAATGGAATGCCTTAAATGTTTTAAGTCAACAAGCTTCTAGAGTTGGAGCCATTGATCTAGGCATGTATTCAATAGAGGAAAATAATAATTTTTTATTTTTTGATAAATTAGAGAATAATGAGTTTAAACTTGTTTATTTATTAGGTATGGATGATATCAAATTTGAAAAGAGGGATAAATTTATTGTATACCAAGGTAGTCATGGTGATAAGGGAGCAGAAATAGCTGATATTATTTTACCAGGTGCAGCATATACAGAAAAAGATGGACTCTTTATTAATTTAGAAGGCAAATTGCAAAGTGCCTATAAAGCATCGTACCCTCCTGGTGAAGCTAAAGAGGATTGGTTAATAATAAAAAATCTTGCGGACACAATGAAAAAACCTTTTGAGTATAAAAGCGCAAAAGAGTTAAGAGAAATGATAAAGAAATCAATTGATTCTAAAGTTAATAACAAGATAGAAATATCTGACAAAATTCATTTCGTAGATGGAAGTATATTAATTAATAAGATCGATTATTATTATACTAATGCAATAACAAGATCATCTAAAGTAATGAGTGATTGTAGACAAATATCAAAAAAGCTCTCATATACTGGAATAGAAAGTGTGAGAGAATGATTTATATAAATACTTTTTTTAGTGAAATATATAAAATTTTTTTTCTATTGCTCCCAGTTTTGGTATCTGTAGCTTTAATAGTGTGGCTAGATAGAAGAATTTGGGCGTTTGTTCAAAAGAGAAGAGGACCAAATGTTGTTGGCCCATTTGGATTATTTCAAACTTTAGCAGATGCATTAAAGTATCTTTTTAAAGAAATAATTGTTCCCGCAAGTGCAAATAAAGTAATATTTATACTAGCTCCAATAACAACTCTTACCTTAGCATTAATTGCGTGGGCAGTAATACCTTTTAGTAGTGGGATGGTTCTATCTAATATTAATGTTGGAATTTTGTACTTATTCGCAATTTCATCGTTAAGTGTCTACGGAATTATAATGGGAGGATGGGCATCAAATTCAAAATATCCTTTTTTAGGAGCAATCAGATCAGCTGCACAAATGGTTTCCTACGAAGTATCAATTGGGATAATTATAATTAACGTACTTCTATGTGTAGGTTCTTTAAATTTAAGTAAAATTGTATTAGCACAAGAAAATGTTTGGTTTATTTTTCCATTATTTCCAATGTTTGTTATTTTCTTTATTTCAATATTAGCTGAAACAAATCGACCTCCTTTTGATTTACCAGAAGCGGAATCAGAGCTTGTGGCAGGTTATCAAACAGAATACTCAGGAATGATGTACGCGATGTTTTGGTTAGGTGAATATGCAAATATTTTGCTTTTGTGTGCACTAGGATCAATTCTTTTTTTAGGAGGATGGTTAAGTCCTGTAAATATTTATCCATTTACTATTTTACCAGGGGTCTTTTGGATGATTTTTAAAATTATAGGTTTATTTATTTTAGTATCACTGGTCAAAGCTATAGTACCTAGATATCGTTTTGATCAATTAATGAGATTAGGATGGAAAATTTTTCTTCCATTTTCATTACTTTGGGTTGTGTTAACCGCTAGTTTTTTATTTTTTTTTAATATGCTGCCAACTATAGGATAATAAAATTATGAAAATTAATAGAATAATCAAAACTATCTTTATGGCAGACTTTTTTACTGGACTACTTTTAGCAATTAAACAAATGTTTAAATCAAAAAAAACTATTAACTATCCTTTTGAAAAAGGAAAAATAAGCCCAAGATTTAGAGGTGAACATGCATTAAGGAGATATCCTAATGGAGAAGAAAGATGTATTGCATGTAAACTTTGTGAAGCAGTATGCCCAGCTCAAGCTATAACGATTGAATCTGAGTTGAGAAAGGATGGTAGCAGAAAGACAACTAGATACGACATAGACATGTTGAAGTGTATTTATTGCGGCCTATGTGAAGAATCTTGTCCAGTAGATGCTATTGTTCAAGGTCCAAATTTTGAATTTTCTACCGAAACAAGAGAAGAACTTTACTATAATAAACAAAAACTTTTAGAAAATGGAGATAAATGGGAGACAGTATTAGCCTCAAATATAAAAGCTGACGCACCATTTAGATAGATGCTAGCACATACAATATTTTTTTATTTTTTTTCAGCAATAGCTATTTTTTCCTCAAGCATGGTTATTGTTTCAAGAAATACAGTTTATTCAGTATTTTTTTTAATATTAGTTTTTATTAGTATTTCAATTTTATTTATAATGATTGGAGCAGAATTTTTAGGAATGATTATGCTAATAGTTTATGTTGGTGCCGTTGCAGTTTTGTTTCTTTTTGTTGTAATGATGCTAAATGTTACAGAACAACCCCAGAAAAAAAATCGACGAAAAGGAATTATAAATTATTTTTCAGTAGGTTCTATAGTTGGGATAATCATATTACTTGAGTTACTAATTGTTGTAGGTGGATGGAAATTCAAAGGGGATTTCCACTCTTTATCATCAATAGATATAAATAAAGATTTAAGCAATACTCATGCTTTAGGAAATGTTTTATACACAGATTATATATTCCTTTTCCAAATATCAGGGATAATACTGCTAATTGCAATGGTAGGTGCTATCACTCTTACATTTACCAAAAGAGAAAACGTCAAAAAGCAGAAATATTTTGATCAAATACAACGAGAAAAATCTAGCAGCATTTCATTAGTTGATGTTGAAAGCGGTAAAGGGGTAGATATCAATGATTGAAGTAGGTTTAGGCCATTATCTTAGTCTTGCAGCAATTATTTTTACTATTGGTATAGTAGGTATTTTTTTAAATAGAAAAAATGTAATTATAATTTTGATGTCAATAGAACTAATACTTTTGTCAGTTAATATAAATTTAGTTTCATTTTCAATTTATCTACAAAATTTAGTTGGTCAAGTATTTACAATATTCATCTTAACAGTTGCTGCGGCAGAAGCTGCGGTAGGATTAGCAATAATTGTTACATATTTTAAAAACAAAGGATCTATTAACGTTGATCAAATTAATTCGTTAAAAGGTTAGTAATTATTATGGAATATGCAATTTTATTTTTACCACTATTAGGGGCTATAGCCTCTGGCTTTTTTGGAAAATTTATAGGTTCAAAATTATGTCAATATATAACTAGTTTGTTTGTATCAATTTCAGCTTTTTTATCTTTAATTATCTTTTATAAAGTTTCATTTCATAATTATTTTACTAATAAAATTGTATTTAAATGGATCAGTTCTGGTAATTTTGACATCAACTGGTCCATATATATAGATCCATTAACATCAGTAATGTTAGTTGTCGTGACTTTAATTTCATCAATCGTTCATTTTTATTCAATTGGTTACATGAGTCATGACCCACATAAACCTAGATTTATGGCATATCTATCCTTGTTTACTTTTGCAATGTTAACTCTAGTTACTGCAGATAATTTTCTGCAACTATTCTTTGGATGGGAAGGTGTTGGTTTATGTTCCTATTTTTTAATAGGTTTTTGGTACAAGAGACCTACTGCTAATTCGGCTGCTATTAAGGCTTTTTTAGTAAATAGAATAGGAGATTTTGGTCTAGCAATAGGTATTTTTTTAATTTTTTATTTATTTGGAACACTAAACTATGAGGAAGTTTTTCTTAAAATACCTGAATTTATAAATAAAGAAATTTCATTATTGAATAATTCTCCTCCTTTTCCATTTTTAGGTACGGCAGTTAGATCTTTAGATTTAATTTGTCTACTTTTATTTATTGGAGCTATGGGAAAATCTGCACAGATTTTTTTACACACATGGTTGCCCGATGCGATGGAAGGTCCAACACCTGTATCAGCTTTAATACATGCTGCTACAATGGTTACAGCTGGTGTTTTTTTAGTAGTAAAATGCTCTCCTTTATTTGAATATTCTCAAACTGCTTTGAATGTTGTAGCAATAATCGGAATGGCAACAGCTTTTTTTGCAGCTACTGTTGCTTTGGTTCAAACTGATATTAAAAAAATTATTGCTTACTCAACTTGTAGCCAATTAGGATATATGTTTTTTGCAGCGGGTATAGGAGCTTATCATGTAGCAATTTTTCATTTATTTACTCATGCATTTTTTAAAGCACTTTTATTTTTAGGGGCAGGTTGCATAATTCATTCTTTTGAAAATGAACAGGATATTCGTTCAATGGGAGGTGCTTGGAAAAAAATACCTTTTACTTATACCTTTATGATAATTGGAACCTTGGCATTGACTGGTTTCCCCTTTCTTTCTGGTTATTTTTCTAAAGACGCAATTATTGAATTTGCGTTTTTAAAAGGAGGTATAATTGGTTATAGCGTCGCCATAGTTGGAATTACTACAGCTTTTTTGACTGCCATATATTCTTGGAGACTAATTTTCAAAACTTTTCATGGAAAATTTAATAATAAAAAAATTAGTTTGAATAAAATTAAAGAGTCACCTTTAATTATGTTGCTGCCTATTATTTTGCTAGCAATAGGGGCTATATTAACAGGATATCTATTTAAAGAAATGTTTATAGGTTTTGAAAGTGAAAAATTCTGGAGAAATTCTATATTATTTTTACAAGATTTTAGTAATGACCACCCTCCTTTTTGGTTTATTATAATTACACCTATATTAGTAATAATTGCTATTCCAAGTTCTTTTTATTTATTTGTTAAAAACCAAAAAATTATAAAGAATCTAATTACGAATTATAGTTCCCTATATAATTTTCTTTTAAATAAATGGTATTTTGATGAATTTTATAATTTTATTTTTGTTAAACCAACAAAAAAGCTAGGTTTATTCTTTTGGAAAAAAGGAGATTTAGATACAATAGATTATTATGGTCCTGATGGATTATCCAGATTAGTAAAATTAATATCAAACAAAACTATAAATTTTCAAAGCGGATATTTGTATCATTATGCTTTTGTAATGCTGATTGGTTTTTCAATCTTATTAACTTATTTTATTATATTTTAAATGAATTTTCCTATTTTATCAGCAATTATATTTATTCCATTAATAGGAGCTTTTTTTGTTTTTATTATAAAGGGTGAGCAAAAAAATATTGATAAGAATTCTAAAAATGTTGCAATTTTTACTTCTGTAGTAAATTTTTTTCTTTCACTTTTTCTTTGGTTTTCATTTAATAATTCAATTCAAAATTTTCAATTTGTTGAAAAAAAAATATGGATAGATGGTTTTTTTAATTATCATTTAGGTGTAGATGGGATTTCAATTTTATTTATTTTACTAACAACATTTATTACCCCAATTTGTATTCTATCTGGCGCTCAAAGTATAAAGTATAAATTAAAGGAATTTCTTATTGCTATTCTATTAATGGAAACTTTAATGTTAGGTGTATTCTGTTCATTAGATTTAGTTATATTTTATTTATTTTTTGAAGGAGGGCTAATTCCAATGTTTTTGATTATTGGAATTTGGGGAGGGCCAAGAAGAGTTTATTCAGCCTTTAAATTTTTTCTATTCACCTTACTTGGCTCGGTTTTGATGTTAATTGCTATTATATCAATTTATTGGACTACAGGCACAACTGATGTAGTTAAATTACTTGATTTAAATATTTCTAAAGATTTTCAAAATTTGCTTTGGTTAGCTTTTTTTAGTTCATTTGCCGTTAAAATGCCGATGTGGCCGTTTCATACTTGGCTTCCCGACGCTCATGTTGAAGCGCCAACTGCTGGATCTGTAATTTTAGCTGCAATACTTTTAAAGATGGCTGGATACGGCTTTATACGCTTTTCATTAGGGATTTTTCCTCTAGCAACTGATTATTTTATTCCTTTAGTTTTTGCTTTAAGTGTTATTGCAATAATTTACACTTCTTTAGTTGCATTGATGCAAGATGATATGAAGAAATTAATTGCATATTCATCTGTTGCGCACATGGGTTTTGTAACTTTAGGAATTTTTTCATTGAATAAACAAGGAATAGAAGGAAGCATTATCCAAATGTTAAGCCATGGCTTAATTTCTGCTGCACTTTTTTTATGCGTTGGTGTTCTTTATGACAGATATCATTCACGTTTAATTTCTTCTTATGGAGGATTAGTAAATATTATGCCAAAATATGCAATTGCGTTAATGGTTTTTTCATTAGGAGCTTTAGGTCTACCTGGCACAAGCGGTTTTGTGGGAGAATTTTTAGTTTTGATTGGTGTATTTCAGAAAAACGTTTATGTTGCAGTTGCCGCCAGCCTTGGTGTTATATTAGCTGCGGCTTACATGCTTTGGCTTTATGGAAGAGTAATTTTTGGCAAGCTAATTAATGCAGATTTAAAAAAGATGCCAGATCTAAATAAAACAGAAATATATATATTTTTATCTTTAGGGTTTTTAACATTGTTTTTTGGTTTTTACCCAGAACCTTTACTTAATACAATAGATGTTTCAGTAAACAGTTTAATTGAAAGATACGAAACAAAAATAAATTTTTATTTAAATAAAACATAAATTAAATGCAAACCATTATTTACATATTACCTGAAATATTTTTATCTCTAGTCTTAATGACTTTATTAATAATAGGCGTATTTATAAAAAAGTCTTTTAAACTTGTAAATTCTTTAACTATTTTAAGTTTATCTTTCGCAATAGCATTAGTTATAAATCAACCAAAAGACGGAATTAAAATTTTTAGTAATAGTTATATCATTGATGAATTTTCAATTTTTATGAAGGTTCTAGTTCTCTTGTTTACACTACTTATTTTGTTTGCATCTAAAGAATATTTGAGAATTAATTCTATTGATAAAATAGAGTATCCCGTAATTATATTGGCCTCAGTACTTGGTATGTTATTGATGATTAGCTCATACGATCTTATTGTTTTTTATCTAGGTTTAGAATTACAGTCATTAAGTCTCTATATTTTATCTTCTTTCAAACGTGACAACGAGAGATCAACAGAAGCTGGTCTTAAATATTTTATACTTAGCGCTCTTGCTTCTGGAATTTTGCTTTACGGTAGTTCTCTTATATATGGGTTTACAGGTTCAACCAATTTTTCAATTATTTCTGAAAATTTAGATAATAATAATATAGGAGCTGTATTTGGTATTGTTTTTGTTTTAGTTGGGCTTGCATTTAAAGTTTCAGCTGTTCCATTTCATATGTGGACACCTGATGTTTACGAAGGTTCTCCAACTTCAGTTACAAGTTTTTTTGCTATGGTGCCAAAAATTGCAGCCTTATCTGTTTTTATTAGGTTTATATACGTACCATTTATTAATGTGATTAGTGAATGGCAGATAATAATTATATTTCTGTCTATTGCATCTATGATACTAGGTGCTTTCGCAGCTATCGGTCAGACAAATATAAAAAGATTAATGGCTTATAGTTCTATTGGTCATATAGGTTATGCACTAGCTGGTTTGGCTACTGGCATAATTACAGGAATTCAAAGTACTATTACCTACTTAACAATCTATTTAATAATGAATCTTGGCGCGTTTTGCTGTATTTTTTTAATGAAAAGAGAAAATATTTATTATGAGAATATAAAAGATTTATCAGGTTTATCAAAAAATCATCCTATGTTAGCTTTTGGTTTTTTAGTTATACTTTTTTCCCTAGCAGGAATACCTCCACTAGCAGGCTTTTTTGCAAAATTTTATATTTTTATGGCAGTTATAGAGGCTAAAATGTACACATTAGCGATCATAGGTTTAGTAACTTCGGTAATTTCTGCTTTTTACTATCTAAGAATAATCAAAATAATATATTTTGACAAACCTAAGAAACCATTTGATGAAATTTACGATTGGGGTATCAAAAGTTCATTAATTTTATCTAGTATATTTATTTTAATTTATTTTATTTATCCATCAATACTCACTACAGTAATTTCCTCAATTAAAATTTATTAATGAAATTTAAAATTTTCAAATTTATAAGTGTCGCCAGCACTAACGATGTAGCTATTAATTTAATTAAAAAAAGAAAAAAAAAAATAGGTTTTATATACTCAGAGAAACAAACTAAAGGAAGAGGAAGGTATGGGAAAAAGTGGGCATCAAATAAAGGAAATTTATATTGTTCAATTTTTTTTCCTTTGAAAAGGGGTTATCCTACATTTTCTGAATTTTCAGTAATTACACCTGTAATTATATCAAAAGTATTAGAAAATTTTTTGGATAAGAAAAAAATCTCATTTAAATGGCCTAACGATATACTTGTAAATAAAAAAAAGATTTGTGGTATTTTACAAGAGCTTATATCATCAAATAGTAAAAAATTTCTTATTATAGGAATAGGAATAAATATTAAATCTAATCCGTATATTAATAAAAAATATAAGGCAACAAATATTTTATTAGAAGCAAAAAATAAACCAAAACTTAAAAAAATTGTTAATTTGATTATTTCATCTTATGAAAAATTTTTTACTAATTTACGCTTTTACAACTACCAGAAATTTAAAAAAAAATTAAATAAATAAGAAAGATATTAATATGAATATATTAATTGGTGATATAGGTAATACGGAGACAAAAATATGTTTAATTGATAAAAATACATTGAAAATTAAAAAAATTTTTTATTTTAAAAGC
>MDSV01068781.1_pt1 | contig 10960 bp, 6 predicted proteins | sample 810851 | NCBI WGS metagenome assembly MDSV01 (sample SAMN05326640, study PRJNA326480) | marine metagenome | isolation source: seawater | place: Atlantic Ocean: North East | collected 2012 | reverse complement strand
TGCTAGTAACAATGCCCAAGATTGGACGCTTCTAGGACAATTTGATATTGGTGATCCTAGTGATGGAGATGGAAATATTGCAGAAAATTTACTTGAAGCGGCAGCAGATGGTCATGATTTTGATTTAGACGGAGTCTCTGAAACCTTTAGATATTTGAAGTTTTCAATTACTTCAAATTATGGTAGTGATACTTACTGCCACGGATCAGAGATTACTCTTTGGGGATTAGACAATCTTGATTAAATGATGAAAGTTAGATTAGTATTATTTTTTGCACTTTTATTTTCTCAATTTTTTTCTCAAAACCTAACAACAGAGGGTAAATATATTGTTGATTCGTCTGGAAATCAAATCTTGCTTAGAGGCTTTAATTTTGGTGGTTGGATGTTGCAAGAGCCATATATGTTTCAGTTTTCTGGGGCAGCAATTTCACAAACTGATTTTAGAAATAAATTGATCAATTTTATCGGAGAGGAAAATACAAATGAATTTTATGATTTGTGGCTAGAAAATTTTATTACTGAAGCGGATGTTGTGGCATTATCAGATCATGGTTTTAATAGTATAAGACTTCCCATGCATTATAATTTATTTACTCTTCCAACTCATCTTGAGCCGATTACTGGGGAAAACACTTGGCTGGATAGAGGATTTGATTTAGTTGATAATTTATTAGATTGGTGCGAGCAGAATAATATTTATTTGATTTTAGACTTACATGCTGCTCCTGGTGGTCAGGGTTATGGCTCTGACATAAATGATTATGATCCAAATTATCCTTCCTTATGGGAAAGCGAAGCAAATAAAAATAAAACTATATCCCTGTGGGGTAAAATTGCTGAGAGGTATCATGATGAGCCTTGGATTGGAGGTTATGATTTAATAAATGAGACCCACTCAAATCTTGAAAATTTAGAATTAAGAAATTTTTATATCGATATAACCAATGAAATAAGGATATATGATCAAAATCATATCATTTTTATTGAGGGTAATTGGTATGCTAATGATTTTAACGGATTAACTCCACCATGGGATGATAACATGGTTTACAGTTTTCATAAATATTGGAGTTATAATGATTCATTAGATTGGGTTACATGGATGCGTGAGCAGTACAATATTCCGCTTTGGATGGGTGAGTCAGGTGAAAATTCAAATCAATGGTTCACAGAAGCAATTGAGTCATTTGAAGCTGAAGAAATTGGTTGGGCTTTTTGGCCATGGAAAAAGCTTGAGTCAATTTCAACTCCATATGCCATGAAAACAAATGAAAATTACCAACATTTAATTAATTACTTTAGGGGCGAAGCTAGTGCACCTTCTGTTGAAAATGCAGTTAATGGTTTGATGCAACTGGCTGAGGATTCTCAAATTTCAAATACTCGATTCCAAAAAGATGTTGTTGATGCAATGATTAGGCAGCCATATAATAATACTACAATTCCATTTGCTGAAAACAACATTCCAGGAATTATCAATGTAACAGATTATGACCTAGGAAAAATTGGATATGCTTATCTAGATGAAGATTTTGCAGATTATCATGTTGCTACTAATGAATTTGAAGCTTGGAATAGTGGATGGAAGTACAGAAATGATGGGGTTGACATTCAAGAAAATGAAGATGAAAATGGAAATGGTTTCCACATAGGTTTTACACAGAAAAATGAGTGGGTTGCATTCACCGTTAATATTGAAGAACCAGGGTTTTATGATTTAACAACACGTTATTCTTCAACTTCATCAGGCTATATCAATTTTTTAATTAATGATTATCCAATTTCTGAAAATATTGTATTATACAATACTGGAAGTTTTGAGAATTTCATTAACAATACAAAATCAAATATATATTTAAATGCAGGTATTCAAAATTTAAAGATAAAAATGGTTACCGCTGGCTATAATTTATCCAATGTGTCCTTTGAGCCAAGTGATCAAGAAATTCCTGATTTTTCTGCTTCTTATTCAGAAACAATTAATGAATCCTCAATTTTGGTTTTATTAAACCAGCCAGTTAACTCAAGTTCATCAATTAATTTAAATGATTTTTCTGTAAATATTAATGGAATTCAAGCAATAATTAACAACATCCAAATCAACGAGCAAAATCCTCAAATAATTGAAATTACTGTAGATAATAGTTTCTCATTTTTAGATGATTTAGATGTTAGTTATTCACCAAATGGAGTGATATCTTCTGTTTTCGATCAAAATCTACCAGCATTTAATGAATTAAGTGTTTACAATAATTTATATGATCGTTTTATTATTCCAGGCTTAATTGAGGTTGAAGATTACTCATATCAACAAGGTTTAGAATTGGAAGAGTGCTTAGATATTGGTGGGGGAGAAAATTTTGGATATTTAGATGCTGGGGATTACGCTGATTATCCCGTAGTAATAACAGAATCCGGTGATTATGAAATTGATTTAAGGATTTCCTCTGAGTGGCAGGGTGGAACAATTTTACTACAACTTATTGATGATGGATTTCAAAATATTGCATCATCATCAATCCCCGTAACCGGTGGATGGCAAAATTGGCAAACTGTCACAGTGGATGCTAACATAGATGAAGGTTTATATACATTGAGGATGCGTGTGGTACAGCCTGGCTTTAATATCAACTGGATTGATTTTAAATTTGTTGGTAATCCGATGAATTTAGAGAGATATGATAGTTTATTTTTTAGAGTTTTCCCTAACCCAACCTCAGACTTCCTTTACATTCAAACAGAATTAGAGGAATATGACTTACAGATTATTGATTTTTCAGGTAAAGTGATTATGAATCAAAAAAATAAATCAAAAATTGATATTAAAAGATTGGCAATGGGTACATATTTTATTAAAATTTCATCAGAATCAAAATTTGGAACATCAATTTTCATAAAAAAATAATATGAGAAAATTTGTATTTATTCTTTTGGTATTTCAGATTTATTCTTCTTTATTTTCGCAAAATATTTATGTAGAAGAAAGGAAATTGTATGTTGATAATACAGAGTACAGAATAAATGGTATATGCTATGCTCGTGGTGAGGGAAATGGAGAAAACTCAGGTTTTTCTTACACAGATGATATTCCACTTTTGGTGGAAGCAAATATTAATACAATTAGAACTTATTCCGCTATTACAAATGTTGCTGAATTGAATGCTTTTCATGCTGCCGGTATTAAAATAATTATGAGTTTAAATGAAAATAGTTATACTTGGTATGTTAATCAATTTAAAGATCATCCAGCCATATTGATGTGGGAATTTGGAAATGAATTTAATTATCACCCCGATTGGTTTGGCAATAATATACAAAATTGGTATAATCAATTAGAGGAATGTGCTGCTACTGTAAAATCTTTAGATCCAAATCACCCGGTTAGCACTGCTCATGGTGAAGTTCCTAGTCAGCAGGCATTGAACTCTTGCCCTAGTGTTGATGTTTGGGGAATGAATGTATATCGTTGGACAGATTCTGCATCTGCAATTGATGATTTGGCTGCACTTACTGATAAAGCGATTTATATTTCTGAAGCTGGCGCAGACAGTTTTGATTCAAATAATGGTTCGGAAAACCAACAGCTACAATCTGCGGCGACACAAGTTATTTTAAACTCTATTTTAGAAAAATCTGACCTGTCAATCGGGGTAACCTTATTTGAATTTTGTGATGAATGGTGGAAAGCTGGAAACCCAAATCAACAAGATACGGGAGGATTCCCTAATTCTATTCCCTATGATTCATTCGCAAATGAAGAGTATTGGGGTATTGTTACTAGAGATAGGATCCCTAAACAGGCCTTTTACACTGTTCAAGAAATCTATGAACAGGCTTCATTGGGTTTTTCATCTGATTACAATGATTACAAGGCACTAAAAATATATCCAAATCCTGTTGTTGATATACTACATATTATGACATCACACCAATTGGGTGTTATTTACATCACTAATATATTTGGTAAAATAGTTTATAAAAACAAAGGAAATATAACTCAAATTGATGTTTCTGATTTTGCGCCGGGGCTATACATATTAAAAACTATTGATAAAAATGATTTAGAAATCAAACAAAAATTTATAATTAAATAATATATTTAAACAATTAAATCTTACAATATGAAAAAAATAATTTTAGTGTGTTTTATGGCATTTTTTGTCACCTTTACTCAAGCTCAAAAAAATAAATTTGCTGCAGATCGAGCAGAAAACGCAGTTTCTCTCATCAAGGCAAATATGGAAATTTCTGATTCTGATATTGTTTTTTTAAAAGAAACACTTTACAATAAATATGCATCTAATGCTTTAAAAATCAGGGGTAAAAATTTAACTGAGGAGGAAAAAAAACAAGTTTATCGTTCCGCTTTTATGGACACTCGCAAAAAATTGATGGAAGTTTTTACAAATGACCAGGTAAAAAAGATTATTAAACTGGAAAAAGAGTCCTTTCAAAAATAAATTTTTATTATTTCCATAATCTAAAGAGCAATAAGCTCTAATTTTAACTATGTTCATCAATAGAGCAACTTTTTTAGTTTGTTTATTTTATAGTTTTATGCTCAGTGCACAAACTTCTAACTGGGAGATTGTGCAAGCTATGGGAAGGGGGATAAATCTTGGAAATACCTTGAGTGCTCCGGTCGAAGGAAATTGGGCTCCAATTGTTCATGAGCAATATTTTATAGATGTAGCCCAGGCTGGTTTTTCAAATGTCAGGATACCTGTGGATTTTTTTGGATCTAGAACTGATGGTGAAACTTCTCTCTGGTCATCATCAGCAAATACGGCAGATCAATATGACGGGGGTATAGAGGATTTTACAGTCAGTCCAATTTACTTGGATCGTGTTGAAAATATTATCGATTGGTCATTAAATCATGGCTTATACACAGTTTTAGATTTTCACGGTGCCGAGCTCAAGATAGAGTTTTTAGAAACATTTAATAGTACAAATTCAAGTTATACTCATCCCAGCTCAGCGAAAAGAGCTGCTGATCTAATGAAGTTCAAGTCAATCTGGACTCAAATAGCTAACAGATTTATTGATCACCCCACGGAATTAATTTTTGAAGTTGTAAATGAGCCATATTTTGAGCTAAATGATGATGAAATGGATTTTATTAATTTAATGATAATTGATGTTATTAGATCAACGGGGGGAAATAACAGTAACCGTTCAATTATAATTACTGGAGGGGGTGCTAACTCCTACCAAGCCCCATCTACGATAGGCGATGAGGTCTTAAATTATGACGCCAATCTAATTGCTTCATTTCATTACTATATGCCATTTAATTTCACTGCATCATCACAAGAGCAATACAATGATTTTAACTGGGGAACAAACGCGGATAAATCAACAGTGGATTCTCACTTTGATTTTGTAAAAAATTGGTCAGAAACAAATAATATTCCTGTAACTCTTGGTGAATTTGCTGCTGATAATGAGTCAGGTTATAATTATAATACGGGACTGTATGGGAATAATGGTGGTCCTGTCAGCGAGGATCGAATAGAATATCATAGATATATTGCCGAACAGGCAATTGACAGAGGATTTTCTTTCTCTGCATGGTGTGCGGGTAATAAGTCAACAAAAACGATTCATCTTAGGACAGATAATCCCGAAACAAACAATATATACCCTGGAGTGTGGGTAGAAGAGGTTAAAGATGCTTTACTCTCTGATGGTGAATGGCCTACATGTTACGGACCATATAATGATGAAATAATTAGGAATCCTGATTTTGAATGTGGTATCTCCTCGCAATGGAGTTTTTCGGTTCTTGGATCTGCAGAAGCTTCACTTACGGAAACAGAAAATGTAGTCTATTCAGGACAGACTGCAGCTAAAATTGATGTAGCAACCTCCCAAGGATATAACAAAGTACTTTTGAGTAATGTAATTTATGATGGCGATTTAAATAATAAAACTTTGATAATAGGATGTTATGCTAAATCAGATACTGAAAATATCTCATTTAAAATGAGAATAAAGTCCTTAGTAGACGGAGATTTGATTTTTGTACCATCACAAGTTTTAGAATTAACTAACAACTATCAATATTATCAATTTGAGTATGTTGTTCCTGATTTAACTGAAAATATTCAACTTCAAATTATGACAGGTGCTCATGAGGGATCGTATTTTTTTGATGATTTCGATGTACAAATTGTTGATACATCATTAAATTTTACTGATTACAACTTACCATTTATTTTTGTATTATATCCCAACCCTACCTCTTCCAAAATCAATATAAAATCTGATAAATCAATTTCTCAATTAATAATTTTTGATGTTTTTGGAAGAATCGTGCTGAAAACAAGCCAAACAAAAAATATTAATATTGAGAAATTCACCCCAGGAATTTATTCTGTTGATTTAATGTTTTTAGACGGTAGTTTTGCAACAAAAAAAATCATAAAATACTAGTTTTTTTATGATGTAGGTTTTTTTGGTTTTTTCTATATTGAAGTTTATAATATTTTTAAATAAATAGAGTAATATGAAATTGTTAATTTTCTTGATTTTTATATTCTTTTTGTCCTCAGAATCCCAAAGTAATATACTAAGTTTTCAGACTAAATTTTCAAACTCAAAAATTGTTTCTTTTTTTGAAGAAAGAAATAAACTAAAAATTGGAGCCACATTAAATTTTCATGAATTAGGATCAAGAAAAGAAGATCTTTTTTTAAATGATTTTAACTTTTTAACGCCAGCAAATGCTGCAAAACAAGCCAGATTACATCCAAGACCTGGAATTTGGCAGTGGGAAAGAATAGAGAAATTTTTAAAATTTGCTAATAATAATGATTTAATAGTAAGGATTCATGGTCCAATTAGCCCTCAAGCATCCAAATGGGCAAAGGAGGATCACAGAACAGCTGCTGAGCTTGAAAATGTGATGTTTAATTTTATGACCCAATCTGCAAAGCGTTACAATGAGGAGACAAACGTGAAATACATGGATGTCGTTAATGAAACGATATTGCCAAATGGAAAATGGTTTGGCCCTAGAAAAGGTACCCACTTGTGGGAAAATCCGTGGTTAAAAATGGGCTTAGATGAAAATGGATTTCCAAATTATATTATAAAGGCGTTTGAAATTGCAACTGCTAATGCTCCAAATGTTAAATTAGTTTATAATCAGAATGGGGGGATGCAGTCAGCGATGTGGGAAAGATTAAAAGAAACAGTTCTTTACTTAAGATCAAAAGGTCTTAGGGTTGATGGAATTGGTTGGCAAGGTCATCTTAATTTAAGTCGTTCTACACTTCAGTTTATTGAAAATCCTGATGATGCTATCTCTGAGTTATCAAAACTTATTGATTGGGCGCATGCAAATAATTTAGATTTTCATGTAACGGAGCTTGACTATAGAGTCAATGATATGACAAATCTTCCTGAGGAATTAGAATTTCAAGCTGAATTGTATGAAAAAATTATTAAAGTCTTACAGTCAAAAGTACATTCGGGAATTGTTACTCTAAACTTATGGGATATGGGAGAAAGACTTAAAAAGCCATCAACTTTTTTTCAATCAATTTATGACAAAGACTTTAATCCAACACCTGCCTACGAAGTAATTAAAAAGGCGCTAAATACTAAATAATAATTATGAATTTTATTAAAATTAAAATTACATTCATGTTTTTTCTATTTCTGTTTCACGTAAATAGTCAGAATGAATCATTTGTTTATTTAGATCCAAATGAAACTGTTGAAAATAGGGTCAATGATCTAATGAGTAGAATGACTCTAGAGGAAAAAGTGTATCAAATGAATCAATTTGTTGGGTTAGAGCATATGAGACAAGCTGAAAAAGATCTTACAGAAGAAGAATTACTTTCAAATGATGCTCAGGGCTTTTACAAAGGAGTATTTAGTGATGATGTGGCTGAAATGACAAGAAGGGGGGAAATTGGGTCATTTTTACACGTTTTGACACCTGAAGAATCAAATTTATTACAAAACCTTGCTGCACAATCACGATTAAAAATTCCACTTCTGATCGGAATTGATGCTATTCATGGCAATGCACTAGTTTCAGGTACTACCGTTTATCCTTCGCCTATTACCCTTGCATCTACCTGGGAAGATTCTTTTTTAGAAACAATTGGTATCCAAACTGCGAAAGAAATGCGTGCAACTGGATCCCAATGGACATTTACCCCAAATATAGATATACTAAGAGATCCAAGATGGGGAAGAGTTGGGGAAACATTTGGAGAGGATCACTTCCTAGTCGGTAATTTAGGAGCTGCAATGATAAGAGGATTTCAGCAGAATGATTTTACAGGGACTGAAAAGGTAATTGCATGTGCAAAGCATATGATAGCCGGTGGGGAATCAATTAACGGACTAAATGCTGCTCCCATGGATGTTTCAATTAGAACTTTGAGAGAGGTGCATTTAAAACCTTACAAAAAAGCAATTGATGCTGGGGTATATTCCATAATGGGTGCGCATAATGAGTTAAATGGGGTTCCTTGTCATATGAACTCTTGGTTAATGACTGAACTTTTTAGGGAACAATGGGGCTTTCAAGGATTTTTTGTTAGTGATTGGATGGATATTGAACGTATTGAAATACTTCATCATGTAGCAAACAGTCTAAAAGAAGCATCTTATTTAGCCGTGAGTGCAGGGATGGATATGCATATGCATGGTGTTAAATTTCCAGAAGCGGTAATTGAGTTAGTTCAAGAAGGAACATTGCCAATAGAACGTGTTAATGAAGCCTGTGAAAAAATATTAACAGCTAAATTTAAACTGGGTTTATTTGAAAATAGAACGGTTGATTTGAAAGCAATACCAAAAAAAATATTTACACCTGAACATCAGCAAGTTGCATTGGAAACAGCTCGCAAGGGAATAGTATTATTAAAAAATCGTAATCTATTGCCACTTTCCAATGCCAGAGAAAAAAAACGTATTCTAGTTACTGGACCAAATGCAAATAATCAAACTATTCTTGGCGATTGGCATGCTGAACAACCAGATGAAAAGGTCACTACAATTTTTGAAGGAATTAAAGAATTAGGAATTAAAAAAGGATATGAAGTTGTATATCATGACTCAGGTGAAAGTATTCGAAAAATTAATTCCATGGATATAGATTCAGCAGTGAAAAAGTCAAAGGGCTTTGATTATGTTGTATTAGTTGTAGGCGATAACTCCATGCGGTACAAATGGAAGGATAAAACTGCTGGAGAAAATATGGGTAGAGCTGCTCTTGATTTGCCAGGGAAACAACTGCAACTGGTTCAATCCATAGAAAAAACAGGAATACCAATTATTATTGTATTGGTGAATGGAAGACCAATTTCTGAACCCTGGCTTGATGAAAATATACCAGCTATAATTGAAGCTTGGGAACCCGGATCTCTTGGTGGACAAGCTGTATCAGAAATTATTTTTGGTGATGTAAATCCCAGTGGTAAATTACCATTGACAGTTGCTCGTGATGTTGGTCAACTAAGAATGATTTATAATCACAAGCCTTCTGCTTATTTTCATAAATACGCAATCAAAAAATCAACTCCTCTTTACCCATTTGGATATGGATTGAGTTATACAAATTTTATATACTCAAAGCCAATTTTATCGAAATCTAGCTTAGATGGAAATGAAAGTGTTTTTGTCTCAGTTAATGTTACAAATTCTGGAAATTATGATGGCGATGAAATTGTACAAATGTACATTAGAGATAGAGTTAGTAGTGTAACTCGGCCTGTTAAAGAGCTGAGGGGATACAAAAGAGTATTTATAAAAAAAGGAGAAACCAAACAAGTTTCTTTTGAAATCACAAAGAATACTTTAGCTTTCTATGATATTGAAATGGATTATTGTGTTGAACCGGGTGAATTTTCAATAATGACAGGTGGATCGTCAGCAGATAGGGATTTAAAATTAACAACATTAACTGTCAATAATAGAATAGATGTTAATGAATAATTTTTTTCTTTACATACTGTTTTTTTTCACTTACTCTATTGTAAATGCGAATGAAATCAATCAACCTAAAAATGTACTTTTTATTATGGTTGATGATTTACGTCCTGAATTATTTGTATATAACCAAGATCATATCAAAAGCCCTAATATTGATGCATTAGCTGCACGAGGTGTTACTTTTAATCGAGCCTATTGTAATGTGCCTGTATGTGGTGCATCCAGAGCAAGTATTCTTTCTGGTGTTCGCCCTACTCAAGATAGATTTTTAACTTATTATTCCAGCATAAATGAGGCCGGGCCGCAATCAGAACATATGGTAGATTATTTTAACAAAAGAGGATATACTACTATCAGTAATAATAAAATTACGCATTTAAAAAATGATATAAAATCTTGGGATGAGGAATGGTATCCAACAGATATAAGTTGGAGAAATTATCAGGATCCAAAAAACCGTGAATTGGATAAAGAAAAAAAACCAGCTGCTGCTTATGAAATGCTGGATGTAGATGATAAAGTTTATTTTGATGGCTTAACTGCTCAAAAATCAATTAAGGATTTAAAAAAACTCAAAAACTCAGACAGCCCCTTTTTTTTAGCAGTTGGATTTGTTAAGCCACACCTACCATTTACTGCACCAAAAAAATATTGGGATCTCTATAAGGAAAGTGATATCCAATTACCCAAGCAAAATATATTTCCTGAATCAGCTCCAAATCAGGCGAATCATCAATGGGGAGAGCTTCGCCGCTACAAAGATATTCCTAAAAAAGGTCCTATTGATCATGAAATGTCCAAAACCTTAATTCATGCATATTATGCAAGTGTAAGTTATGTAGATGCACAAATTGGAAAATTAATAAATGCTTTAGATAGCTTTGGTCTAAGTGATAGTACTATTGTGGTATTAGTTGGTGATCATGGTTGGAGTCTCTCAGAGCACGGATTATGGGCAAAGCATAGTAATTTTGAAGTAGCGCTTCATGTTCCAATG
>MDSV01168078.1_pt1 | contig 10961 bp, 14 predicted proteins | sample 810851 | NCBI WGS metagenome assembly MDSV01 (sample SAMN05326640, study PRJNA326480) | marine metagenome | isolation source: seawater | place: Atlantic Ocean: North East | collected 2012 | reverse complement strand
TTCTGTATTTCTTTTAAGTGTAGTTTCGTCATCAGCTCCACCGTCAATATAATGAAATATTGGGGCCGGTAGATTTTTTTTTGCTAATTTTCTAAAATCGTCAAAGTTATAACAGTCCTTTAAACTCATTAATTTCTAAATCTTAAATTGTTCCTGTTTAGCTCACTGATTTTTGTACAACCCATTAATTTCATATCTCTTTCTAACTCAGTTTTGTACAACTGTAGAGCTCTTTCAACACCTGGTTGACCTGCGGCTGCTAAAGCATAAAGATATAATCTTCCTCCAGAACATGCTTTTGCACCAATTGATAATGCCTTTAAAATATGAGTTCCTCTCTGAATTCCCCCCTCACATATTACATCAATTTTATCACCTACCGCATCTACTATTTCTGCGAGTTGATCAAATGGTGATCTTGATCCATCTAATTGTCTCCCACCATGATTTGAAACCATTATTCCTGTACAACCAATATCGACAGCTCTTTTTGCATCTTCTACGCTCATAACTCCTTTTAGTGCGAAATGACCCCCCCAATCTGAGCAAAGTTTCTCAGCATCCTTCCAGTTCATAGATTGATCCAACATGTTAGAGAAATATTTCCCTATAGATAATGCAGTGTTTGTGCCCTCTGCTAAATGATCTTGGATATGAGGCAATTCAAATTTTCCTTTAGTAAGGTAATTTATTCCCCACATTGGTTTAGATGCAAAACTTAATAAGCTTGATAGTGTTAGTTTTGGTGGTGATGTAAAACCAGTGTGTAAATCTCTCTCTCTATTTCCACCAGTTATTGTATCTACAGTTAAAGCCATTACATCAAATTTTGCTTCTTTTGCTCTTTGCAAACATGCATCATTTAAGCCTCTATCTTTATGAAAATAAAATTGAAACATTTTAGGAGTATCTATTAATGATGAAATCTCCTCTACACTTACTGTTGATAAAGCAGACACACCAAACATTGTATTAAATTTTTGAGCCGCTTTTCCAACTGCTCTTTCTCCATCATAATGAAAAAGTCTCTGTAAAGCTGTTGGAGCACAATATAAAGGAAGATCAATTGTTTTTCCAAAGATAGTAGTGGATAAATCTATATTTTCCACTCCCCTTAAAACATTTGGTACTAAGTCTACGTCATTAAATGCACTGGAGTTTCTATTGTATGTTATTTCATCATCTGCTGCGCCATCTATATAATGAAAAATTGGTGAAGGTAGTTTTTTCTTTGCTAATTTTCTAAAGTCGTAAAAATTATTACAGTCTTTTAATTTCATAACTTATTTTAAAATTTTTTAATATAATTAAACATATAACTATTTGCCCCAGGATTTTTAGTTCCGAGGCTTGCATTAGAAATATGATTATAAGATAAACCAATTTCACTGTTTTCTGAAATTTCTAAAGAGATTTGAATTTCAGTTTTAAACTCGATCGTATGACCTAAGTCCTTGCCATCTCCCTTACTGTATAAACCTGGGGTAAAGCTTGGTGTAAAATTAAATGATCCTGACTTATTTGGAATTTGAAAACCTGTGTATATATATGCTGCATTATCTGCGGTTATAAAAACTCCTGTTACTGGTTGTAACGTACCTATAAAACTATCCCTGTATAAATTGTCATTTATATGTTGAATTCCAAATAAACTTGCTTTTTTACCATCATCACTGAAATCGAACATTCCACTATAAAAACTCCATTTACTTCCATTAGTTTCCTCCGATAATGAACTAGATGTAGAAATAAATAATATAATTAATATTTTTTGAATAAATTTCATAATTTAAGTCTTCTTTATAAATACTTTTCTCATAATTAAAAGGCCACCAGAAATGAACAAAAACAAAGGAATTGTCCATAATAGGAAAGTAGATTTATTAAATTTAGGGTCATAAACAATCCAGTCCCCATATTTTGTTTTTAAGAATTCATAAATTTCCATTTCACTTTTTCCTTCGTCTATTTTAATGTTAATTAATGTTTTCATACTAATGGCAAAATCAGATTGGGAGTCATAAACTGACTGTCCTTGACAAACAAGACATCTTAAATTTTTAGAAATTTTATCAATTTTTTCAGAATTCTTAGCCGAGGCACTATTTATACTTACTAGTAAAATTAATATTATTAAAATTTTAATTATTTTCATTTATTAATTATTTTTAATATTTCTTCATAATTTTGCTTAACTAAGGGTCCAATAAACTTCTTTATAACTTGATTAGAGTTAGCATCAATTAAGTAAGTTTCTGGTACACCAATTGCCCCAAATTCAATTGATTTAGTTCCATTTATATCTATCAAAATTTCAGAGTAGGGATTTCCTAAATTTTCAATAAACTCTTTTGCATTATTTTTATTATCTTTATAATTCAAACCTATTATGTTGATATTTTTTTTTTTTAATCTCATTAATAGACTATGCTCCTCCTTGCAAGGCAAACACCAAGATGCCCAAATATTTATCATATAAATCTCACTTAAATCTGTGATTTGTTTTAAAGTGATTTTATTTTGTTCATATAAAGTTTCATAAAATAAATTTGGATTAATTTCGGTACTTCGATTTTCTGTTGAATATTCATTTGTACTATTTAATCCTTTAAGCATTATAAAAAAAATTCCCACTGCTGAAAATAATATTAAAAATAATTTTAAATTTTTAATCATATTTGTTTCCTTAAAAGACTAAAAATACTTCCTATTGATATTAATATTGTAGAAATCCATATCCAAGCCATTAATGGTTTGAATTGATATCTAACATTAAAATATCCATCGTCTTGTAAAATATTAAATACTAAAAAGTTATCTGAATAAAAAGTTGTTAAAATATCAGCTTCACTTGTAATTGTTTCAGGTTGATTGTAAATCCTAATCTCTGGGTTCATCACAAAAAATTTATTTCCATCTTCAATTTTAAAATTAGCTCTTAAAGATTTAAAATTTTGATTTTGGAAAACTTCTAAATTTTCAAATTTTATAATTTTTCCTAAAAATTTTCTTTCATCTCCAACCCGCATATTTGATGTAAATTCTTTAGAATAAACCCCATTAATTAAAATACTTAAAATTAATAAACTAAATCCAAAATGAGATATTTTTTGATGCATTGTTGATGTTTTGCTAATGAAATCTTTCAAAGTAATAAACAAAAGATAAATACTTACTACAAAAAGAGGCAGTAAGTATAATGATGATAAACTCGTTTCTTTTAATAAAACAAAAGTTATTAGTATTGAAAATGCAAATATTAAAAATATTTTATAATTTAAATTTCTAATCTTTTCTTTAATCCAGCTAAATTTTGGCCCAATAGACATAAATAATAAAAAGGGAATTAAAAATGGTATTAATAATTTATGATAAAATGGTGGACCAATAGAAATTTTATTACCGCTAATTACCTCCAAAAATATTGGGTATACTGTACCTATTAAAACCACAGATAAAAAAAACATCATGAACCAATTGTTAATTAAAATTGCCGTTTCTTTGCTTATTAAATAACTTTTGTTAGATTTGATTGGAATATTTTTTTGAAATATAAAATAAATAAATATGGATAATATTATTAATAAAAATAAAAAACATAATATAAATAACCCTCTTGAAGGGTCATTTGCAAAAGTGTGAATAGAATTTAAGATACCTGATCTAACTAAAAATGTACCACTCATGCTTAGGGTGAACGTGGCAATAGACAAAATAATAATCCACCCATGCAATTGATCTCTTTTCTCCAAGACAATTATTGAATGAAGTAGCGCCGTCAAACAAAACCAAGGCATTAAAGATACATTTTCTACAGGATCCCAAAACCAGAAACCTCCCCAACCCAACTCATAGTAAGCCCATATTGATCCAAGCAGAATGCCAATTGTTAAAAAAATAAACGAAATTAAGATCCATTTTTTTAAGTGTGATGCCCAGTCTGAGTTAATATTATTTGTTACCAATGCCGCTAGCGCTGACGAGAAAATTATAGAGGTTCCAACATATCCTAAATAAAGAATAGGTGGATGTATAGCTAATGCCGGGTCTTGCAGAATAGGGTTGAGGCCTTGGCCCTCACTTGGCATAGGAAATAGGTATACGAATGGGTTTGAAGTAAAAATGATAAATAACAAAAACCCTAATATTATTATTTCTTGGAACAATATTGTAAGAAGTCTATAAGAAATTTTTTGTTTATTTGATCTTAATATAAAAATTAATAAAAAAATCACTAAAACAGAAAGCCATAATAACAGGCTGCCTTCATGATTTCCCCATGTCCCTGAAAATTTGTAAAATAAAGGAATTGTCGAATGAGAATTATTAAATACAGTTTGATTACTAAAATCTGAAACCAAGAAAGCATAAGTTAAACTAGAAAAACTTATAACCACCATTATAAATTGAATTGATATTACAGAAAATATTTTACTATCTAGATTTGTTTCAACTTTTATGAAAGAAATAACAGACTTATAAATTAAGTATACCGATGTAATTAATGCTAAAATTAATGAAAAATTGCCGAATTGATTAATCATTATTTGCTTTCCTTCAGAGCCTCACTTACCTCAGGTGGCATATAATTTTCATCATGTTTTGCAAGAATCTTTGACGCTTGTAAATAATTTCTGTCTTTAAGTTTACCTTCTGCAACGACGCCTTTTCCCTCTTCAAATAAATTGGGTACAGATCCACTGAAAACAACATTTAATTCATTTTTAAAATCTGTAATTACAAAGTTTATTTCATTGTTAGTAGTATTGATTGAATTTATTTTTACCATACCACCCACTCTAATTTTTTTTTTTTCTAATTCTACCAAGTTTTGAATATCTGTTGGTGATTTAAAATAAACGACATTTTCTTCAAGAGATTTAAATATAACAAATGCTGCTAGGACTGTTGATAAAAAGATTAAACTTATGAAAAGAGCTCTTAATTTAACTTTTTTACCGTACATGATAATAAAAGTTAAATGTTAGAGGTAGATGTGTTTATTAAAATCTCTCTGTATGTTTTTTGTTTTCTTGCTGACTCAGTTTTTTGGACTTCTAGTTTTTTAAACTTGGCCTCAAATCTTTTTCTTTCATTCATCAACTGAGCTTTTACAATTATATACAATGCTCCAAAGCTAAATAGAGTAAATAAAAAAGAAGACCATACGTAAAGACCGTATCCATTCATATGTAAAATTTCACTTATCATAGTCTGTCTAATCCTTTATTCTTAATTTTTATCAGTTCTGTATTATATTTCATTAAAAATATCAAAAGAGAAAAAAGGGCAAATGCCGCAGTCATTATACCTAACGGGACCATCATTGAAGAATGGATGGAGGACTCTGAAAAAATATTAACAGTTGCAGGCTGATGCAAAGTATTCCACCAATCTACTGAAAATTTTATTATTGGAATATTTATTAGACCAATTATGGCAATTAAAGAACTATATTTTATTGCTTTATTTGGCTCTTCAAATACATGCCAAGAAATTATGAACATAAGATAAAAAATTGCCAATAATAACATTGAGGTAATTCTAGCATCCCATGCCCACCAAGTGCCCCATGTTGGTTTTCCCCAAATTGAACCTGTGACAAGTGCTATAATACTAAAGACAAAACCTGTTGGTGCTAAACTTTTTGTAATCAAAGAGAAATTTTTATTCTTAAATATAAATATTCCAAAAGATAAAAATGAAATCACAGAAAAAGTCCCAAGTGAAATCCAAGCAGATGGAACATGAACATACATTATCCTAACAGAATCACTTTGTTTATAATCTTCTGGAGACAATACTAAAGCTTCCAATAAACCTAAGGCTAAAACAATTATAAAAAGTGCAAATATAAATTTTTGCAACCTATTTATAAGAGTTAAAGTATTAGATGGATTAAAATAATTTATCATTAAGTTTTTATAGCACAAAATTATTTCATTTGAATTAATCTATATTAATTCTGACCAAAATCTGGAGGGAGTTAATAACGAAGAAAATTGATCTTGGTCAGAATAAATAATATAATAATAAAAAGTTATGACCAAGTTTTGCATTAAATGTGTTTAAAAATTGACTTAGTTTGAAGGTTTAAAGTATCCAGCACCTTTTTTTCCAGAGAAAATTTCATTTATCAAAGGATGTTTAATTGGCTCTTCTGAGTCGTCTACGAGCAAATTTTGCTCTGAAACATAAGCCTCATAAGTAATCTCCTCATTTTCTGCAAGAAGGTGGTAAAATGGTTGGTCTTTTCTTGGTCTGACATTTTTAGGAATAGATTGATACCATTCTTCTGAATTATTAAATTCGAAATCTACATCATAGATTACACCTCTAAATTCAAAGTGTTTATGTTTAACAACGTCACCGATTGAAAATTTAGCTTTTTGAATACTCACATATTAAATATGGATATTTGATTAAAAAAATCAATAAAAAAAATATGATTGTTTAGTTAATCTGTTAATATGTAGCAGTGAATAAATCTTTAATTAAATTTGTTACAGATATTGGTCCTTTAGTAATATTTTTTTATTTTTATTATAATAGTGATAAAAATTTAATAGTTGCTATACCACCTCTGATTGTTGCAACAATAATATCAGTATTAGTAGTTTGGGTTTTTGAAAAGAAAATTCCTATGGTTCCTTTGTTAAGTGGTGTTTTAATCACGCTTTTTGGAGGATTAACAATTTATTTTGATGATCCAATCTTCATCTACATGAAGCCTACTATAATTAACATATTATTCGCCCTAGCACTTTTCTTTGGAAAATACTTTACTAATGAGCCAGTTCTAAAAAAGTTATTGGGAAAGTCGCTACCTTTGAGTGATGAAGGGTGGAAAATATTAAACACCAGATGGATGTTTTTCTTTTTTGGTTTAGCAATATTAAATGAAATAGTTTGGCGAACACAATCAGAGGAATTTTGGGTAAACTTTAAAGTTTGGGGCATGTTACCTATTACTTTTACTTTTACAGCTTTCCAAATAGGATTAATTAATAAATATAAATTGAATGAATAGAAACCTTAAGCTTGTTGTCAATAACGTAAACAAAGATGAGGGTAAAAGGAACTTTTTTGAAAAAGATGAGTTAAAAATTATTTTAGATTTGTATGCTAAAATGGTTTCAAATGGATCTTGGAAAGACTATGGTCTCTCAATTTCAAGTAAGCAGGTAAGTTTTAGTGTATTTAAAAATGCAGCTGAAAATGCAATTTATAAAATATGTAAAAATTTTAAGCCCTCAAATAAAAACTTAAAATATTTAATAACTGATACTAACGGAAAAATCCTTAAAAATTCTAATAATCTTCAAAATTTAGTTAAAAATGCTAAATGGAAAAAATTTTGATTTTTTTTTCCTAATATTTATTTTGTAATTTTCAATATTATTTATTTTAATTAAACAGTATGGATGAGTAATTACTGACAAATTGTTTGAATTTTTAGTTGGCTTAATTTCTTTAAAATATAATTTTATTTTATTTTTTCTCTCCTTAATTTTATTTAATTCTATACTATATCCACTTGAAGGTTTAGATCCAAAATAAACTAGTAAATTAAAATTTTTTGTTTGAAGTTCGTTACCTAAGCTTGAAACTAAATTGAAAAAATTTTTATCTTTAGAAGAAATATAGTTAAGTTTATTTTTAAATAACTCAAATTTAGCAACATCACAATATATTTCGTCTAAATTTTTTTTTGCTGCATAAGAATAATTTAATGATAAAAAAAAAATTAAAATTATAATTAACTTAAAATTCAAGTTAAAAAGTTTTTTTATAAAATATTGATAAAAAGTTTTGAGAATCTGAAGAACTTGAGTGATCACCATTTTTAACATGTGTTATATTTGCACTTAAATTTGACATTTCTGTGATTGATTTATCATAAATTATATCTAAATTAATCTGTCTAGCATCAGGCTCTAAATCTACATTGAAATTACTATATGCAACTGTTCTATCTCTATCTGATGAGGTAGGTAATCTTAAGTTTAAATTACCATCTTCAACTCTTAAAGGTTGATTGAAAAAGAAACCAATTCTTTGATCCTTTTTAAAAAAATCAGACTTCGCTAAACCAAATGTAAAAGAACTTGTTAACAGTGGTGTTGAGCTATCAATATAAGAATTGGATGCTTTATCAATGTGAGTATAGCCAGCAAAACCTGAGCCAACAAATGTTATATTTTCTAACAATTCTTTTTTATATTTTACTCCAGTGAAATTAGTATTTGACATATCTCCCGTTGAAAAAACACCAGAGGAATAAGAATTTAAAAATTTGTCTTTTTCATAATTAGTGCCAAACACTAGTTGAAGGTCCCCATAATTATTATTTTTACCATATGTAGATAGTGGATTTAAATTTAATGCCAGTGCCATGTCACTTGAATTAGAGTTAGTAAATGTGTCTATTCCAAAGACACCATTTGAGTTTAAAGACATAAAGTAGTCATATCCAGAACCTGAATTAAAGTAAGGGTTTTTAAGATATTTGTTACCAAAAGAACTATCATTAAAAAATGAGGTTAATGTTTCTAATGAATTCTCAAAACTATTTGTTGATTGATTATAACCTAGGGTTAAAAAATCTCCTGCTGACTGAAACATTGAGCTACCTAATTGATCTCCATTAAATTCAAAATTAAAATTACCATAAAGATTTTTATAAGAATTTTCATTTTTTGTTTTAGGCTGAAGTCTAAATAAATGGTTATTGACTGTATTATTGGACACATAGCTACCAGAACTAAAGAAATCACTTACATTTACATCAAAGTTTGCTCTATCAAAACTATCATAGACCTCCATAACCTTACCTTCGAGAGCTGTACTCAATGCGTTTGAAAAAGCTGCGCTACTTGTAAAACTATTGTGAGATAAGTCAAAATAAGATGTACTTTGACCATCTAATAACTCACTACCATCAATGACTTGAAGTTTTGCAATTGCAGAAGTCGCAGAGTTCAAATTCATTAATCCATGTCCATAAATTGAAGTTTGAGAATATTCTCCTGAGTCATTTGCTGTTGTTAAAAGTCTTGAAACAACTTGAGCTGGAGTTAAAGAAGAAAATTCTTGCATTACAATTGCTAGACCACCGGAAACCATTGGGGCTGCCATAGAAGTTCCGCTTGCAAAAGTATAAGAACCAGATTCAGTTAATGAGTATATTCTATCGCCAGGAGCAGCAATGCAGTAAGAGGCTACCTTTCCACATTTATTAGAAAAAGTTGCTAAGTATCCATTATCTTTTCCAAGCTGTGAATAACTAATTGCTACGACACAAATCGAAACTGCATTAATATCAGAATTATAAACCATAGCTTGACACTGTGTTCCAGGTTGATCCTCAGAATCATTTCCAGCAGCAAATACTGTTATTTTTGGTGTAGACAATTGAGACATGTCTTCCCAATTGTCATAAATTGTAGTTCCAACTGCCGTTCTGCATTCTGATGCGCTTGAACAGTCACTATTAGAACCCCAACTATTATTAACGATATCAATTGCTGCTATATCCTCAATAAGTCCAAATGCATTTCCTAAAGTTGTATTTGTTCCAACACCACTTGAATTTAAACCTTTAAAAGCATAAATGTCTGCATCATAGGCTACACCATGCATTCCAGAACTGTTCTTTTCTGCAGCTATTATACCTGCAACATGTGATCCATGACCTTCATCGTCACTTGCATCGTTATCATTATTTACAGTGTCAGAACCAGTAGTAAAAGAAACCATATTGGCGTTAATGTCAGTGTGATCAGCATCTACTCCAGTATCAACAACTGCTACCTGAATTCCATTTCCTGTAGCTCCTCTAGCATATGCTGAACTTGCACAAACAACTCTTCTAGTTTTTTCTGAAAGATATACTGATCCTTGATAGTATTCAGTAGTTTGATAATCAGTTCCTGAGTCTGTACACATAGAAACTGTACCAGTTCCAACTCCTTCGGCTGTGGAGCCACCTCCACCTCCACATGCAGATAGAATAAATGGAATTGCAAGAATTAAAAATAGTCTTAGATAACGCATAAATCATTCTATCATAAGATATTAATTTTAAAAAACAGTTAATTTTTTTGTTATTGCATAACAGGGTTGAATTAATATGTTATTTATACATGAGACTTTTTACATTAATAATTATTTTAATTTCATATAATCAATATAGTTTAGCTGCAGAATTTAATAGTAAGCACAACTTTAAATTTAATCTTTCAGATGGTTATCAAATTATAAATAATTTAAACCTTTTTGATGTTTATAAAAAATCACATAAAGATCCTTTCAAGCAAAAGCAAATAGAAAGATTTAAAGAAATATTGCAGAAAAAAGATATAGAATTACTTTATAATTTTGAACAAAGCCCATTAAATAATATATCAATTTTAGTATTTAACAATCAGTACAAAGTTAATAAAAAAAAAGTTCTTAAACAATGTAAGAAAATTATAAAAAATTCAATGAAATATGGTGGAAAAAAAGTTGATATAATTGAATGTAGAATGCATCAATATCCAAAGTTTGCAGATTGGAGTATGTATAGAGAGAATAAAAATTCTTTTTTTGAAAATGAATTAACTCAGCAAATTATATTTCAATATAAAAAAAAAGAATATGTAATTACAGTTGCATGTATAGAAAAGTGCGATCTTATGAAAAATGATTTATTTAAGTTGGTAGAAACTATTAAATTTTAATTATCTTCTTTGACCGAATAGTCTTAACAACATTATAAATAGATTAATAAAGTCTAGATATAAAGTTAGGGCGCCCATAACAGCTTTTTTACCAACCATTTCGCCAGAGTCTGTAGCTGCGTACATATTTTTTATTTTTTGAGTATCGTAAGCAGTTAAACCAACAAATACTAGAACACCAATTATTGAAATAGCAAAATACATCATAGATGATTTTAAGAAAATATTAACTATTGA
>MDSV01074198.1_pt1 | contig 10961 bp, 9 predicted proteins | sample 810851 | NCBI WGS metagenome assembly MDSV01 (sample SAMN05326640, study PRJNA326480) | marine metagenome | isolation source: seawater | place: Atlantic Ocean: North East | collected 2012 | reverse complement strand
GTAAATATGGTATCTGGGCTTAGAGATGTTACCTTTTTCTGGCGCAGAGATCGTCTCAGGCTTCAACCTCTATTAGCCCCTATTCTGGAAAATTGTAAAAGTGCGACAATTTTAGGTGTTTTAGAACAAACATCAAACAGTTTAGTAGTCTCAGCTAGATTAGAATTGAAACCAAATCGTTCTTTAGATGATGTTCAAAGAAATTCGATGTTTATTGTTAGAGAAGTTCTGGCTGAACCCTCTTCCTCCGATGATGCCTATGTTTTGATTATTTCAATGATTGAATCATTCGCCGAATTAATGTTGAACTCAATATCTTGCATTATTAGGCCAGGTACTCGTTTGGATTCCAGTGGTTTTACCTATATCATTAGAGGAAGTAGAAGTGCTGTAAAAGCAAAGAAGGATAGATTAGTCACATTCCTTAGGCCCGATAGAATTTCAGCAGGTGGTGTTCAACCTGAAGATTTAGCGCCGGGTCTAATTACAAAACGACAACAAGAAATTCTCAAAATTGCTTTTGATTTAGGTTGGTATAATGCACCTAGGGGTTGTAAATTAGAAGATATTGCCATCCGTTCTAACCTTAGCAGGTCTACTATTGCTGAGCATTTAGTTCATGCAGAGTCGAATATCATAGGCACATATATCAGCGCCTTGCCTCATTGGCTTGAATCTCAAGATTCATCATTAGAGGATGCGGACGAGAACTCAATAGTGCTTGACTCTTGGGAAGGCCATGAACGAACCCAGTAACAGTTGTTCCGACGTTCTTTCTAAGCTTCTTCCTAGAGGTCGAGGAGTATGGATTCCGATGGACCATGGGTTATCTGGATATCCAGAATATGGATTAGATAAAACGGATTTAGTGGTTGATTTTGCAATAAAAGGACGTGCTGATGCAATAGTTTTGCAGAAAGGCGTCTTAACCCATCAATATAGGAGAACATCTTGGGATCGATTTGTGTGTCATCTTTCTGCATCAACAGTTCATGGTGGTCCAAATTCACAGTCTAAAGTAACTATTGGTGATGTCGAAGAAGTGATTTCTAGAGGGGCAGTTGCCGTTTCAGCACAAGTAAATCTTGGGGATGATGCTGAGCCCGAAATGCTCTATGATATGGGGCAAATTACTTCTGATTCTTGGACTAATGATGTTCCAACCTTGGGAATGGTTTACCCGAGAGGCCCAAATTTAATTCTTGATCCAGAGGATGAAACAAAAGGTGTAGCACATGCTGCACGGGTGGCTTTTGAATTGGGATGTAATGTTGTGAAGGTACCATGGACAGGATCTATTGAATCATTTCAGAAGGTTACTTCTGCAGTTCCAATTCCTGTACTTATTGCAGGTGGTACCGGTTCATCATTCTCAGATACTCTTGAAATAGTTTCAAAATCAATAAATGCAGGTGGTTCTGGTGTATGTATGGGTCGTCAGATTTTTGGCTCAGACAATCCCTTGCATAGGTTGTTAGCCCTACGTTCTATTGTACATGGCGGCCTTGGTGTAAATGAAGCTTTGAGAATTTTACATGCTGAAGATCTTGAAGAATTTCTAGTACAAAATCGATATTAATCTAGGGTGCGAATATGGAGATATGGTCAGAGGAAAAAATTCCACCTGAATTCCCATTTGTTTCGGACAGAATCCTTTCAGAAAATTCGGATGGTGTTGTTCGCAAAGATATTTCTGATAATTCTGATCGTGAGTCAATTCGAAGTTTATTGGGCATGGTTGAGTGGATTCAAGTCTATTGTCCAGATTGGACTATGATTCCTTTAGAGAATTTGATTGCAGATGCGTCAGGCACAGGTACACGAATATGTGCTGAAATAAATCGTATTGAGGATATTCAGGGAGCAATATTTGCATTAGAAATTGGCGTAGATGCCCTACTACTTCCTTGTGATGAGGACATGTGGTCCAAAGCACAATTATTACGATCTAAAAGAGATGAGAGATTAGTTCAGAATTCTAATTTAGAAATGATTGAGGTTACTATTGATTCAATAGAAGATGGTGGAATTGGTGAGCGAGTCTGTATTGATTTAATTGAGCGCATGAAACCTGATGAGGGTCTTTGTATAGGTTCATTTTCCTCTTGCATGGTATTGGTTCAGGCCGAGGTAAACGAGAATCCACACGTACCTACCAGGCCTTTTCGAGTAAATGCTGGAGCAATACATGCTTATGTGTTATCGGACGATAAAAATACACAATATCTTGAAGAATTACATTCCGGAATGTCAGTCTCAATAATTTCAGTAAATGGGCAACTTCGTTCATGTTCAGTTGGAAGGGTAAAAATTGAACATCGACCGTTTCTCATGATTCGATTTAGTTCAGATAATGGGATAAATGGACAAATTCTTCTCCAACAAGCAGAGACAGTTCGTTTACTAACTTCTTCAGGAACATCAATCGATGTAACTTCTCTAAAAGTTGGTGAAAAAGTATTGGCAATGACTCTTGGAAGCGCTAGGCATATGGGTAAGGGCGTCCCTTCGATGGCCAAGGAGGTCTGATTATGGCAGTTTTAGGTCGAGGTACAGCCTATGGATCATGTTCTCTACTACATGCTTTAGGTGCAGGTTACGGTGCTTCTCTGTCACTTGATTTACCTGCTAAAGTAATGATAAGAGATAACCCTGATAGACAAGAAATTGTCGATCCTCATGGCTTATTAGATGCTGTAAGAAATACGTGGACAGAAGCAGGTCTTCCTTTTGGTGAAGAATTTCATTGGATGGTTCGTTCAGAAGTTCCTAGGGGGATGGGCCTCAAGTCAAGTTCTGCTGTTGCTGCTGCTGCTATCTTGGCTCTTGCAGATGCTACCGATACTTCTCTAGAAATTTTTCAAGTTGTTGATTTAGCCGTTCGTGCTCAAATTGCTGCTGGATGTACAGTTACTGGTTCAGTAGATGATACATGGGCAGCAGTTACTCTAGGTTGGAAAGTAGTAAATCCTCAAGTGCCCGTTGATCAAGGAATTGCATTAGAAGGACTATGGCCTGAACCTGAAGAATGGGCAGTTTTCGTTGTTGAGAGGGGAGAAAGAACTGCAGAAATAGATCCCCAATCATTTACTAGAGCACAAATGCATTTCCAGAAATCATTGATGGCTATTCAACAAGGTGCATTAGATAATGCAATGACCGAAAATGGAAGAGGTGTAGCACTTTCAACTGCTGATCAAATTGGAAGGAAAATTTGTAACGATCTTCATGTTTGGGGCGCTCGTTGTGCCGGTATTTCAGGATCAGGTCCTTCGATTGTTTTCATGATACCATCCGTCAATGAAGCTGCGATAGATCGAATTTTAGATTCTTTAAGCGGAAGAGGCCTCTCTGTTTTTGAGACAGCAATTCGTACAGAGTGAGGGGATTTTATGGGCATGCGCCTTGGTGAGTCACTCTCTCTAGTTCTTTTTGGTGAAAGCCACGCTACTGGAGTAGGAGTCTTAATTGAAGGTTTACAACCTGGAATTCCTATCGATTTAAAATCTATAGAACGTGACCTTGAAAGAAGAAAACCAGGTAGAAAAGGGCTATCACAGCGGAGTGAATCTGATATTCCAAGGGTTCTCAGCGGAGTTCATGAAGGGTATTCAACAGGATGGCCTTTGGTTTTGTTTGCAGAGAATTCAGATGTTCGGAGTTCAGATTATGAATTTCTTCCAGACCATCCTCGTCCTGGACATGCAGATTTAGTTGAACAATATCGAACTGGTGGTAAAGCAGATCCACGTGGAGGAGGCAGCCATTCTGGAAGACTTACTTGGGGTCTAGTCGCTGCTGGTTCTGTAGTCAGTCCTATTTTAGATTCTGCTGACTGCTCAGTATTTTCCCATATGTCTGCTTTAGGTGATGACGAGACTGATGATTTATCAGTTCTTCTTTCGTCATCTATTACTGAAAATATGTCCCGATTAAATTGTATGGATCCTGTTGCTGCTGATCGATTTGTAGACCGAATTGAACTTCTTCGTAAAGAGAAAGATAGTCTTGGTAGCCGAGTTGATGTTATTGTCAGAGGGTTACCAATCGGAATTGGAGATCCATGGTTCGACGGAATAGAACCTGCTTTGTCAAAAGGATTGTTTGGTATTCCTGCTGTTCGTGCAGTAGAATTTGGTTATGGTGTCAAATCGTCATTAATGCGAGGCAGTGAACATAATTCTGTTTGGGAATCTGGTGAAAATAATACTCCAATTCAATCAGAAGGTGGTGATGGTGCTATTGGAGGGATTACTACTGGATCAGATATTAGAATCAGTGTTCATTTCAAACCACCAAGTAGTATCCCTACTGCTCAGAATACTTTGCATCTTCCTTCTGGAGAATTACGCCCTCTTGTCGTAGGAGGGCGTCATGACCCTGTTCTTGCCCCTCGAGCGACTCCTGTTGTACAAGGAGTAGTTCGTTTTTTGATTGCTGACTTGCTATTGACTAAAACACGTCCATTTTAGTAAGAACCCCTTCCGATGGGTATGGTTGAGTCCACAGACACATTCAGAAGTGTGTTGAAATTTGGTGGGTCTTGTCTCAAATCGTCTCAAGATATATCTGCAATCGCTGAAAGAATTTCTGAAATTGGTCAAAATCCAGTTGTTGTTATTTCTGCATTTTTTGGAGTGACTGATCGTCTATTAGATGCAATTCATGATTCAAAAGAAGGAAGATTACACGTTCCTACATTTGTCCATTGGATACGCACACATCATTCTGCGGTTACTCCTGAAATATTGACCTCATCAAATTTGGAAAGATTTGACGAAGCTATTCAAATTCTTAGTTCTAATTTACATGAAATAGATTCACCCGGGGCTGTACAAGAAGTATTGGTAACTGGAGAAAGATTAGCAACTACCTGCTTAGAAGCGGCTTTAATTGCTCGTGGAGTAATTTGTAAATCATTTTGGGCTGAAGAAATTCCAATTATAGTAAAAGGGCGTGACCCATTTATCCGAATAGATAGATCTGTAACTACTGAATTAATTCAACTTCCTAATGACATAATTCCATTATGTGCTGGATGGTATGGAATTGATTCAGATAATGTACTATCCACTCTCTCAAGAAGTGGTTCTGATTGTACTGCAGCATGTATTGCATCTGCTATTGGTGCATCCTCGGTAGTAATTTGGAGAGATGTACCTGGTGTTCTAAGTATAGATCCTTCATGGGGGATGCCTGGACGTAGAATTCCTTACTTGAATTATGATGAAGCTGTAGAAATCGCCTCTTATTCTTCTCGTCTTCTTCATCCTGATGCCATTGATCCGTTAGTTGAATCCGGAATACCTCTCATTATTCGACCTTTACACCAACCAAATGAACCGGGAACATTTGTTGGTCCTTCTATTTCCGTAGGGCGCCCTCATGTTCGTGTTTTAGTCTGTCATAGAAGGCGATTTGATATTCTTTGGAGGGTTCGTTCTGGTTCTCAATTATCTAGAAATTTAACTGGATTAGGTAGGTCTCTCCATCAAAAAAGAATTAGAATTTGGTCTATCCGTGCCGATCAAGCAGGTATCAGAGTATTGGTCGATGAGAAAGATCTTCCAAGAGTAGAATCTGCAATTTTATCATTTGATTCTGAAGCTAAAATCGATTTAGGTCATCCAATTGCATTACTAAGTTTATTTGGACAGGGAATTTCTTCTGATCAGGAAATTCGATCTACACTTCTTACTTCCTTACATAATCAAGATTGTCACCCAGAAGAAATGAATCAAGAAGGGACAGAACATGGAATACATTTTTTGATTCCTGATAGTGAGGCAGTTCATACTGTAGGGTGCCTTACAGATATGTTTGAATTATTAGATGCAGAGTGATTATTCATCTGCATTTTCTCTGAATTGTTGGATCCTTAGAGGGAGATTAATTGCAAACATTCCTGCTACAACCAAGAATACTAACATAGTTCCTAACGCAACTCCATAGACACTAGTTAGCTCTACAGATTCAGACATTCTTAGAGCAGCAGTATCATCTATTACTTGTATAAACCATGGTATGATTACATTTACGAATAGAGTAAGAAAAGCAACAGTTCCAGCGATTAGAGGAGTCAGTATCAGAGATGCTTGATAGCGACTCAAGACCTTCTTCTCATTCATCACGTATACTTCCCCTGTTCTTATTGAAGTATCAAGCATTGAGAAACGAATTACTCCATTACTAAGTTCAATGTACATCACGAGGAAAACCGCATACAAAACTAATAGTGATTTTTGAGCACCTTCACTGTCTGGAAGAAGGTCAGCAGAAAAGGTAACAGTGCTGGCAGCAAACCTTAGAGAAATTATAATGAATAACACATAAGATCCAAGTAAAAATCGTGCATCACGTTGAAAAATCCCCCAAAAACCAGTCATGATACTTCCTAGGATAATCAATACATGTAGTGCAGTGCCTATTGCAGGGATATCCAGCATGTCGCCGAGAGCAAACCAAGGTGTACCTACTTGAGGAGTTACAATGTATGTTAATACTGCAAGAACAACCATTGCTCCAGCACTAGCAAATTGTAGGTTCTGCACATTTTTCGCAGCAGGAAGGAATTTCATTTTTGGAACAAGTGGTCCACCGAATAGACTTTCCACAAATGATGGAATTGTTACTTCTGGAATTGCATCCTTTGGAATCTCGGTAGAAGACGTAATTTTTCCAGCAGCCTTTTTCCTACTCGGCGCACCTGAGCGGACTGTTTTTCCGTCATACAGGTGTGATGTATCACTACTTACAGTCATGTTTCTTCCTCCTTAGAATCCTCTGGCTCCAGCTAATGCGGTAGATAGAAGCATATCTGGTTCCCAATCCATTACATTGGCTCCAAGACCTCTTAATTCACTAATCAAAATATCTCGTTCAGTTTTGAGAACTTCATATCCAGTTCTATCAAGACGCCTTGCATCAAATTCGAATTCAAGACTACTAGGGGAAAGAAGAGTTACATCGAATTCTCTCGCACGGAAATCTCTGACTGCATCTACAACTGTAGGGTCATCTTCTAATGGACTGAGAATAATGATTGGACTACCCTTGTTAATGTGGGGCATTATTCGATTCGTGACTACCTTTAGTGGAGTATTTCCTCTGGCCATTGCTCCAGCTAGTTTTGTGAGAAGGATGTATAGTTGCTTTTTACCGGTATCTCTGTCAACACTGACAATCTCATCGCCATAAATTACTAGTCCTACAGAATCTCTTCGTGAAAGGAAGTATTGTGCTAAACTAGCAGCTGCTCTAGTACTGTACACCAGAGAGTTTCTGCTTACAGGACCGGTTTCCGAAACATTTCTACTATCTATGATTAAGATAATATCGCTTACAGCATCTCTTTCAAAATCATTAACCATCATTTTTCCTGAACGTGCAAAAGCTTTCCAATTCACCTTTCTCATTGGATCTCCTGGTACGTATTCTCGAAGATTGTAGAAGTTAGAACCTTCTCCAGGTTGTCGAATATTTACTGCGCCAGTGAAGATTTTTGGAACTTTACTCTTAACAAATGCATCTTTGACATCTTCCATTTTAGGGAACACAAGAAAGTCATCATAAAGATGGATTTCTTTTTCTCTATGGAATAGGCCAAAAGTATCCTGGACTCGAACAGCTACAGGACCAATTGTGTAAAATCCTCTTAGAGGACATTCAAGAGAATACTTGAGTTCAGTTTCTCTTCTACCACCAAGTTCCATCAATGCATAATTTGCACCTTTCTTTACTCTCATAACTTCTGGTACGCTATCTCTTACTTCTAAGATTCTTGATAAGTTTGAAAGATTCTGAATTCGAAGAGTTACGTCAATATCGCTGTCTTCGAAAACACGTGCTTGAGAAAGTTGTCTCATCGCATTTAGATTTCTAAATTCAGCACCCTCGTCAAATTCTTGATCGTCTAATCTTCTTCCCGATGCTGATACATCTGCATGAGATGTCCTGAAAGCAGCATACGTTAGGAATGATAAGAAAACCACTGCAACAGTCACTAATTGTTGATTTCTCAATACTAATCCTAACAAGTATAGAGCGGCTGCTAACGACGCAAACATCGCAGACTTTCTACTCCATGCCATGAGAATACCCCTCTCAAAATTACTCCGAGCAAGAAATCAGACCGTTGGTACTGGAACCTGTCTTAGGATATCTGCAACGACTTCTTGTGTTTCTAGTCCCTTAATCTGATGTTCTGGCTTTAGAATTAGTCTGTGAGAAATTGCAATTGGTGCAACTGCCTTCACTTCATCAGGTGTAACAAAGTCACGGCCACGAAGAGCTGCCGCGGCTCTGGATGTCTTAAGAAGAGCTTGAGAACCACGAGGAGATGAACCCACAAGAACACGTGGATCTTCACGAGTTCGGGATACAATTTCTACCATGTACATTCGAACTGCTGGATCAACATATACGTCTTCACAAGCTTGTTGCATTGCAACAACTCTAGCTGGGTCGGTGATTACATCTACATCAACAGCATCCTTCTTTCTAGTGATACGTCGGGCTAATATTTCATCTTCATCCGCTCTATCTGGGTAACCAACACTCATCTTGAACATGAAACGGTCAAGCTGTGCTTCTGGTAATGGATAGGTACCTTCCTGTTCTACAGGGTTCTGGGTTGCCATAGTTAGGAAAGGAGCTGGGAGTTTATGTGTAACAGTTCCAATAGTAACTTGTTTTTCTTGCATTGCTTCTAGAAGAGCCGCTTGTGTCTTTGGAGGAGCACGGTTAATCTCGTCAGAAAGCAGTAGATTACAGAAAATCGGTCCAGGCTTGAAGGTAAATTCTCCTTTCTTAGCATCATAGATGTTTGTTCCTGTAATATCTGCAGGTAGAAGATCAGGAGTAAATTGTACACGCTTGAAATCACACCCTAGAGCATCTGCGAATGTATTTGTCATCAAAGTCTTAGCAAGACCTGGATAATCCTCGAAAAGCAGATTTCCATTGGATAAGATATTGACCATTACATTGTCAATAACGTGGGCCTTTCCAATAATTACTTTCTGAACTTCCGTCGAAATTGCTGTTGAAATCTGTCCAACAGCTGCTAATCGCTCTCTTACTTCTGGGCTACTCTGGTGCCTAGGTGCAGGCGCAGGCGCTGGAGCTACTGGTGCTGCAGGTGCAGGTGCAGGTGCTACAGGTGCTGCAGGTGCAGGCGCAGGAGCCATCGGAACGGGAGGCGCAGCGGCTGCTGGGGCGACTGGGGGCGCTGGTGCGCCAGGTGCATTTGGGGGTGGAGGTGGGGCTGCCATGTATCTTTCACTATCCTTTTTGGTTTTCACTTCTTCCCCCATCTGCGAATACTCGTGAGTAACTCACGAAGTTCTTGGGGGGAATATGTTCGTGTGGTACTGTAAGCCAGTTCCACTAGTCTAGGGTCTCCAATCATCTGTTGAACCTCTGCTGGAGATTTGAGAGCCATTTGATCACGTGTTAGGTCGTAAAATACTCTTACTTTAGAGAAAAGAGCTTTTTGTACACGTTGACGATATTGAGTTGCATCAAGTTTAGTAGGTCTTTCTCTAAATCTAGTAAGGTCAAACACATGTCTCCAATTAGCCTTCTCTGGTACTACCATGATAGAAACAAGTAATAGTAATCCAAGATTTAGGATGATCAACCATTTCAAGAAATCATCTGAAGTAAGTAAAACAATAGTACTGATTGTCTCGATAAATGGTTGGGATGCGACTCCTGTTACATGTCTACTTTCATCAAAAACAATATTGAAATTGTCTCTTTGATTTTTTATCGTATTTGCCAGATCGTTGTTATCTAATTCCATCATGTCCCAGATTAATGCATGAAAGTAAGCATGATTTCCTTGCCAGAAATCTCCTCCAGTCAACTCATTCTGCCAGCATGTAGCGCCAGTACACTCGTCTGAAAGACCTGCTTCCATAGCTCTTGATAGTGTCCAATATTGATTGGCAAATACTTCATCATCTGCAACAAAAACAATACTTCCTGTTACAGTCAAATCTCCTATTCCAGAATCTGAATCTCCTGCAGCTCCGCGAAGCAGGTCTGATGTTACAATTCCTGGATAATCAATCCTTACTGTTAATGCAATGTCACCCGGAGCATCATTTTCAAGAGTTCCTTCTTTTCCATCTCTGGCAATATCGATAAAGGCTGCTTTGGAGGCATAAGAAAGAACATTGATGTCACGCTCAATATAGTCAGAAGATTCCGGATCATCAGTTTCAAGTGCACCTACTTTTATTCCAGTTGGTTGGCGAAACATCATTGGCATTCGACAGGAATCTAGAATTTTATTCTCAATCATTTGATCCGAACACCCAGTGCTTTTCTCACTATCTTGCATCTCAGAATCATCCTTGTTGATGCTATGTAATCCCCATACATTTGTAGGATGCATGAATTCATCACCATCTTCATTGATTATTCCGTATGTTTGTTGACTGTCATATAGTGGGGCATCGTAGTAGGTTAATCCAAACATTCCTGCAAGTGTATTCGCATTTGAATTATCTGCTGCGACAACTACTTTCCCCCCTTCCTTTGTTACAAAGTCATAAATCGCTTGTGCTTCTGTTTCATCGATTGGCTTTTCAGGTCCAACAATTAGAAGCATTGTAAGATGAGGTTTTTTCCAATCATTTACCAACATAGGAGTAGAAATTGTGTTGGCAATGTTATATCCTTGACTTTCAACATCATCTCCTATCTGTGCACCTCTAGGTCCTAAGGTCGTTCTCACGTCAGATAATTGAGATGCATCAGATGAATCCTCATATGCACTGTAGGAGGTTTCTTTTCCTGCAGCAAAAGCCATTGGAAGTAACAAGACCATGAGCAAGGTCGTGATAAGGGCTATAGCAACAACTGTGTTGAAGCGACTTCCTTCATCTCCAACTGCCATTTCAATCACTGTCATTGGGCGTCTTTCTCGGTACGCCTGCTTCTTCCAAACCTAT
>MDSV01046131.1_pt1 | contig 10961 bp, 11 predicted proteins | sample 810851 | NCBI WGS metagenome assembly MDSV01 (sample SAMN05326640, study PRJNA326480) | marine metagenome | isolation source: seawater | place: Atlantic Ocean: North East | collected 2012 | reverse complement strand
TATTCTAGCAAGAGCAAGAGCAGCAGCACGTGAAACAACAGCTGTTACTGATGAGGGCTTAAGAGCTTACATGTTAAAAGTATATAACTATATGGCAACAGGAATATTGTTGACAGGAATTATAGCCCTTCTTTCCTTTAAAATGTCAGTAGTAACAGATGCAAGTGGATCAATAGCTGGATTTACTAACTTTGGAAATGCACTATTTTTTTCTGGATTAAAATGGGTAGTAATGTTGGCACCTCTTGGAATAGTTTTCTATATGAGTTTTGGAATAAACAAAATGAGTGCCTCTAAAGCCCAAACAGTATTCTGGGTTTTTGCTGCTCTAATGGGTTTATCACTATCATGGGTGCTTTTAGTATACACTGGAGTTAGTGTTGCAAGAGTATTTTTTATAACATCTGCAACTTTTGGAGCAATGAGTATTTATGGCTATACCACAAAAAGAGATTTAACCAAGTTAGGGTCTTTTTTAATGATGGGTCTAATCGGGATTATAATAGCATCCTTGGTTAACATATTTTTAAAGTCTTCAATGATGTATTTTGTTATTTCAATATTAGGTGTTTTGATTTTTGTAGGACTTACTGCTTATGATACTCAAAAAATTAAGAATATGTATGCTGCTTCAGACTCTGGAGAGTTAATAGGAAAAAAAGCAGTAATGGGAGCTTTGACATTATATCTCGACTTTATTAACTTATTTATAATGTTGTTAAGGTTATTCGGACAAAGACGATAATTTTTAGTTTACTAGCCTAATTTTTTTCCAAACTATATTATTGATTAATACATTTAAGCTTTCAGATTTTTTTATTATCTGATTTTTGGAATTTTTTATAAAATATTTTTCACCAACATTTTTTGGTTTTAAATTTTTGGTTATTTTATAAGCAGGAAATTCTGATGCTCTATGGTAAACATTAAAGCTTACCTCTCTTTTTGATATACTTAATCCATAATCTTTCCATTCACCACTAGAAACCATTTGTGCATATAAATTTAATATTAGTTGAAGTTCATTTTTCTTGAAAAAAATATCTTTTTTTTTATTTGTATTATTAATTACTAGTTTTAAATGATCCATGACTATTCTAGTTTATACTTATTCATTATAGGTATTGTTGATGCTGTAAACAAAATCGTCAATGGAAGTAGACCCCAAACTTTAAAATTTACCCAGAAAATTTCATTTTCTGGGCACTGAGTTCTCCAGATAACTTCATTAAGTATTGCAACAAAAAGAAAGAAAGAAATCCAATAATAATTTAATTTATCCCAACCCTCATTTTTTAAATTTAGTTTGTTATTAAAAGCTATTTTTAATAGAGGTTTGTCTGTGAAAAATTTTCCAAAAAATAATACTCCAGCAAAAAGAATATTAATAATTGTTGGTTTCATATAAAAAAATATTTTATTATCAAAGTATAAAGTAAGTCCACCAAATACTCCTATTAAAATACCACTAGTTAATGGAACTAACGATATTTTTTTTTCTAATATGTAGATAACTATTAAAGAAATTAGTGTTGCGACAATAAATGGTGGAATAGCTAATTTTAAATTATTATTATTACCCAAATAAATTACAAAAAAAATTAGAATTGGACCAAAATCAGCTGTAAATTTAATTATAGGTCTAAACATATTAAAATATTAACATAAGTGATGATTAAGATGTATTTTTTATGTTGATTTTTTTTTAAATATAAATACTCTATTATTATTAAATGTCAGAAAATACAGCTAAATTTTCAATAGGAGATGTGGTAAAGCACAAGCACTTCGATTTTAGAGGTGTTATATACGATGTGGATTTTGAATTTAATAATTCTGAAGAATGGTATGAGTCTATACCAAAAGATGTTAGACCAAAAAAAGATCAGCCTTTCTATCATTTACTAGCTGAAAATAATGAAATTACTTATGAGGCATATGTATCTGAGCAAAATTTAATTAGTGATGATTCTGATGAACCAATTAAGCATCCATTAATAGAAGAAATATTTACAGGCAAAAAAGGATCAGGCTATTTTAAGCTTTCTAATTAATCTAAAATTATTGCCTCAAATTAAACAACATTTTTTCAAAAGTTAGACAAAATTAAGTTTTAGGATTATTTATTGCCTAATTAGGAATGCTTTAAGCGATCTCCCTCTTTGACGTCCTAATTAGGCATAATTTAGCCAACAAAGCTGATTTTTTTAAATTACATAATCTATTTATTTTTTACTTTTAACGTTATATGTTCAGTTAATGAGAATTTTTTTTTTAAATTTTGCAGTTTTAATTACGTTTTTTTCTTTGATAGGTTTTGCAAACAGCGAAGAAAACAATCTTAATGAAACTGAAATAAATTTATATTCAGGAATGTTTGATTTCAGTGATACTAACCAAGCGGCTGGTATAATTGGACTTCAACATCAAAATGATGATTTATTTAGAGAAAGTTTTTTAGGGAAAATATCACCAATTACCGGAGGTTTTGTAACAGAGAAAAGTGCATTTTATCTTTATACTGGAGCTCAAGCAGAATATGACATTGGTTTTTTTAGAGTTACCCCAAGTTTTGCTCCAGGCTATTATAATTACGGTGACGGCAAAGATTTAGGTTATCCATTAGAATTTAAAACTGAAATTCAAGTTTCCTTGGATTTGTCAGAAAGTACTGAATTTGGAATGTCATACAATCATATATCAAATGCAAGTTTAGGAACAAAAAATCCAGGCGCGAATAGTTATATGATAAATTTTCTTAAACAATTTTAAATTAATCAATTAACAAGAATCTAAAATACTATAAAATGAATCTTAAAAATTGTTATAATTTTGAAGACTTCAGAAAACTGGCAAAAAAAAAATTGCCAACTCCTATTTTTCATTATATTGACGGGGGATCAGATGATGAAATTACGTTAAAAAGAAATACTGAGTCTTTTAATAAATGTGATTTAATACCTAATGTACTTGCAGATGTAGGTAATGTTGATTTATCTACTACTGTTCTAGGACAAAAAATTGATTTTCCACTTTTCCTTTCGCCCACTTCTATGAATCGTCTTTACCATCATCATGGAGAGAAGGGCACCGCTAAAGCTGCTAAAAAAATGGGTACAATTTTTGGGACCTCAACAATGGCGACTACTAGTATTGAAGAGATTGGTAAACTAACTAATTCCCCTAAACTATTTCAACTTTATATACATAAAGATAGAGGATTGACTGACAATTTAATTGAAAGATGCAAACAAGCTGGTTTTAATAGTATGTGCTTAACTGTTGATACAGTTGTTGCGGGCAATAGGGAAAGAGATCATAGAACAGGGTTCAGTACACCCCCTAAATTAACCTTAGAAAGTTTATTAAGTTTTGCACTTCATCCATATTGGACTTTTAATCATTTTTTTGGAAAAAAATTTGAATTATCTAATATTATTCATATGACTGAAAAAGGTAGTAGTATAGAAAAATCTGTTATGGATTATATTAACGAGCAGTTTGATCCTGCTATGAATTGGAAGGACGCCGAGTATTGTGTAAAAAAATGGGGAGGGCCATTTGCTCTTAAAGGAGTTATGTCAGTCGAAGATGCCAAAAAAGCAATTGATATTGGATGTACCGCAATAATGATTTCAAATCATGGAGGAAGGCAACTCGATGGTTCTAGAGCACCTTTCGATCAACTAGCTGAAATTGTTGATGCGGTGGGAGATAAAATTGAAGTAATTCTTGATGGAGGAGTTAGAAGAGGAACTCATGTTTTAAAAGCTTTAGCTCTTGGCGCAAAAGCTTGTAGTTTTGGTAAAGGCTATTTATTTGCATTATCAGCTGGAGGAGAAAAAGGGGTAGAGTTAATATTGCAAAAAATTAAGAATGAAATAAAAAGAGACATGATATTAATGGGATGTAAAAATATTAAAGAATTAAGTAGAAAAAAAATAAAATATAGATAATTATATATTAATGAAATTAGCAAAAAATTTAGAAAGACTAGGAACTGAAGCTGCATTCACTGTATTAGCTGAGGCAAAAAAATTAGAAGCTAAAGGAAAGCCAATGATTTATTTAGGACTTGGCCAACCTGATTTTAAAACACCTAAACATATTGTTGATGCAGCAAAAAAAGCTTTAGACGAAGGTCATCATGGATATGTTTTATCGAATGGAATTTTGGAATGCAGACAAGCAGTTACCAGAAAAATAAAAAAACTTTATAACAAAGATGTGGATCCTGAAAGGGTATTAATAGTACCAGGAGGAAAACCAACAATGTTTTATGCGATAGCATGTTTTGGAGAACCGGGAGCCGAAATAATTCATCCAACACCAGCTTTTCCAATATATGAATCCATGATTAATTATACCGGAGCAACAGCAATTCCTTATGATCTTACTGAAGATAAAGATTTAAAGTTTAGTGCTAAAAAAATTTTATCTTTGATTACAGAAAAAACTCGCCTCTTAATACTTATTAACCCTAACAATCCCACAGGAAGTTTTGTAGAAAAGTCAGAAATTGACATTTTAGCCGACGGTTTGAAAAAACATCCTCATGTAACAATTTTGAGTGACGAAATTTATAGTAGGCAAATTTTTGATGGAAAAGAAATGCCAACATTTTTTAATTACCCAGAACTACAAGACAGATTAATTGTTTTAGATGGGTGGAGCAAAGCTTATGCAATGACAGGTTGGAGACTAGGATGGAGTGTTTGGCCAGAAAATTTGGTACCACATGTAAATAAATTACTTATTAATAGTGTGTCATGTGTTAATGCTGCATCACAATTTGCAGGAATAGCAGCATTGGATGGTCCAGACGATTCAATTTATGCAATGATGAAGGAATTTGACGAAAGAAGAAAGCTAATACATGAAGGACTTAATAATTTGCCTGGGGTAGAATGTAGCTTACCTGGAGGTGCTTTTTATGTTTTTCCAAAAGTCATAGGTACCGGAATGAACGGTGAGGAATTTGTAAAAAAATGCATGCATGAAGCAGGTGTGGCAATTGTTCCTGGAACCGCATTTGGAAAAACTTCTCAGGATTATGCGAGATTTAGTTTTGCGGCTTCAAAAGAAAATATAAGCCAGGCTCTTGAAAAAATAGATAAAATGCTTCGTTAATACCCATTAAGTTTTTTGACCAGTAGACTTTTAGGTTGTAATATATTTTTATGTCTAATTTATTAATGCCAAGAGTTGACAAAAAAGCTCTTAAAAAAAAAGAAGTCCTAGTAAAAAATTTGAAAAAAATTATCAAACCTGAACATGTTCTAGATCATGAAGATGAACTTAGACCATTTGAAACTGATGGTTTGTCAGCATACAAACAAAAACCAATGATTGTTGTTTTTCCTGAGAATACTGAACAGATAAGTAAAATACTTGCATACTGCAATGAAGAAAAAATTAAAGTTGTTCCTAGAGGTGCGGGAACTGGATTATCTGGTGGAGCTTTACCACTAGCAGACTGCGTTCTTTTAAGTTTAGGAAAGTTTAATAAAATTTTAGAAATAGATTATAAAAATAGATGTGTAGTTGCACAACCTGGTGTTACAAATTTATCAATCACAGAAGCAGTTCAAGATAAAAAATTTTACTATGCACCAGATCCATCGAGTCAAATTGCTTGCTCAATTGGAGGAAATGTTGCTGAAAATTCAGGAGGAGTGCATTCATTAAAGTATGGAACAACAACAAATAATCTTTTAGGAGTTGAAGTTGTTTTTATGGACGGAACTATATGTAAACTAGGAGGCAAATCATTTGATGCCGAAGGTTATGATCTGTTAGGTTTGATTACTGGTTCAGAAGGTCTTTTATGTGTAATTACAGAAGTAACTGTTAAAATATTAAAAAAACCTCAAAAAACTAAAGCAGCATTAATAGGGTTTCCATCTATTGAAGATGGCGGTAAGTGCGTATCTGAAATTATATCAAATGGTATCATTCCTTCTGGAATGGAAATGATGGATAAAGAACTTATTCATGCCACAGATAATTTTGTAAAAGCTGGATATCCAAGAGATGCAGAGTCAATGTTAATTGTTGAATTAGATGGTACAGAATCTGACGTATTGGAATTAATGGAAAGAGTTAATAAAATTGCAAAAAAAAATAAAGCTTCAAGTATTAAAATTAGTAAAAATGAAAAAGAAAGGTTAAAGTTTTGGGCAGGTAGAAAAGCAGCATTCCCTGCTTGCGGAGATATGGCCCCTGATTATTATTGCATGGATGGTACTATTCCAAGAGGAAAACTATCTGAAGTATTAAAAGAAATTAAAAGGTTATCAAAAAAATATAATTTACCAGTTGCAAATGCATTTCATGCAGGAGATGGAAACCTTCATCCACTAATTATGTACGACTCTAATGATAAAAAAGCTTTAGAGAAAACCGAAAAGTTTGGTGCAGAAATTTTAAAATATTGCGTAAAAGTTGGTGGTGTTTTAACTGGAGAACACGGTGTTGGGATAGAAAAAAGAGAGTTAATGTGTGAGATGTTTAACAATACTGATATTCAACAACAAATAAAAATTAAAAAAGCTCTAGATATTAGTTCTTTATTAAATCCTGGTAAGGTTTATCCAATATTACGAAAATGTGCAGAAGAAGGGAGAGTTCATGTTCATGGCGGAAAGACAAAATTCCCAAACATCCCAAGATTCTAACTTTTTATATCCTAACAATGAAAACGAGGTCGCAGATATAATTAAAAAGTTTTATAAATCAAATATTCCTATAGAAATAATTGGTTCTGGCTCAAAACGAGAGATAGGAAAAACTTTACAATGTGCAAAAACTTTAAGTTTATCTAAACTAGAAGGAATTATAGAGTATCTTCCAGAAGAACTTTATATAAAAGTAAAAGCCGGCACAAGTATATCAAAAATAGAAAATATATTAAAAAAAAAATGATCAACAGTTAGCTTTTGAACCAATTGATTTTGGTTTTTTATTTTTAGGTAAAAGTAATTGTGGTACTGCCGCTGGTCAAGTAGCTTGTAATATTTCAGGACCACGTAGATTTAAAGTTGGTAGCACCCGAGATCATATTTTAGGTTTTAGAGCCGTTAATGGGCGGGGTGAAATTATTAAATCAGGAGGAACAGTAGTTAAAAATGTTACAGGATACGATCTAAGTAAGTTAATTTGTAGTTCTTACGGTACTCTTGCCGCAATTACAGAAATTACATTTAAAGTACTGCCAATAGCTAAAGAAAGTAAAACTCTAGTTATTCATAACTTAAACATAGACTCTTCTCCTAATTATTTAGAAAAAGCTATAAGCTCATCCAATGATATTTCTGGAGCTTCTTTTTTACCAACAAGTCCAGTGTGTAAAAAATGTGAAATGAACATAGAAAATACTTTTAAACTAAATGATCTTAAACATGGAGGGTCACTAACAGCTTTTAGAATTGAAGGTTCAAAAATATCAATTAATGAAAGAATGGAAAATTTAAAAAATGAATTAAATATTTCTAATTTTAAAATATCTATACTTGAAACCTTACAATCAGAAATTTTCTGGCAAAAAATAAAAAATTTAGAATTTTTTTCTTTAACCAAAAATAATATTCTTAGAATAGTTATACCACCCTCAGAGTGTATTAGCGTAATATATGAACTTCCTAAGGAATATAAGTACTTTTTAGACTGGGGTGGCGCTGTAATTTGGATGGAGGCATGCGATATTTCAGAACAAATGTTTAATTCAATTAGAAAAAAAATAGTTAAACATGATGGGTATATTTCTATGATAAAATACTCAAATCATTTACCCTACGTTGAGGACGTTTTTACAATTAATAGTACAAGATTTAAAATTTCACAAAGTATAAAAAAAAGTTTTGATCCAAAAAGAATACTTAATCCAGGCAAAATGTATACAGGCTTATAAATGGAAACTAAATTTTCTGAATTACAACTTAAAGACCAAGATAACAAATCAAGTGAAAAGATTTTAAGAAAGTGTGTTCATTGTGGTTTCTGCAACGCTACATGCCCAACATACAATTTGCTTGGCGATGAATTGGATGGACCTAGAGGAAGAATATATTTAATTAAAGATATGCTGGAAAATAACAAACCAGCTAATAAAAAAATAGTAAAACATATTGATAGATGCCTTTCTTGCTACAGCTGCATGACAACTTGTCCTTCAGGTGTAAATTATATGCATCTTATTGATCACGGAAGAAACCATATTGAAAAAACTTATAAAAGACCTTTTAGCGAAAGATTTATAAGAAGTTTTTTATCATGGGGACTTTCTAAAGCAATAAATTTTAAATTTATTTCAATTCTAACTTTATTTGCAAAACCTTTTGCACTATTTTTTCCTAAGCATATAAAAGAAATGATAAATTTAATGCCTGTAAATTTTCCAAAGAAAACTCTTCCAAAAATGCAAATATATCCAAATACTATTCGAAAAAAACCAGTTGCTAGGGTAGCTTTGCTAACAGGATGTGTTCAAAAAGTTATTTCACCACAAATTAATGATTCAACAATAAGAATATTAAATAGACATGGCGTTGAAGTAATAGTGCCTAAGCAAATAGAATGTTGTGGTTCATTAAATCATCATCTTGGAAAAGAAAAAGCTGCAAAACAAACTTTTAAAAATAATATTACTTTTTGGTATGATGAATATCTTAACAATGGCCTCGATGCAATAATCTCTAATACTTCTGGTTGCGGAACTACAATAAAGGATTATGGATTTATATTTAGGTCAGATAAAGAATTTAAAAAAAAAGCTAAGAAAATATCTGATTTAACAAAGGATATATCAGAGTATCTTCATGAAAATGTTAAACTTAATTTTGTAACAAAAAAAAAAATGGAAAAAAAATATAAAATCGCTTATCATTCAGCCTGCTCGATGCAACATGGACAAAAAATACACAAAGAACCTATTAGTTTAATTAAAAAAACAGGTAATGATGTTGTTGAAATACCAGAAGGACATATTTGTTGTGGTTCAGCAGGCACATACAATCTTCTACAAACAGATATTGCAAAAAAATTGTTAGAAGGAAAAATTTCAAATATTGAAAAAATTAATCCTCAAATAATATCAACAGGAAATATTGGCTGCATAACCCAAATAGCTACTGGAACAAAAATTCCAATTTTGCATACTGTTGAAATTATTGACTGGTATACAGGGGGACCGAAACCTAAAGTGTTAAACAGATTATGAAAAAAATATTAATTACAAGAAAACTTTTACAGCCAAGTGAAGAATATGCCAAAAAAATTTTTGACGTAAAATTAAATAAAGAAGATAAAGTGATTACAAAAGAAGAGCTGATTGAAAAGAGTAAAGATTGTGATGGCATACTATCTTCTCTTACCGAAAAAATAGACTCAGAAGTTATTTCAAATTTATCTGGTAGTATAAAAATTATTTCTAATTTTGCTGTTGGTTTTGGAAATATAGATATTATAGCTGCAAGAAAAAGAAATATTATTGTAACTAATACCCCAGAAGTTTTAACTAATGCTACTGCTGAAATTGCTATTCTCGTACTTTTAGGAGCAGCCAGAAGAGCTAAAGAAGGAGTGGAATGGGCAAATAAAAAAAATTGGAAATGGTCAGCTGATTTTTTAATGGGCAAACAATTAACTGGAGCTAGGTTAGGAATTCTAGGAATGGGTAGGATTGGAAGAGCTGTTGCAGATATCGCAAGATCTTTAGGTATGATTATTCATTATCATAATAGATCTCAGTTAGATAATAATTTAGAAAAAGGAGCCATATATCATAATTCTTTAGAAAGTTTATTTGCTGTATCAGATTTTTTTTCAATAAATTGTCCTGCCACAAAAGAAACTAGACATATTATTAATAAAAAAACCTTAAAATATTTTCCTGATGGAGCTGTTCTATCCAATAGCGCAAGAGGTGATATGATTGAAGATAATGCAATGGTCGAAGCTTTAAAAACAGGAAAAATTTATTCCTTAGGTTTAGATGTTTATAATGGAGAGCCTGATATTCACCCAGACTACCTAACTTTACCAAATGTATTTGTTCTACCGCATTTAGGAAGTGCGACTGTTGGAACTCGAACAGCAATGGGTAATCTTGCAGTAGCAAACTTGGAAGAGTTCTTCAAAACAGGTAACTGCAAAAATACTGTCAATTAAATTCAATTAAAAATTGTATTTTAAATTAATTTTAAAATTTATTGAGACTCTACATTTAAGATGTGATTAGATTGACTTATCGACAATTTAGGAGGGAACACTTATGTCAAAAAAAGAAAAAGCTCTAAAAGGAATTAAAACACCTTCTAGACGTAAATTCTTTAAAGCTGCTGCCGCAACTGGTGCTGTAACTGCTGCTACGCTAGCAATGCCAAGCATTGCTTCTGCTGCTGCAACATTAAAAGTACAAGCTGCATGGGGTGGTGGAATTTTCCTAGAGAATGCAAACGCTTACGTTAAAAGAGTTAACGAAATGTCGGGTGGTAAATTAAAAATTGATCTTTTACCCGTAAATTCTGTAGTGAAAACAAGTCAAATGCAAGATGCAGTTCATAGAGGAGTTCTAGATGGAGCTCACTATGTTCCAGCATACTGGTATAGTAAAGCTGCTTCAGCTTCTCTTTTTGGAACTGGCCCTTGTTGGGGTTGGAGTGCTCAAGAGTTGCTAGGATGGATACACTATGGTGGTGGTAGAGAATTATTTAATGAACTAATGGGTAATTTAGGTTTGAACCTTGTTAGCTTCTTTAATAGTCCAATGCCAGCTCAACCGCTTGGTTGGTTTAAAGAACAAATCAAAAAATCTGCTCAAATGAAAGGTTTGAAATATCGTACTGTGGGATTAGCTGCAGACGTTCTAGGAGAAATGGGAATGTCGGTTGTTCAGTTACCTGGTGGAGAAATTCAACCAGCAATGAAAAGTGGATTAATTGATGCTGCTGAGTTTAATAATC
>MDSV01033867.1_pt1 | contig 10961 bp, 12 predicted proteins | sample 810851 | NCBI WGS metagenome assembly MDSV01 (sample SAMN05326640, study PRJNA326480) | marine metagenome | isolation source: seawater | place: Atlantic Ocean: North East | collected 2012 | reverse complement strand
TGTTTTAGATCGGAAATGATATTTTTATAATTTTCTTCAAAGTTTTTTAATGAATCTGCATTGCTGAATTTAAATAAAACATTCAAGTCACCTGACTGCCCAATCGTAATATTCAAACCAATAATTTTATATTCTGATATTTTTGATCCAAAATTCTCGGAACAAAAAGAGGCTGCTATCTTAGCTTCACTTACGGAGGAAAATCTAAAATTTAACACTTTACCAAACATTAAGTACCACTAATTTCTTCAAACATTTTAGTTAAATTGAAATCTTTAGATGTCATATTTTTAACTCTTTTTAATACTCCGATATTAAGTGACAAATCATTTTTAAGAAGATTCCCAAACTCTGTAATTTTTAAATCATCGCCAAATTTGTTAGCTATTTTTTTTTCAATAAGTAAGTTATTGTCAGACTTACTTAATGTATGATCTAAGAAGAATTTTAGAATGACTTTGGTTTCATTAGTCGAAATATTATCAATTTTTTTTGAAATTTTTTCTAAAATTACTATCAAATTTTCAGCATTCTTATTTCTAAAGTTTTCCTGTATTTGGAGTTGATATGATAATTTAGCAGTTAGGCCAATCATCAGTTGAACTTTTTTTTTCGATAACTTCTTAACTTTACTATCACCTACACATAATGTTCCTAAAGTATAACCATCACCAGTTACAATTGGAAAGCCACCATAAAACTTTATAAAACCATCTTCCACAAATGGATGGTTTTTAAACCTCTTGTCTTTTTGCATATCTTCAACTATTAAAGGTTCAGTTCTTGATAAAGCATATTGACAAAAAGTTTGTTGCCTAGGCAAAATTTTACCTATCTCTTTGGGTAGACCGTCATTTGCTAAGCAATATTGGTTTTTTTCATCAATCAAACCTGTCCAACTCAAAGAACATCCGGTAATTTCTTTTGCTAGAAAACAAAATATTTCATATAAATCATCTTGATCTAAATACATCACCCCAGTTCTATCAACTGCTTTTAGCCTCTCTGTTTCGTTTTCTATAACTGGTGCAGGTTTAAAATTCATATATTTTTAGAAATCTTAAATATTTATTAAATTTTAATACTAATGAAATAATTTAAAGAGTCAAAAAATAGGTGATATTTTGAAAAAAATTTTAACTGAACTCTATATAATTTAATTAAATATTCACAACTGACTCAAAATACTTTGTCTCTCCAAACATTTCCGTTTGAGTTGGACTAATAGGTGAATCCATTTGATAGAAGTTTATAATTATCCATTCCTTAATAACGTGTAAGCATTGAAGTTTAAGTACTTTCTATTCGAAAGCATTAACGTTGTCAGCAATACCAATAAGAACGATGAAGAGATAATAATTGGAATTATAAAAGAAAAATACCAACTAATACTAAAAAAATTTACTACAAAAAGGTACGAAAAGGAAATGGAGAATAGCAGAGAGGATATAATTATGGGAATAAATAAAATTAAAGATTCAAAAATAATTAACTTAATAATATTTAACTTCTCAAAACCTAAAATCCTTAAAACAAGGTTTTGATAGACTTTCAAATTGCCTATTACACTTACAGCATTGGATATTACAATAAGTCCAATAAAGACAACTATAGCTGATATTAAAATACTTGCTATTAACAATTTGTTAAAAAAATCTTTTGTTTTATTTATGTAATCTGACAATTTAATATAAGTAATTGTTGGTAATTTTTTTAACAAATTACTCAGATTTACCAATTCATCATTTTTAAATTTTACAGTTGATAAAAATTCGTGAGGAATTCTTGATGAATATTTAGGGTTAAATAAAATTGCAAAGTTAATATTTAAATCTCTGTAATCAACTTTTCTAAAATTCGTAATGACTCCTGAAACTGAATTTCCAAAAATATTAAAGGTAATGGAATCACCTATTTTGAGTTTAAGATCATTTGCAACTTTTTGATCTAATGAAAGTTTTAAATTATCTTTTTCATCTAAATACCACCATTCTCCTTGGACAATTGGATTATTAGCTGGCGGATCTTTTAACCAAGAAATTCTTCTCTCTCCATTAATAAACCAATAACTTCTGTTCTTTTCATCAATTATTTCCTTTGGTTTTCTATTATTTATTGTCTCTATTCTTGCTGAAATCATTGGTACAACTATTTGATTTGCATCATTGTCAATTTTACGGATTTGCTCTGAGAATAAATTCAATTCATTTTGCTGAATCCCTAAAAAAAAATAATGTGGAGCGTTTTTTGGTATTGACGTATTTAGCTCCTTATTAATGTTGGAAGATACAAATCCCAAAAAAAATAATATAGTTATCCCTAACCCCATAGTCGTTATTATAATTGAGTTCAGGCTATGGTATGTCTTTAAATCCTTAATTATCATTTTTAGGGATATGCTCTGAACACTTTTAAATTTATTTAAAATTAAGATGTAGAATTTAGATAAGCAAAAATAGAAAAAACTAATAATTATAAAAAAGAAAAAAAATATGGCAGTTTGTAATGGTTTAACATTTAAAACACAGAAAGAAAAAATAAATATTAATAGAAATGTGCTAATTTCTAAAATTGATTTTCGATTATAATTTAGATTTAAGTTCGTACTACTGTTTCTGAACAAGTCAGCAACCTTTATTTGGTCAATACTATTTAGCACAGGTTTTGCAAATATAAAAAATATTAAAATACTGAAAAACTGTATTATTAAATACTCATAGATTTTAAATCTGACCTCTAATTGAATATCTAGAAAATTTAAAAGGCTATGATCTACAAGAGAAATAATAAATAAGCCAGAGATGTATGCAACAAAAGAACTTAAGATAAGAATTAATAGCGTTTGAGCGTAATAAAGAAATTTAATATTTTGCGAACTAAGTCCTAATGACTTATAAATTGCTATCTTATACTGGTTATTACTTAAAAATGAGAATAATGAGTTTTTTAATCCAATGCCAGAAATAAGTATTGCTGAAGCTGAAATAATTGACAAAAAATAAACAAAATTTTCAATAACTTTTTTTAAATTTTGACTTACATCTTCTGGATATTTAATTTCAAGATTATCGTATTCATTTAAATATTTTGGTATTTTTTCATCATTGCTCTTTTTTAAAAGTTTATACTTAAAACTAATAAAACTCCCAAGGTTATTTATTTTTAAATTCTTGTAACTAGATTCGCTTACCAACGCTTGATCTCCAAAAAGAAAAAACCCTCCAATATCTGGTAAACTCTTTATGGTTCCAATAACTTCAAATGGAATATTTTGTATTTTCACTTCATCACCTAGTTTTAAATCTAGATTTTGTTGAGTAGTCTTATCAATCAAAATTGTGTTAGGCTTTATTTTGAGTAATTTCAGTGAATCAGCAGGTTCAACAATTACATTACCAATAAGTGGGTAGAAATCATCAATTACTTTAATTCTTGTTGTTCTACTTTCCTCACTTGCTGATCTTATAATAGAGGTAAATTCAAAAACTTTTGCTACCAAGAAATTTTCTTTTAATTCTTTTAAAAAATTTAAATCTAAAGCTTTATTTTTCGTAGATAATTCTAAATCACCGCCCAGAAAAACTTTTGAATTATTGTTAATTTGATTTTCTATACTATTTCTCAAAATTGTTACAGAAGAAAAAATTAATAAACTTATAAAAATTGTAAAAAAAACCTTTGTAATTTTAGATTTGTTTTTACTTAATTCTTTTATGAAAAACTGAAGATTTTTTTGAAGGGTCATTTTAAGCCTTAAGACAACCATCAATTAATTTAATAACTCTATCGCATTTTTGTGCAAGATTCATATTATGAGTAACCAAAATTAAACTAATTTTTTTTTTGCTTGAATAATTTAACAACAGCTCAGAGACAATTTCTGTATTTTTCTTATCTAAATTGCCAGTTGGCTCATCTGCCAAAATAATTTCTGGATTAAATGAAATTGCTCTAGCGATAGCTACTCTTTGTTGTTCACCACCTGATAGTTCAGAGGGAAGATTATTCTTTCGATGATCCAGTCCAATATCTGATAGGATTGTCATAGCTTTTTTTTTTTCGTCTTTGATTTCATTTATTTGCATTGGAAACATCACATTTTCCAGTGCCGTATAGTTTGGTATGAGATAAAATTGTTGAAAAATTAAACCAATTTGCTTCTTTCTTATTTGTGTTTTTTTCTTTTCGCTAATTTCAGAAAAATTCACATTATTGAAAATTATCTTTCCTGAAGTTGGTTTCTCCAAACCAGACATAAGCATTAAAAGACTTGTTTTTCCTGAACCACTTTCACCGATAATAGCTACTCTCTCATTTTTTTTTATTTCAAAATTTATATTTTCTAAAACCCTGATATCATTTTCATTCAAATGATAGTTAAGATTAATGTTACTTAGTTTATATAAATTTTTCATCTTTAAATTACTGCTAATATTGATTATTGGTGTAAACTTTATACCAACAAAAGGTCATTGTAACCAAGAAATTGTGTTGTTTGGTGATAGCTTAATGTCTGGTTATGGACTTGACCAAGAGTTTCATTTGTCTACCATCCTTGAAAAAAATCTCAGAAAGAAGGGCTTTGACGTCAATGTAATAAATGCTAGTGTATCTGGAGACACCTCATCAGGTGGACTTAATAGGTTGAATTGGGTACTTGAAGATAAGAATACGGATGTTATGATTTTATGTCTGGGAGCCAATGACATGTTAAGAGGGATAAAACCTAATCTTGTAAGAAAAAATTTAAATAGAATTTTAGAAATTTTAAGAGAAAAAAAAGTTACCGTTCTTTTGGTAGGTATGATTTCGCAGGAAACATTTGGTGAAAAATACAAAAACGAGTTTGATAAAATATTTCCTGAACTTGCCATAAAATTTAAAGTTGCTTTTTTACCCTTTTTACTAGAGGGAGTTGCACTTAAACCTGAATTTAATTTAAAAGATGGAAAACACCCTAATCCAAAGGGTGTAGACCTAATAAGCAAAAATTTAGAGCAGAAATTAATTGGTCTTCTAAGGAATTAATTTACAACTTGAAGGTTTTTATTCTTTTGGGATCAAGCATAAGAAAACTTGACAAAACTAAACAAACAAAAGCCAAAATAATTGAGCTTTTGTATTCATTTTCTATGTCGATAAGAATACCTGAAAGATATGGACCTAAAATTTGACCAATACTAAATGCTGAAGTCAATATAGCGACTGAGGTGCTAATGTTCCCAACAAATCTTTTTTTCCCCTCAACCAAAATCAGTGCAACAGATCCTGGAACTCCTAAGCCATAAAATAAACAAGAAATAAAAAAAAAATTAAATTTATTACCAAAAAATAAAAATAAAACTCCCAAAGTTACGGTAAAACATGAACAAAATAGCAAATAATCAACACTGATTTTTTTTGATATCCTGTCCCAAATGAGAACTGATGGAATTGCAAAAAGGCCAACAATGATCCAAAAAAAATATTGATATGATGAAATATTAAATTCAACTCTTGCCATTGCGCTTATAAATGTTCCGAAGATTATATACCCAATACCAAAAAAGAAATACCCAAATGAAATGGTTAAAAAGCTCGCATTAAATTTACTTCTTTTTGAGGTTTTTTTTTCATTATTTACAACTAATTGTTTAGGAATAAAAAGAACTAAAGGTATGCATAATAAAATCCCAATATAGCCAATACAGATCCATTGATGATACCAAAAAAAACCATAAGTAGAGGCAATCCAAACAGCAATTGTGCCAATAACTATCCCCAAGCCAATTCCACAAAAATGATAAAGTTGTAAAGTTTTGTTTTTAGAATCCTTAAAAAAATTGAACATAAATGATATTGTAAAAATAAATCCTAGTGCGCTTGATATACCACATAAAAATCTCAACAAAATGAAGAGTTTTACATCTGTAGCTATTCCCATCAAATAAATTGTAATTACAGAACTTATTGAAGAAAAAATGATGATTTTTCTATCGTTACTATATTTCCAAATAATTGGAATAGTTGAACCAATAAGATAACCAAGATAATTATATGAAGATATTATCCCCATCGTTGTTGAACTTAAATTTAGCGCGTTTTGCATATTAGGTAAAATAGGAGTATAACTAAACCTACCAAACCCTATAGCTATCAAAGTAGAACAAATGCCTGCAAAAATAATTTTAAGATCTGAGTATAAAAAATTTTTCAAAATGTCACTTACAATGTTATTCTGATAAAAATAGACTTTTAACTTGATACTCTTTGAAGAACTTTACGAAATTGATGAATTTTTTTTACTCCTTTTTTATGAGATTTTCTCCAAATTGGAAGCGTTTCTTTTAGTTTATTAAAGCCATCTTTTGCCAAACAAAACAAATTACCATTCACATCTTTTTTAATTATCTTTATTAATCCCTTTTTCATTAGAATGGCCAAATTCCTTCTAATGGTTGAGATTTCAAGATCTAACATACTTGCAATTTTTGTGGTACCTAATTGATCATAAATATTCAAGAGTGCCAATATAGGTATTTGCGTTGAATTAATACCAGTCAACTTAAGTGAATTATTGTAATCATTAGTTAACTCTCTTGCCATTTTCCTAAGGTTGAAACACGGGCATTGCTCTAATTCATTAAGTTGAATAAGTTTTCTCATAATTATTAATATATTACTTTACAAAAATTTTAAAGAGAGTAAATATAAAAGTGTATATACTCGTGTATATACACTAATTAATGGAGAATTTAGTGAATAAATTAAAATTTAGAGAAAAATATGGTTCTTGGGCAATTGTTAGCGGAGCTACGAATGGAATTGGAAAAGCATTTGTTGAGGAATTGATTTTGTTAAAATTTAATATTGTTATTATAGGAAGAAATCAAGATGCATTGGATGAGCTATCAAAAAAAATTGAAAGAAATAATTTAAAAAGTTCTCCTCTAAATTTAGACCTTTCATTACCAAGCTCTATAGATAAAGTTTTTGAAGTCACAAATAAACTTGATATTGGGTTGGTTGTCTTATCCGCAGGATTTGGAAATTATGGTGAATTCATTGACAACAACTTAGCGGATAATTGCAAAATGATTGATTTACATTGTAAAACTAGAATGAGAATGTGTCATCATTATGGAAATCTTTTTAAAACTCAAAATAGAGGAGGAATAATTAATTTAAGTTCTATTGTTGCTTACCAAGGGACTAAGTGCGCAGCAAACTATTCAGCCGTAAATGCTTTTTTACAAAATTTTAATGAAGGAATCGGTATGGAACTAAAAAAATATTCCGTAGACGTCCTCTCAGTCTGTCCTGGACCGGTTGACACTGGTTTTGAAAAAACCGCAAAAATGAAATTTCTGGTTTCAAGTTCAGCTAAAACTGTTGCTAATGCAGCCATAAAGTCTCTTGGAAAAAAATCAACAGTTTTTCCAGGTATTTTAGCAAAAGTTTTACACTACTCTCTTCATAGTCTTTTTTCTAGAAGGCTTAAAGTAGCTATTTATAATTTAGCATTTAAATTTCTTGTTAAGGCTTAAATTTATTTAAAGGGAGGTTTTATGAAAATAGATAAATTTAATTTAGATGATGGCACATATATTAGATTTAAAAAAATAGGAAGAGGTAAACCTATTTTAATACTTCATACTTTTAGAAACAGATTAGAATATTCTGACAAACTTGGAAGATTATTAGAGGATAAATTTACCGTGTATACAATTGATTTGCCAGGTTTTGGTGACTCCCCAATTAATACTAATACAATTTATGATCTTAATTTTTTTACAAAATCCATAGTAGATTTTATAAATAAATTTAAAATTAAAGATGTTACTATTGCTGGTGAATCAATTGGTGCAAATTTAGCTGCAAGTGTATCTGTAAAACTTCCAAAAGTTGTAAAGAAAATTTTATTATTCAATCCATATGATTATGACTCATATTTTGGTCAAGGAATACAAAGAGGTAATTTTTTTGCTAAGTTTATTTTATTTCATGTTTCATTACCAATTATTGGTAATCTGTTTGCAAGTCTTGAAAATAAATTCATATTAAAGAACATTATGAATGGCGGATTTTTTGATAATTCAAAACTTCCAGACGATTATCTTAATTTGCTGTGTACTTCAATCAGAAAAAAAGGGTACGTTTATCATTTTAGAACAGTCTTATCAAAATTTAACAAAAATAATGGAATCAAAGAAGTGTTAAAGAACGTAAATGTGCCTGTAAAAATTTTCTATGGAAAATATGATTGGGCAAATGAATCAAATAGACTAGATACACAAAATCTATTAAAACTTGATAAATATGAAACAATTAATAATTCCGTGCATTTTTCTTTTTTGGAGAATTCTAAAGAAGTATCGGAAATAATAAAACGTTGATTTAATATTATATAAAAAAGAAAGGATTAAATATGGAAAAAGTTGCATTTATAACTGGAGCTAACAGAGGCATAGGATTTGAAACCTCAAAACAATTAGCAAAAAAAAATACTAAAGTAATTTTAGGATCTAGAGATTTAGACAAAGGTAAAAAAGCCGTTGAAAAGCTGGCTACAGAAGGTGTTGATGCTGATTTAATACAGTATGACGCTTTCGACTTAAATGCACCTCAAAAAGTTTATGACTATATTTCAAAAAAATACAATAAATTAGACATTCTCATTAACAACGCTGGTGTTCTTCTCACTGGCAATCTATTTGTTACAAATAGTTCTACCGTTAGTGATAAAGATATCAAGGATACATTTCAGACTAATCTTTTTTCAGTAATTTCGTTAACGCAAAAATTACTTCCACTAATAAAAAAGTCTGAAGCAGGAAGGATTGTGAATGTATCAACTATTTTGAGCTCTTTAACTCTTCATTCAGCAAAAGATTCTCCAATAACACCAGCCAAGGAATTCGCTTACAATGCTTCTAAGACAGCTTTAAATGCTTTTACAATACATTTAGCGAATGAACTTAAAGATACAAAAATAAAGGTTAACTCTGGTCACCCTGGCTGGGTCAAAACTGAATTAGGTGGACCCAACGCTCCAATAGAGGTGGTAGATAGTTTTGAAACTTCTCTCCGTTTAGCCACTCTGGATGAAAATGGTCCAAACGGTGGATTGTTTCACAAAGATGAAACAATTCCTTGGTAAAAAAACTTTTTGGTGTTTATAAATTTTTATGTAAAAATAGATTCCATTATGAAGTTTACATATGCCTCATCTTCAATTTGATATTAATAAAAAATTAGATGAGGGAGTTAAGCAGAAATTCATCAGGTTCGTTGAACATAGCTTTTCAGAAATAATGGAAACCGGGACTGATCACATTGCCATATCAATAAGAGAACAAGAAAAAAGTAGTTTAAGTTTAGGAAGAGCTAATAAAAATGAGGATATCTGCTTAATGAATTTAGATATAAGATCTGGAAGAAAAAAGAAACAAGTCGTGAAATTAATTAAAACGTTAATGGTTGGTGTTGATAAAATTTTTAAAATTAAAGTTTCTAATCAGTACACTACCATTACTAATCATCCAGGAGATGAGTTTAATCTTTTTGAAAAGTCTCTTAGTAATTGGAAAGCAAACGATGATCCAACAAACCAATAATCTCATTAAATTAATTTTCTCTGAATCAATATTTAGAAAGTTCTTCACAATCTACTTTATATGTTTGATCTTTCTTTTTAGCATTAACAAAACTGTTCTTTCAAAAAATTTAAGTAATAAAAAATTTATGTGTGCTGACGAGATTGGACCTAGAATAGAGTTTGTGATTCCTGAATTTGATAAAAAATCCAAAACAAAAGAATTTTCTTATAAAATATTTGACGAAATGGATAGAGGATCATTTGAAAAAAACTCAAATTATATTACCAAAAAGCAAAGCCCAATTGACTACTCTTATGACTATTACACTGCCAAAATCCTTAACCAAAATAAAAATCAAAGTATAACTTTTGAATTTTTCCCACCGTCAACAATGATGTTTAAAACTAATGAAAATCCATTCAAGACTCTTGCTTGTTGGAAGAATTAGATTAAGTCTTTATTTTTTTTTTTTAAAGCATCTATAAGAGGATCTATATTTCTCCCCTCAATAAAACTCCTAAATTCCGATTTTTTTGTTGCAATCTCACTAACGGAACCTGCTAATAAAACGTCGAATATTTTCCACTCATTTTTGTCGTTGGACAAAAGGTAACTAATAGACACTTTTTCTTCTTTACCAATTACTAAATTTGATCTTACCATTACGAATTTACCCACATTTTGTTCTTTATTTTCAACAAAACTGAAATCTTTCATTTTATTGAATCTTCTAACATAATTCTTTGCAATATATTCTTCAAAAACATTGATAATTTCTTTTCTTTTTTCAATACTTACATTTTTCCATTGATTACCAATAATCATAGATAACATCTTTTCAGAATTATAATTTTGCTTTATATTTTTAAGTGTTGATTCAAATACTGTTAAGCTTTTACTATTTATTTTTTTTAAACCTTTATGTAATTCTACAATTGTCTCACGGGGTGATAAAATTTTAGATTTTATTTTTTTCTCGTCTTTTTCTTTTTTACTTATGACTGGTTTAGTCTTTTTTATTTTAATATCTTCTTTTTCTTCTTTTGTAGATTCATTCTTGACCTCATCTTCTTTTTCTTCTCTTTCTAATTTTTCCATTTGATTTTTGGACTCGCTTTCATAATCGCTTTTAGGTATTTGAACATCCTCTTCCTTTGCTAACTCATCTGAGTCTTTATTAATTAAAAGAAAAGTGACTATAAACATTAAAAAAATTGAAAAAATTATAATGTAGTAGGGATTATTTTTTAAAAGATTCTTAAGTTGTTTCATTTTCTTAATCTACGATATATTAAAAAAATTTAATATTTAATGCAACAAAGATCAATTTGTTTGAATCTTAATCCAATTCTCACTAAATCTGTCATCATAATCTTTTGGGCC
>MDSV01226709.1_pt1 | contig 10962 bp, 11 predicted proteins | sample 810851 | NCBI WGS metagenome assembly MDSV01 (sample SAMN05326640, study PRJNA326480) | marine metagenome | isolation source: seawater | place: Atlantic Ocean: North East | collected 2012 | reverse complement strand
ACTGTATTGGATATAAATTAATGGGTCTTCATTTTTCAAAAGAAGAATTTACATCAAGAAAATCAAAAGTTTTAAAATCAATGAAAGAACAAAATATAGATGCTCTACTAATGTTCAGGCAAGAATCTATGTATTGGTTAACAGGTTACGACACATTTGGTTATGTTTTTTTTCAAACTTTAATTCTAGATCAAAAAGGAAACGTTATATTATTAACTAGAGCGCCAGATTTAAGGCAAGCACAAAATACATCTAATATTCAAGATATAAGAATTTGGATTGATAAAGATGGGTCCAATCCAACTGATGACCTAAAAATAATTTTAAGCGAATTAGATCTTAAAGGAAAAAAATTAGGGGTTGAATATGAGGCTTACGGATTAACTGGAAGAAATGCTTTGAGATTAAACAAATCGTTAGAAAACTATTGTTCAGTTGAAGATAAGTCCGAAATTATTACAAAATTAAGGGTTACCAAGTCAAAAGAAGAAATAGTATTTGTTAAAAAAGCTGCCGAACTCGCTGATAAAGCATTAGAAGAAGTTTGGAAACACGCCAAATCTGGAGCGAGTGAAGCTAAAATCTTAGCAGAAATGAATAGAGTAATATTTGATGGCGGTGGAGATTATCCAGCAAATGAATTTATAATTGGTTCTGGGAAAAATGCATTACTATGTAGATATCAATCTGAAAAACAAATTCTTGCAAATACAGATCAATTAACCATTGAATGGGCTGGGACATTTAAACATTATCATTCAGCTATGTTTAGAACAATTCCTATTGGTAAAGCAAATCCAAAACATTTTAAAATGCACGAGGCTTGTGTCAGTGCATTAAAAAATTGTGAAGAGAAATTAATACCAGGAAAAAAAATAGGAGAAGTTTTCGATGTACATGCAAAAACTTTTGATGAATTAGGATTTAAAAAATCAAGAATGAATGCATGTGGATACTCATTAGGATCTACATTTTCACCCAATTGGATGGATTGGCCTATGTTATATAATGGTAATAAATATATAATAAGTCCAGGAAATGTTTTTTTTATGCATATGATCTTAATGGACTCAGAGAGCCAATTAGCAATGAACTTGGGTGAAACGTATCTTGTTACTGAAAATGGAAATGAGAGACTTGGAAAACATAAGCTTGATTTGGTAATACTATGATAAATTAATTATTAAAATATCTATTTATTCAATTTTTGGTTAATTTCATTTTCACAATATTTTTTAGCATCTTCTTTTGTAATTTCTTCAGATTTTTTTATTTGTGCTATTGTGCATGCTTGAATTGATTTCTTTAAACTATGATCACTATAAAATATTTTTGTAAAATAGAGAGCAATGATTGCTACGATAAAAAATGATATAAATATTATGTTCTTCTTCATTTTTAATTACCTAAATGTTTTTTTTGAAGAAAATATTTGTTTGTACAATTAATATCCATTTTTTTTGAAAATTTTCTGGATTTAATTGAGTAATAATATCCAATATACCCCATATTTTTTAATAGCTTTCCTATCTTTTTTTTATCTTTATTAATTTCAACAATTAACGCAGGTCTATCTTTCTTTATCACGTTAAACAAACCTTTAATAACACTTAGTTCGTATCCATTTGTGTCAATTTTCAATAGATCTATTTTATATTTTAATCTTTTTACTTTTTTGATTTGTAAAAACCCAGTTGCAATCTTTAGATTGGCCCTGAATTTAAAGTCTTTTATAAAATGCTGTATAAGTGAATAATCATAGTGTGCATATGTAATTAAATCTAAATTTTTATTGAAAAATTTATATCTTGGAAAGTAAATTTTTGTTTTTTGGTTATCATTTCCTATGGCAAAAGGTTTAACAATGATACTTTTATTTTTCCTTAAAATATCAACATAAGCTTTATGTGGTTCAAAACAAATGACTTTATTTACACTTAAATTGTTTAGAAAGAATTTTACAGATAATCCATCGCTAGCGCCTACATCTATAATGTTTATTTTATTGTTAAAATTTATTTTTTTTAAACCATCAAAATCTTTTTCAAAAATATTAGTATACCTTACTAATGATCTTGCCATCCAATATATAAAGGGATGACTTCTGATTATTTTTTCAAAAATTCCAATTATTCCTATATTTGTTGATGATTTTCTCATAATAAGATCCTAAATGTTTTAAAAAAATTATATAAAAGATTATAGTAAGTAATTAAAAAACTAAAATTAATTCTGAACATTTTAAATATGTTTGATAAATCTATTAAAAAAAAATATTTTTTATATTTAATTATAAGTCTAATTCTCTCATATTTCTTAGTTAGATTGTCAGGTTCTAAGGAAAGTTGGTATCATTTTTGGAATTTTCTAAATATTCCAAAGATGTGGCCTGCATTTGCAGATATAGACTTTATTCATAGAAGTTTGGTATGCAAATTAAAAGGATTTGACCCAACTGTCTACAACCCATGTGATATAAATAGTACCAGATATCAATATCCAATAATTTGGTTATCAATTTTTGAACATCTAAAATTAAATATTTTCGAAAACTTTAAAATTTTTGTTTTTTGTACAATTTTTTTATTTTTTATATCTTATTTTGTACTTTTGGATACTTCGAAGAAGAAATTTAATAAAATAATTTTAATTTTCTTGTTCTTTTCTTCTTCTTCTACCCTTTTAATTGAAAGGGGAAACATTGATCATATAATTTTCATTTTAGCAGTAGCAACTTTAATTTCTAGAAATTACTACTATGAAGTTTTTATAATTTTTATAAATTCATGTTTAAAAATTTATCCTTTTTTTGCTTTCTTTTATTTAATTAAAAATAATAAAAAACTTTTATTAACTTTTCTTATAATGATTTTGACAATCATTTTTGTTTATGAGGTGTCTATTTCGAAATACTTAAATCCAAATCATGCATTTATGGCAATTACTCAAGCTTATGGTGTGCAATCAATAACAGAAGGAATATTTAAAACCTTAGAAAAAAAGTATTCATATTTTTTAGATCTTGATACAAAAAATTTAATCAGATTAGTTGCTATGCTGTTGTTTATAATAATATGTTTTTTCATATTTTTAATAGGTATCAAAAATAAAGAAGAAAACATTTCGGTCAATTATAACCAAGAAAAATTGTTTTTAATTGGAGCATCGATATATGTAGGAAGCTATATATTTTTCAGTAATATTGATTATAGATTAATATTTTTATTCCTAACAATACCATACGTTGAAAATTTAAAACCAAAGCAAAATTATATTTATTGTATTTTGGTTCTTATAATATCCAATAGCTGGCTTGTGAGATTAGAACCTTTAACTTTTAGTCACATTATATTCACTAGTTTTATATACTTAATCAAATTAATGATCTTGATTTTCTTATGCTATAATCTTGGAAGAATAAGTAAAAATGTATTTCATAATATCGTAAATATAAAAATTCTAAAATGAATAAAATTTGCCTAGTCATTCCTGTTTTGAATGAGGAAAAAAACATACAAAAAATTTATAATAAAATTAAAAAAATCAAGACGAAACTGGATATATTATTCATAGAAGATAACTCAACAGATAATACAAGAGAAGAAATTAAGAAGTTAAATAAAAAAAATAAGAATGTAAAATATTTATTTAGAAATAAAAAAAAAGGAATTGGATCAGCTCATAAAGATGGTATTAAATGGTGTTACAAAAAAAAATACCAAATCATATTAACAATGGATGCTGATGGGACTCATGATCCAAAATATATTCCTATACTTTTAAGAAATTCTAAATATTTTGATATGGTAATTACTTCAAGGTTTAAAAATTCAAATTCAATGAAAGATTGGCCAATTGAAAGAAAAATACTGACATACGCAAGGTACTGGGTAACAAAGATAATTTTATCGATCAATTTTGATGCATCAGGTGCATACAGGTGTTTTGAGAGACGAAAAGTTTCATTGGAAGACTTGGTTAATGTTAAATCTAATCACTACGATTACTTTTTTGAAAGTATATATAAATTATTTAAAAATAATTATAAAATTTATGAAGTTCCAATCAAACTACCTTATAGAAAACTTGGAAAATCTAAAATGAGATTAATCCATATAATAATTTCACTTCTAACAATTTTGAAACTAAGATTAACAACTTAATTACTAGACTTATATATTTCTTTTGCAGCTATAAAGATATTTTTTTTAATTCTCCAATTTAATATTTTTTTTGCCAAATCATTATTGCCTACAATATGAAAATTGTTTTTTTTTATATTTTCATTCAATTTAATTTTCATTGAATAGTTAGTAATTAGAAATTTTATTATTGAATTTACCTTTGTAGTTTTGCCCGAAGAAAGTATTAAATTATTGATTTTAATTTTTTTTTTGATTATTAGGTAAATTGCATGACATATATCTTCAGCATGGGAAAAATCTGATATTATGTTTTCTTTATAAATTTTATTTAAAAATTTAATGTCTTTCTTTTTTATTGATTTAATTATTCTAGGTATTAAAAATTTTCTATTTCTATATATTGAATCATGGTTAAATAAAATTAAATTTACAAAGTTAAAATTAATTTTCTTATTTAGATACTTCAAATAATTATAAATTTCTAATCTAAATTTTGTGTATCCTTGTTTCATGTGAAATAAGCTCTTTTCATTAACTTTTCTTTTTTTATGATTAGAAAAAATTTGAGACGAGCTGGGAAAAACAAACTTTATCCTGTGATTAAATTTTATTATAGACTCTATTAAATTCTTAGTATGTTTTATATTTCTTGTTTCAAAATTATTTTTCATTTTCTTATTTTCCAAATAAGATGGATTTTCTGATCCAAAATGAATTACGACAGAAGGATTTGCTTTACTTAAATTTTTATTAATTACTTTTTTCTGAGATAAGTTAATATTTAAATATTTTACTCCCTTTACTTTATTTTTATATTTTTTTTTTTTAATCCACCCTGTAACTTTGTATTTTTTCTTAATAAGAATTTTTGATAGAATTATACCATCCTGTCCTAGTGCTCCCGTTATTAATATGTTTTTTTTTTTAATTTTCATTTTTTAATTATAAAATGATGCTATGTTATAGTTTTTTTATAATATGAAAATAAATAGTTGCAGATCTTGCTCAAATAAAAAGCTAACTAAAGCCATTGATTTAGGTGTTCAAAAGTTAACTGGTATTTTTCCTAAGACAAAAAATGAATATGTTCCTAGTGGTTCTTTGTCTATGTTGTTTTGTGAAAAATGTAAATTATTACAATTAGAAAACTCATTTAATCCTGACACTATGTATGGTGACAATTATGGATATATGTCGTCTTTAAACCTATCGATGGTTACACATTTAAAAAAAAAAGCAGAAAAAATAATTAATTTGGCAAAATTGACTTCTGGAGACATAGTTGTAGATATTGGTAGTAATGATGGAACCTTTCTAGGTTTTTTTCCAAATAAATCAAAGCTAATTGGAATAGATCCAACTGTAAAAAAATTAGGGAAATATTACAAAAAAAACATAATTAAAATATCAAATTTTTTTTCATCGAATTTGTTAAATAAATTTATTAATAAAAAGGTCAAAATAGTTACATCTATTTCAATGTTTTATGATTTAGAAACACCAGTAAAATTTGCACAGCAAATTCATGACATATTAGACAAAAATGGTATATGGCACTTAGAACAAAGTTATATGCCTATGATGCTGAAAAATAACTCATATGACACTATATGTCATGAACATTTAGAATATTATTCTCTAAATTCTATTAAATATATTTTTGATAAGGTTGGATTTAAAATTATTGATCTAGAATTTAACGATATTAACGGTGGTAGTTTCTCAATTACAGTTGCAAAAAAAAATTCGAATTATAAAGAGGCAACTAAGCTAATTGATTGGCTTTTGTACAAAGAAGAATTATTTAATTATAATAAAATAAGCACTTTTAAAAATTTTTACAGTAATGTTAAAAAACATAAAAAAGTATTTAGAAATTTGATGCTAAATCTTAAAGATATGAAAAAAAAGGTAATTGGTTATGGAGCTTCAACTAAAGGAAATGTAATTCTTCAATACTGCAATATAAACAGCGATCTATTACCGTATATATGTGAAGTAAATAAATTTAAACATGGAAGATTTACACCTGGTTCTAAAATAAAAATTATATCCGAAAATAAAGCTAAAAAGATTAAACCAGATTATTATTTGGTGCTACCATGGCATTTTAAAAATTTTATAATCAATAAAGAAAAAGATTTTTTAAAAAAAGATAAAAAATTAATTTTTCCCTTACCAGATATTGAAATAGTTTAAATCAATCTAAATCAAACTTTTCTTTATGTTCAGTTTTGAGTGATTTTTTTTGACTATTTTTTTCTAAATAATAATTTCCTATAATTAGTTTGTCTAATTCTGTGCCCATAAAACAGTTAAACGCATCTTTTGGTGAATTTACGATTGGTTCCCCTCTAACATTAAAAGATGTATTTACTAAAATTGGACACTTGGTTATTTCATTAAATTTTTCTATTAATTTGTAATACATTAAATTGGTATTTTTACTTACAGTTTGAATTCTAGCAGTGTAGTCTACATGGGTAACAGCTGGAATTTCTGATCTTTTGACATTTAGTTTATCTATTCCAAAAAGTTTTTTTTGACTTTCATTCATTTCAATGGTCTTGGCAGGATTAACTTTGGACACTAAGAGCATATATGGACTTTCTGTATTTGTGTCAAACCACTCAGATAAATTTTCTTTAATTACAGATGGAGCAAATGGTCTAAAGCTTTCTCTATATTTCACTTTTAAATTCAATATTTTTTGCATATCTGGCGATCTAGGGTCACCTAAAATAGATCTACATCCTAAAGCCCTTGGCCCAAATTCCATTCTTCCTTGGAACCATCCTATGGCTTCTCCTTTGGATAAATCTTCTGCTGCCTTTTGAGTGATTTCATCGCTACTTAATTTTTTAAAATTTGCTCCTAAATTATTTAGTTCATCTTCGATTTCTTTTTCTGAATATTCAGGACCCAAATAAGATCCTTTCATACTGTCATTTGGATTGATATTTCTTGGTTTATTTTGTTCAAGATGCCACAATGCTAAGGCTGCTCCCAAAGATCCGCCCGCATCTCCAGAAGCCGGTTGTATCCAAATATTTTCAAATATTTTTTCTTCAATAATTTTTCCATTGGCAACACAATTTAGTGCCACTCCTCCAGCTAAACATAAATTAGATATTTTAAATTCTTCCCTTAATGATTTCGCAAGTTTTAACATTACTTCTTCGGTAACTTTTTGAATAGAAGATGCAATGTCCATATGGAATTGTGTAATTTTATCTTTTATAGGATCTCTAGGATTTTGTCCGAACAAACTATGAAATTTATCATTAGTCATAGTTAACCCGGTAGCATAATTGAAATAATCTTGGTTCAATCGAAAAGATCCGTCTGGTTTGATATCAATTAATTTTGATAAAATTAAATCATAATATTTTGGATTACCGTATGGAGCCAAGCCCATTAATTTATATTCACCACTATTAACTTTAAATCCAATATAATAAGTAAAAGCAGAATATAACAATCCTATTGAATGTGGAAAGTGGATTTCTTTTTTTATTTCTAAATTATTTCCTTCTCCTATTGCTACAGTTGTGGTTGCCCATTCACCTACGCCATCTGCAGTTAATACTATGGCTTTTTCAAAAGGTGATGGATAAAAAGCGCTGGCTGCATGACTCAAATGATGTTCGGAAAAAAAAATATTATTTTTAAATTTAAAATTATTATCATTTTCTTTAAGTAGATTAATTAGTTGGTTTTTTTGAAAAAGTTTCTCTCTTAACCATATCGGCATTGCCTTAGAAAACTGAACAAAACCTTTTGGAGCAAATGCAACGTAGGTTTCTAGCAATCTTTCAAATTTTAAAAATGGTTTTTCATAAAAAACTATTTGGTCTATTTCAGATAACTTTAAATTTGAGTAATCTAAAACAAACTTTATTGCATTGTATGGATAACCTGAGTCGTGTTTTACTCTAGTAAATCTTTCTTCTTGGGCCGCAGCTATTATTTCTCCATCAATTATAATAGCTGCAGCACTGTCATGATAAAATGCAGATATGCCTAAAATTTTTGTCACTTAAAATATTGTATATATAAATGGAGCAATTGCTGATCCTTGAGTTAAAATAATTAATCCTCCAAATAACGCTAAAACTATTATTATGGGTAGCAACCAAAACTTTTTTCTCACCTTTAAAAATTCCCAAAATTCTATTATAAAATTCATAATTAAAATTGATTTTTCATAGTACTTTTATATTTCTGTTTTTCAATCCAGTATGTACTTTTTGAACTATATTTTAAATTTAAAATATCTTTTCTAAGAATTCTCATAATTATCCCTGTTGGAAGTAACACTAAAAAGAAAACTATTGCCATAACAATCGGTGAAATAAAATTTCCTAAAAAAATTCCAAATTTAAACCAAATTTTATTTAGTGGAGTTAATAAAGAAGAATTTATTAATCCCAACCCTAAAAAAATAACAGAAATTACTAGAGACCAAATTCTAATATTTTCATCGTTTAAAATGGGCCAAACAGATATGATAAAAAAGACGATGAAAAAGACGGTACCAAAGCTTCTATTTGAAGATATCTTTATTTTGTTGTATTTCATTTGATTTTATTAATGTCTTAATATCAAATAATTATATCATTTGTAAACCTACCCCTGTTTTAGGATAGGTATATAGATTGTAATTCGCAGTTAATTCTTCTCCTGCTTTAACATCCCTCGTTGTAACTAAAAACATATACTTCGCATCACTTTTTTCATGTAAATTAAAATACATATTTTCTCTATCATTTTTACCATCTTTTAACTTTTTACTATTTATATTTGGATCAACTGGATCACCAAATTTCAACTTTGGTAATACATCTGAAACCATTCTTATGACTGTTGGGTTATTTGAATGATTATAAAAACCACCTATTGGAGTTCTTATATATTTATTTTCAAATTGTTCATCTCTAACATGAGTTACACCAATAAAAGTATTTCTTTTAATTTCTTTGGTTGCAAACAATCCCAATCCTTCAATAGATGAATTTTTAATTGTTAACCCGTCAGGCAAAGGTCTGTACATTATCTAATTACCTCATTTGGCGAAACAAATTTATGTCCGAACACATCCGCTACAGCTTTGTAAGTCACATTTCCTTTATGTACGTTTAATCCAGCAAGAAAATTTGGATCTTCATTGAGTGCTTTTTGATATCCGTCTTTAGCTAATCTATTTAAAAAAGGTAAAGTCGCTTTGTTCAAGGCTAAAGTAGAAGTTCTTGGAACGCCTCCTGGCATATTGGCTACACAATAATGAACAACATCATCAACAATGTATGTTGGCTTAGCATGCGTTGTTGGCTTGCTTGTTTCTACGCATCCTCCTTGATCTATTGCAACATCAACGATTACTGATCCTCTCTTCATTTTTTTCAGCATATTTCTAGTTACTATTTTTGGAGCTTCAGCACCAGGAATTAAAACTCCACCCACTAATAAATCACATTCAGAAATTAATTTTTCTATGTTTGTATTATCACTATGCTCTGGGATTATTTTATCTCCAAACATATTAGATAATTGTTCTAATCTTTCCTTTGATTTGTCTACAATATGTACTTTTGCCTTCATTCCAGTAGCTATGATTGCAGCATTCTCTCCAACAACTCCGCCTCCTAATATTACTACATTTCCTGGTTCAACACCTGGAGCTCCTCCTAAAAGTAAACCTCTACCCTTTTGATTTTTTTCTAGGCAATGAGCGCCTGCCTGTACTGACATTCTTCCTGCTACCGCGCTCATAGGCGCAAGCAATGGTAGTTTTCCATTATTGTCAGTAACTGTTTCATATGCAATGCAAATCGCTTTTGAATTAATTAAACCATCAGTCAGTTCTTTTGCTGCTGCTAAATGAAGATAAGTAAAAATTATTTGGTTTTCTTTAATCATTTTTACTTCATTGGATAATGGTTCCTTAACCTTAACAATCATTTCAGAATCATTGTAAATATCTTCAGCTTTATCAATCAATTTTGCACCTGCTTTTATGTAATGATCGTTATAAAAACCTGCTTCAAATCCACCATTATTCTCAACTAAAACCTCATGTCCATTTGAAACTAAGTTTTTAACGCTATCTGGAGTTAATCCAATTCTGTTTTCTTGTGGTTTTATTTCTTTGGGAACACCAATTTTCATAAAGAAAATTAATTTTTTTTGCTTTTGCTATAATTTGTTATTCCAGTTCTTAATTTTTCAACTATTTCATCAATATGTTTTTTTTCAGAGATAAACATAGGTGCAATAATCAAGCAGTCTCCCGTAGCTTTGAAATTAACTCCTGCTTCATAACAATGTTTGTATGTAGTAAATCCTGCTCTTCCAGGTTTTTGATCCATCTTAATATCTACGCCTGCCATTAACCCATATGATCTTATGTTGTCTACTACATCAATGTCTCTAAGAGAAAAAATTGCTTCTTGAAAGTATGGTGATAATTCTTTTACTCTTTTAAATATATCTTCTTTTTCAAAAATCTCTTGCACTGCTAATGCAGCAGCGACAGATATTGGAATTCCTGAGTAAGTATATCCGTGAAATAGTTCAATTGTTCCCTTTGGTGCATTATTTACTATTCCATCATATACTTCTTCTTTACATGCAACTACACCCATCGGACTTATTCCATTTGTAGTAGCTTTAGCCATTGTCATTATATCTGGCGTAACGCCAAATTCTTGAGCAGCAAATTCAGAACCCATTCTTCCCCATCCAGTTATAACTTCATCAAAAATTAAAAGTATTCCATGTTTGTCACAAATTTCTCTTAATCTTTGTAAATATCCTT
>MDSV01179173.1_pt1 | contig 10962 bp, 9 predicted proteins | sample 810851 | NCBI WGS metagenome assembly MDSV01 (sample SAMN05326640, study PRJNA326480) | marine metagenome | isolation source: seawater | place: Atlantic Ocean: North East | collected 2012 | reverse complement strand
CCAAATCATTAAACATTCTTGACTCTCCACTACCTAAATTATACAAGCCACTTTGCTTTTTTTCTTGCATAATAAAAATAAGCACCTCTACCACATCTTTTACGTACACAAAATCACGCAATTGCTCTCCATTGTTATATGCTGGATTATGAGAGCGAAATAATTTCATTTCACCTGTTGCATTAATTTGCTGTACAGTATGAAAAATTACAGATGCCATTGTTCCTTTATGAAATTCATTCGGACCATAGACATTAAAAAACTTAAATCCAACCCAAAATGGTGGCTGAAACATTTGTTCCAATACCCACTTATCAAAATCATTCTTTGAATTTCCATAAGGATTCAATGGATTTAATTTTTCTACAATATCATGATTATCCTCAAAACCAAATTCTCCCATGCCGTAAGTAGCAGCTGAAGAAGCATAAATAAAAGGAATTTTATTTTCAACACATATTTCCCATAAACTTTTTGAGTAATTCAGATTTAACTTGTCAAAAATTGTAACATCAAATTCAGCAGTATCTGTTCTAGCACCAATATGATAAATAGCAGATACCCTAGAATTATTATATTTAAACCAATCAACAAACACGCTTCTTTCTATCTTATTTACGAACTGCTTATCTGTTAAATTTTTGTTTTTCTCAACATTAGAAAAATCATCTACTAACACCAAATTAGTTTTTCCTAAACTATTTAGTTTGCTCACTAAGCATGACCCAATAAATCCTGCTGCTCCTGTAATAATTATCATATTACAAAAATACATTAAAAAAACTATACATTTGCCTTGATGAACAAAACACAATTAGAAGCGATAGAAGAGAAGCTATTGAGCGAAATTACCAGAACTCAAAAGAAGCTAAATGAGTATACTGAACTTTGTAAACCCATAGCTCCTGAGAACTCAATTGGACGAATTTCACGTATGGATGCTATCAATAACAAAAGTGTAGTAGAATCTGCCCTTAGAGAAGCTAAAAATAAAATGCAACAACTAAAAGTTATGCAAAAAAAAATCAAGGATCCTGAATTTAGCACTTGTGTTAGATGCAAACAAGAAATCCCATTTGGTAGATTAATAATTCGTCCACACAGTGAATTTTGTGTTAATTGTGCACAATAAATTGTACTTTTGAAACCATGAAATCATTACAAATTATTTTTAGATATATCCGGTATCTCTTTACTGCCAAAAGCAAACATTCAGCACAAGCGCCTTTCCTGTACGAGTTCATCACACAAGTAATTAACAAAAAAACAAATGACTCCAATTGTACAAGTATTGAAGCAATGAGGCAAGATTTGTGTCAATCTGAAGAAGAAATCCAGATTACTGATTTTGGAGCAGGCAGTACCATCAATAATTCAAAAAAAAGAAAAATTAAAGATATCGCTAAGAATTCAGCAAAGAATTCAAAATTCGGCAAATTACTCTATAGAATCATCCAATTTTACAAACCAAAAAATATTCTTGAACTAGGAACCTCTTTAGGAATCAGCACTTCATATTTAGCAAAAGCTGATGATAATGTACGAGTATTTACATTTGAAGGGTGCCGTGAAACCTCCAGAATTGCACAAGATAATTTAAACAAACAAAATATCACAAACACTTCAATTACTTTAGGTAATTTTAATATTACTCTATCTGAAAAATTAAAAGAAATTAAACATATTGATTTAGCTTTTATTGATGGTAATCATCAAGAAAAGCCAACCATAACTTATTTTGAGAAATGCTTAGAATATGCTAACAATAACACTATCTTTATATTTGATGACATACATTGGTCAAAAGGAATGGAAAATGCATGGAGTTATATAAAAACACATCCAAAGACCACATTGACTATTGATCTGTTCTTTGTAGGTATTGTATTTATTAAAGCAGAACTAAGTAAGGAAAGTTTTACAATTCGTTTTTAAAATATTATGAAAGTCTATACAAAAAAAGGAGATAAAGGAAATACGCAATTATTGGGTGGCACTATGGTTAAAAAAAACCATAGTAAACTAGAATGTTATGGTACTATTGATGAATTAAATGCCTTTATTGGTAATCTTTATGATCAAGAGATCAACACATCATCTAAAAAGAATCTACTTAAAATTCAAAACCAACTTTTCAATTTAGGTTCCCGTATCGCATTTGATGGGATAAAGGATAAAATGAAATTACCAAATGTAACAGAAGAAAATATTAAAATGATGGAAAAAGAAATTGATAAAATGGATGCATCATTACCTCCGCTAAAAAACTTTATTCTTCCTTCTGGGATGCCTACAGTATCAAAGTGTCATATTGCGAGAACGGTCTGTAGACGAGCTGAACGTAATTTAGTTGCTCTCGGGGAAGAAGAAAAAATTGATTCATTACACCTAAAATACCTCAATAGATTATCAGATTATTTATTCGTTTTAGCACGATTTATTTTAATGGAAAACGAAACCCCTGCTATTGAGTGGCAAAAAGATTAACAAATTTATCTCTAATTCAATAAAAAATATATTTTTGCAAAAGATTTAAACAGACATTAAAATGTATTGGACTTTAGAATTAGCATCAAAATTAGAAGATGCCCCATGGCCAGCAACAAAAGATGAGTTGATTGATTATGCAATACGTTCAGGAGCACCAATGGAAGTAGCAGAAAACTTGCAAGAATTAGTAGAGGAAGAGGTAGGGATGCAATGGGATACTATTGAGGATATTTGGCCTGATTACCCCACAAAAGAAGATTTCTTCTTTAATGAAGACGAATATTAAATAAAAAGGTCGGATTCGACCTTTTTTTATTTTGTAGACTCTTGTAATAAAAGTACATTTGTTCTTCTATAAAAATTAGAATATATGGCAGATTTATTAAATATTATCGGTAAATTATTTGGCAACAAATACGATAAGGATGTAAAAAAAATTACGCCTATAATTACGCAGATTAATGCAGAATATAGCCAATTAGGTGGTTTAACTAATGATGAACTAAGGGAAAAAACTACTGACTTTAAAAACCAAATAGCTGATTTTATTGCTAGCGAAAAGCAAGAAATTAAAAACTTAAAAACTAAAGTAAATAAATTAGAAACTCCAACTAAAGAAAAAGAAGCTCTTTACAAAGCAATTGACTCCCTTGAAGAAAAAATTGTCAATAAGATTGAAGAAATATTAGATCTAATTCTACCTCAAGCGTTTGCTGTTGTAAAAGAAACTTCAAGAAGATTTGCAAATAATGATACATTAATGGTTTCTGCAACTGAAAACGATAAAGAACTTGCTGCTAAAAAAGATTTTGTAAGTATTGAAAGTGATAAGGCAACTTATAAAAACTCATGGAATGCTGCCGGAACTAAAATTATTTGGGATATGATTCCTTATGATGTACAATTAATCGGAGGAGTAGTTTTACACCAAGGGAAAATTGCTGAAATGCAAACTGGAGAGGGGAAAACCTTGTCCGCTACCCTACCAATTTACTTAAATGCTCTAACCGGTTTAGGCGTACACCTAGTGACAGTAAATAATTATTTAGCAAAACGAGATGCTGAGTGGATGGGGCCTTTATTCCAATTTCATGGACTAAGTATTGATTGTATTGACAATCACCAACCTAACTCTGACGAGAGAAGAAAAGCTTATTTAGCAGATATTACATATGGTACAAACAATGAGTTTGGATTTGATTACCTGAGAGATAATATGGCAAAAAGACCAGGAGATCTAGTGCAAAGAAAACTTCATTATTCTATTGTGGATGAGGTAGATTCTGTACTCATTGATGATGCGCGTACCCCTTTAATTATTTCAGGCCCAACTCCGCAAGGAGATAAGCATGAATACAATGAATTTAAACATAAGGTTGATCAGTTAGTAGCTGCACAAAAAAAATATATAACTACTGTACTTTCTGATGCTAAGAAATTAATCGCAGAGGGAAATAATAAAGATGGGGGATTTAATTTATTAAGAGCCTATAGAGGATTGCCTAGAAACAAAGCTTTGATTAAGTACCTAAGTGAGGAAGGGGTAAAGATTCAGTTACAAAAAACTGAGAACTATTATATGCAAGATCAAAATAAGGAAATGTACCTAGTAGATGAGGATCTTTATTTTGTAATTGATGAAAAATCTAATTCCATTGAACTTACCGAAAAAGGGCTAGAACTTATGACTAGTTCAACAGAAAATAAAGATTTCTTTATACTTCCTGATGTTGGTGCTGAAATTGCTGAAATTGATAAATCAGCGAAAAGTGATACTGAAAAAGCAAATGAAAAAGATGTTCTTTTAAGAGATTTTGGCATTAAAAGTGAAAGAATACACACTATCAATCAACTACTAAAAGCATATACCTTATTTGAACAAGATATTGAATATGTAGTAATGGACAACAAAGTAAAAATTGTTGATGAGCAAACAGGTCGTATCATGGATGGGAGAAGATATTCTGACGGATTACACCAAGCTATTGAGGCAAAAGAGAATGTAAAGATTGAAGCAGCTACTCAGACTTATGCTACTGTAACTTTACAAAACTATTTCAGGATGTATAATAAGATCTCTGGGATGACAGGTACAGCAGAAACAGAAGCTGGAGAATTCTGGGAAATCTACAAGTTAGATGTAGTGGCCATTCCTACTAATCGACCAATGCAAAGGGATGACAAAGATGATTTAGTATTTAAAACGAATCGCGAAAAATACAATGCCGTAATTGAGGATATTGTCAAACTTACTGAACAAGGGAGACCAATACTAGTAGGAACAACTTCTGTTGAGATTTCAGAACTACTAAGCACTATCCTTAGAAAGAAAGGAATTAAGCACAATGTACTAAATGCAAAAATGCATCAAAAAGAAGCTGACATTGTAGCAGAAGCAGGTAAGGCTGGTGGAGTAACCATTGCCACCAATATGGCGGGTAGAGGTACTGACATTAAGCTTTCTGAAGAAGTAAAATCTGCAGGAGGATTAGCAATTATTGGTACGGAAAGGCATGATTCAAGAAGGGTAGACAGGCAGCTAAGAGGACGTTCTGGAAGACAAGGAGATCCAGGCTCATCTCAATTTTATGTTTCACTTGAAGATAAGCTTATGCGACTATTTGGGTCAGAAAGAATTGCTAAACTTATGGATAGAATGGGTCTTGAAGAAGGAGAAGTTATTCAACATTCTATGGTAAGTAAGTCTATTGAACGAGCTCAAAAAAAGGTAGAAGAAAATAACTTTGGAGTAAGGAAAAGATTATTGGAATATGATGATGTAATGAACCAACAAAGAGAGGTGATTTACAAAAAAAGACGACATGCGCTATATGGAGAGCGTCTTTCTTTAGATGTTGCAAATATGATTTATGATACTTGTGAGAATATAGTTCAAGAATTGCAAGAAAGCAAAGATTATGGAAGTTTTAAGTTAGAATTAATTCGATTACTTGCTACTCAAACTCCGGTAGATGAGCAAGAATTTAAAGAAAATTCAATAGAAGAATTAACTGATAAAGTATATGCAAATTGCTATAAAAGTTATCAAGCAAAATCAACTACTATTGCTCAGCAAGCATACCCTGTAATTAAAGATATTTTTGAGAATCAATCAGCAACCTATGAAAATATCGTAATTCCTTTTACGGATGGACTAAAGACTCTACAGGTGGTTACAAACCTGAAAGAGGCACATGATTCAGAAGGAGAAAATATTGCTGAAGCTATAGAAAAAAGCGTAACACTTGCTATTATTGATGATATCTGGAAAGAGCATTTGCGAGAAATGGATGATTTAAAACAATCCGTACAAAATGCGACATACGAGCAAAAAGATCCACTTTTAATCTATAAATTTGAATCGTTTAACCTATTCAAAATACTAATTAACAATGTGAACAAGGATATTGTTTCCTTTTTAATAAAAGCAGGATTGCCTAGTCAGTCCTCCGTACAAGAAGATAAACATAGAGCTGAAAATCACCAAACTAGCCGTCCTGAAAACGCAGGAAATAATCCTCAGCAAATAGGAAAACCAAAGCCAAAAGCACAACCTGTAAGAGTGGAAGAAAAAGTTGAGCGTAACGCTCCTTGTCCTTGTGGTAGTGGAAAGAAGTTCAAAAAATGTCACGGGAGGTAAAAAGGTGTAATTGGCCTAAAGATGATGCCCTCTATATAGAATATCATGACAAAGAATGGGGAGTTCCTGTTTATGATGATCAAAAAATATTCGAATTCTTACTCTTAGAAACTTTCCAAGCAGGCTTGAGCTGGATTACCATACTTAAAAAAAGAGATAATTTTAGAATAGCTTTTGACAACTTTGATTACAAAATAATAGCCAATTATTCTGATGATAAATTAAAAGCATTAAGAAATGATGCCGGAATAATTAAAAATAAATTAAAAATAAAGGCTGCTAAAACCAATGCTATTGCTTTTATAGAAGTGAAAAAAGAATTTGAATCTTTCAGTAAATATATTTGGGGATTCCTAGATGGGAAGCCCATAAAAAATAACTTTAAACGCTTTAGTGATATACCAGCCAATACTCCTTTATCTGACAAGATATCTAAAAATCTAAAAAGTAGAGGATTTAAATTTGTAGGGTCAAAAATTGTATATGCTCACATGCAAGCCATGGGTATGATAAACGATCACACCACTGATTGTTTTAGGCATCAAGAAGTTTAAAACTTATTTCAAATACCTAAAATCCTGATTATTTTTAATCTTCTGTAAAGATTCATAGATTAAACTGATCACATTTTCCACATCATCTTTATGTACACTTTCTACAGTTGTATGCATATACCTAAGTGCTAGGGAAATTAAAGATGAAGCAACCCCTCCAGTTGCATAAGCAAAAGCATCTGTATCTGTTCCTGTAACCCTGGAAGCTGCTACTCTTTGGAAAGGGATCTTATTCTTTTCTGCAGTACAGAGTATTAAATCCAAAAGATTATTCTGAACAGCTGGACCGTAAGTTAAAACTGGACCATCTCCACATTTTGTGTCCCCTTGTTTAATTTTATCAATCATAGGGGTTCCTGTATCATGACAAACATCAGTAACAATAGCAACATTAGGTTTTATAGTATCTACAATCATTTGAGCTCCTCTAAGCCCAACCTCCTCTTGTACCGAATTAGTTATGTACAAGCCAAATGGCAACTTCACTTTATTTTCCTTTAGCAAACGAGCCACCTCTGCAATCATGAAACCACCTATACGATTATCCAAAGCTCTACCTACATAAAATTTTTTATTCAATATCATGAACTCATCCTCATAAGTTATAACACATCCAACATGAATACCTAGTTTTTCTACTTCCTTATCATCTTTTGCTCCACAATCCAAAAAGATGTTGTCTAATTTTGGAGATTTTTCATTTGCAGGAGTTCTTGTATGGATTGCTGGCCAACCAAAAACTGCTTTTACCATTCCTTTTTTAGTATGTATATTTACTCTTTTTGATGGGGCAATCTGATGATCAGAACCTCCATTTCTTCTTAAATAAATATAGCCTTCTTTAGTAATATAATGTACAAACCAAGAAATTTCATCTGCATGCGCTTCAATCACTACTTTATATTTTGCTTTTGGATTTATTACTCCAACAACTGTTCCGTAAGTATCCACAAAATGCTCATCAATATAAGGGCTGATATATTCCAACCACATTTTTTGCCCTCCACTTTCAAATCCTGTAGGTGATGGATTGTTTAAATATTTCTCTAGAAAATGTTCTGATTTTTTGGTAATAATTTTCTTCTTTGCCATAATAATTGAAGTTTTAAAGTGTAAATATAACGTTTTTATCCTGCCCAACCTTATCTATCCAATAAACGATATTGTATCGCTTTAGTAATATGTTCAAGGATAATCTCTTCCGTATTTGCTAGATCATAAATTGTTCTAGCGACTTTCAGTATTCTATCATAATCTCTAGCGGATATCTATTTCTTAAATTCTTGAATCCCTCTATTTAACCAGTCTGTAAATAGTTCAACTGTACCATAATCTTGATAATTTGCAGGCTCAACCATTTGCCTTTCATCATGATTTAAGAATACATAATAAGGCTGAGAATTAGTGCCATAAGTATTGGCTTGTAATACCATCCATTTGTCTCCAGTTGTTTTTACTTTTTTCTTTTTTCCTGCTAAAGTTGTTTCATGTTTTTCACTTTCAGGAAGCTCTTCTCTTTCATCAACATAAAGTGAAATAAGCACTATATCATTAGCAAGCATGCTTTTAACATTAGGGTTTGACCAAACTTGTTCTTCCATCTTACGGCAATTTACACATGCCCAACCAGTAAAATCAACAACAACGCCTTTATTTACCTCTTTAGCATAAGCCATACCTTCTTCATAATCATGGAAAACCATAATTCCTTGCGGGCCTAAATGCTGGCCTTTCTCTTTATAAGCACTAATAGATGTTCCTCCATCAGAATTCCCTACACCAAATGGAGATTCACTATATTGCATTGGTGGTGGAAAAGCATTAATGATTTTTAATGGAGCACCCCATAACCCAGGTATCATATACAAGGTTAAAGTTCCAGTTAAAATTGCAACTGATAGCCTACTAACTGAAATATGTTTTAAATCAGAATCATGTGCAAATTTTAAAAATCCTAAAAGATACATTGTAAGTAATCCAAAGATCATAATCCAAATTGCAATAAATAACTCACGTTCTAAAAGGTGTGTTTGTAATACTAAATCAGCATTTGATAAAAATTTAAACGCAAGTGCAATTTCCAAAAATCCTAATGTTACTTTTACTGAATTTAACCACCCACCTGATTGTGGTAAAGAATTTAACCACCCAGGAAATGCTGCAAATAGAGCAAATGGCAATGCAATAGCTAATGAAAATCCTAGCATTCCAATAATCGGCCCCATATAACCTCCAGTAGCAGCTTCAACCAATAAAGTCCCTACAATTGGTCCAGTACATGAAAAAGAAACTAGGGCTAAAGTAAAGGCCATGAAAAATATACCAATCAAACCTCCTTTTCCTTCAGCTTCTACACTTTTATTTGTCCAAGAAGATGGTAATTGTATCTCAAAAGCACCTAAGAAAGAGGCGCCAAAGATTATTAATAACAAAAAGAAACCAATATTAAAGTACACATTTGTTGCCATATTGTTGAGTGCGTCTGCTCCAAAAACAGATGACACACCAACTCCCAAAGCAACATATATTACAATGATTGATAACCCATAAATTATTGCATTTGCTATTCCTTTTGCTTTTGTTTTACTTTGTTTAGTAAAAAATGAAACTGTCATTGGGATCAAAGGGAAAACGCATGGTGTTAAAAGGGCTGCAAATCCACTCATAAATGCAATAAAAAATAGCCACCACATTCCTTCTGCTTCTTTTTCTTCTAGGAGCTCTTCTGAAACAATAGTAGTGCCACCACCTACACCTTTTATCTCAAATGAGAATTCTACTTCCTCCGGTGGTAAACATTGTTTTTCATCACAAACCATGAAGTATACATTCCCTTCAATTTTAAAATCTTCTGAAGATATAACTTTTATCTTTTGTGTGAAAATTACTTCATGCTCAAAATACTTCAAAATCATTTCAAAATTTGGATCAAATTCTTCAATTGATTCCCCTTCATTTATAGCATCTACTAACTCATAACCACTAGCAGTTGTAAAAGTAAATTCTGTTGGAACAGGTCCATCTCCTTCAATAAATTGAGAATATACATGCCAATTATCCTCTATAATAGCTTTAAAATTTAGCTCTATTTCGTTATTAGAAAGATGATGTTGAGTAAATTCCCAGCTAACAGGATCAAAAATCTGTGCTGATGCACATATGCTGATTATTGTAAAAAATATTAGTAAGATTCTCTTCATCTTTTGCTTAATTTATTTTGAATAACTCTTGTTAATTCTTCTGCCTTTTGGCTTCCAATTAAATAAACCAATCCATCTTTATCTATAAGTTCAACAGCATTATTTCCTCTAGTATAAAAACGAATCGTTCCTTTTAAGTGTAGGTTATAAACGGACCTATTCAAAAAATATTTGCTATATTTTACTTTTTTTACAGATACTAAACTTAAAGTGTCAATTTTTATTTTTCTAGAAGTCCAAAGTCCATCCAAAATAATACTCCCATTTTTTATTTTAGTTTCAAAATGAAGAATAAAAACAAGAATTATAGAAATGATCATAATAGCAATCCCAATAAAGAAATAAAGTTCACCTGCCTTATTATGATTTTCACGCCAATAGTAAGCTGCTAAACAAAAAATTGCCAATGAGATTCTTCTCGTTAAGGACATTTTATTTAATCCTAAGTATTGTTTTTCTATAAAATCAAAGTTTGACATTTACTAATTTAATCTAAAAGTTGTGCAATGTACACTTTTTTTGTTTTGGATTCCAATTTATACCTATTGTCAATTCTATGAGCAACAACCCAAACAATATCCTTACCAGAACACAACAACCACTGTTTCTTTTTCTCTAAGAGAGAGAATTTATTATCAATGAAATAATCGCTTAATTTCTTAAAAGTTTTCATGCCAAGAGGGATAAATCTATCTCCCTCTTTCCATTTTCGTAAAGTTAGTGGAAATTTTAGTTTCTCAAAATCCAATTGTGCAGATTTTAGATCGTATTGCCAATTAATATTATCAGACTTTGAAAAATTCACTTGAATAGGATTCTTGATTGAATCAGTAGTCTCTTTTATAATGATTAACTCATTCTGCTTTACATCAAGTTCACTTATAAAAATAAATTCTCTGTCAACAAGAAGCTGATGGGTGCTTGAGAAAAATTGTTTACCACTCTGACCATTTAATGCTTCTGAAATCTTATCAATAGTTGTAAATCCATAAGGGTGTAGTAGTTCATACAAATAATTATTCAGCGGTTTTAATGCTAATAAATCTGATATATTCAGTTTTATAATTGCTTCTTCATT
>MDSV01055164.1_pt1 | contig 10962 bp, 13 predicted proteins | sample 810851 | NCBI WGS metagenome assembly MDSV01 (sample SAMN05326640, study PRJNA326480) | marine metagenome | isolation source: seawater | place: Atlantic Ocean: North East | collected 2012 | reverse complement strand
TTTGGCCAAATCAAAAAAGGGCTCTTGGAATTGTTGAATGTGAACCTGATATAAAAGCAAAATCTGTTAAAACAGCAATGTTGTTTTCAAGAACGAATACATTGTTATCTCTACCAATGCTTTTATCAATGGTAGCTGCTCAAAATTTATATTAATTTTTTTCATCTTTAACTACTGTCTTATATGAAACTTTTAATAGAACTAATATAGGGTTTGCTATAAAAATAGACGAATACGTTCCTAAAATAACACCAAGTATCATTGCAAAGGAAAAACCTTTTAAAATTTCACCGCCAAAAACAAATATTGAAATCAATGCTAAAAGCGTAGTGATTGAGGTAATTAAAGTTCTAGATAAAGTTTCATTAATTGAAATATTAGTTAATTCAAAAATTTTTATATCTATATGTTTTTTTAAGTTTTCTCTAACTCTATCAAAAATTACAACTGTATCGTTCATTGAATATCCGACGATAGTTAAAATGGCAGCAACTATTGATAAATTTACTTCTAAATTTAATAGTGAAAAAAAACCCATAGTTAAAATAACATCATGAAAGAGTGCAGCTATTGCACCTAAACTAAATTGCCATTCAAATCTTATCCAAATATAAAAAAGCATTGCCCCTAATGATGTTGCGATAGCTATGAGTCCACCTTTAAGGAGCTCAGAACTTACTTTTGGTCCAACATTTTCTACTCTACGAATTTCGTAACCTGATCCAATACTTTGTGTCAAATCTTTTTTTATATTCTGGATTAAATCTTTATTGCTTTGTTTTTTTTTTAAATTTAATAATATAGTCATAATCTTTGCCAAACTTTTTTATTGCTACCTCTCCTAAATTCATATTTGAAAAAGCATTTCTTAGAGTTGATATACTTATTTGTTTATCCGTAGTCCTAAGTTCGATTAAAGTTCCTCCTTTAAAATCTACACCAAAATTCAAACCTTTAAATAATAATAATAGTAATGATATCAAAATAAGAATTATAGATAATATATTAAACGATTTATAAAATTTATTAAAATTGATATTTGTTAATTTCATTTAAATTCTAATCTCCTTATTTTTATTCCTCATTAAATAAGTAGAAGTTAATAATCTGGCTATAAAATAAACTGAAAATAAGGTTGTCAATATTCCTACTCCTAGTGTTATAGAAAAACCTTTTATTGGACCTGAGCCTAAAAAAAATAAAATGAATGCAGCAATAAAAGTCGTTATATTCGCATCTAAAATTGCTGTCCTCGATTTTACATAACCAGTATCAAAAGCAACAATTTGATTTTTTTCATTAAATTTTTCTTCCTTAATTCTTTCAAAAATAAGTACATTTGCATCTACAGCCATACCCACTGTTAAAATTATTCCAGCGATACCTGGTAATGTTAAAGTAGCCTCAAATAAAGTAAGTATACCTATCAAACAAAAAAGATTTAAAATTAAAGCTGTATTGGCAATTAAACCAAAAATTCTGTATTTATAAAACATAAACATAATAACTAATATAAAACCAATTATTAAAGCAAATATACCTGCTTTGATTGAGTCCTCTCCTAAATCAGGCCCAACAGTTCTTTCCTCGATGATATTCATTGGGGCTGGTAAGGCACCAGATCTTAACAATAAGGCTAAGTCTGTTGCAGTCTGAAATGTAAAATCTCCTGTAATTTGACCTGAGCCTCCTAAAATAGGCTCTCTTACTCTTGGTGCACTTATTATTTTATTATCTAGGATTATTGCAAGTCTTTGACCAACACCTCGTGATGTTGCTTTTCCAAATCTTTTTGCTCCCACCCTATCGAGACTAAAACTTACTATGGTTTGATTATTTTGATTATCCACTCTAGGCTGTGCATCAACAAGATTTTCACCACTCAAAATAATTCTTTTACTTACATTAACAATTTCAGAAGTTTCTTCTAGTTCAAGTTTATCAAAACCATAACTTTCATCTGAATCGTTAACGATAAATCTAAAAGATAAATTTGCAGTTTTACCTAAAAGATTTTTTATTCTCATAGGGTCATCTAAGCCTGGAAGTTCAACTAAAATTCTATTGTTTCCTCTCTTTAAAATATTTGGTTCGTTAGTTCCTATTTCATCAATTCTTCTTCTTACAATTTCAATCGCCTGATCTAATAATGAGTTTTTAATTTCTATAACTCCGTATTTAGATAATTTTAATTCAAAGTTGTTAATTTCATTTTCTAGGTCATATTGAAAAGATTTAAATTTCTGATAGTAGGGATTTAAAGAACCTTTTTCATCGTTGAAGATGTCTATTATTTTTTCAATATCATCTGTTTTTGTTGCAAAAATAATTGAATTTTTTGAAATTTTTAAGTTTTTTAGCGTTATTCCTTTATCTTTAAGTGAATTTTTTATTTGATTAGCTTTATTTTGTAAAGTTTTAGTAATTACTGGAGTTTCATCAATTTCCAATAGAAGGTAGGAACCACCTTGAAGATCAAGTCCTAAGTTAATTTTTTTTTCAAAAAAACTATTTTCAGAATTAATAAAGTTAGAAAAAGTAAAAAAGATAAAAAAAATTGATATTATTAAAACTGAAAAGACTTTTGTTTTTGAAAAATAAAGCACCTTAAAATAAAAATTATTTTTTTACTTCTTGATTTGGGTTAAGTAATCCTTGAATGCCGGTTGCTTTTATAATTTCTACTTTTACATTATCAGAAATTTCTACTTCAACTTTTTCATTATCAATAACCCTATCTACAGTACCAACTATACCACCTGCTGTAACAACTTTGTCTCCTCTTTTTAAATTTTCAACCATAACTTTATGTTCTTTAACTTTTTTTTGTTGCGGTCTAATTAAAAAAAAGTAGAAAATTACAAAGATTAGTATTAATGGTATAAACTGACCTATTCCTGAACTTGACATTATAACTCCTATATTTTTTGATTTTTTATACTAATTGATTTGTTAAAACAACTCTAATTCTTATTGATTTTTTCAAGATTATTCATATATGGCTTCAGAACATCAGGTATCTTGATTGACCCATCTTCTTGTTGATAATTTTCTAGAATAGCAATTAGAGTTCTGCCAATAGCAAGTCCGCTGCCATTTAAAGTTCCTAAATGTAAAGTTTCGTTTTTTTCATTTTTAAATCTAGCTTTCATGCGTTTTGATTGAAATGATCCACATGATGAACAGCTTGATATTTCACGATATTTATTTTCTGAAGGTAGCCAAACCTCAATGTCATATGTTTTTTCTGCACTAAAACCCATGTCACCAGTGCAGAGTAAAATTTTCCTATAAGGAAGTTTTAAAAGATCTAAAATACCAGTTGCACAGTCGGTCATTCTCTCCAATTCATCTTCGCAATTACTTGGCTGAACAATGCTAACAAGCTCAACTTTATAAAATTGATGTTGTCTAATCATTCCTTTAGTGTCCTTACCGTAACTACCAGCTTCTTTTCTAAAACAAGGGGTTGAAGCTACTAATCTCATAGGTAGATTTTTAATATTAATTATTTGTTCTCTTACAATATTAGTCAGAATTACTTCCGCAGTTGGGATTAAAAATTTTCTATCGCTTTTATCATCAAATTTAATTTCAAATTGATCATTCTCAAACTTTGGAAGTTGACCAGTGCCATACATAGTACTTGAAGATGCAATCAATGGTGGTGATATTTCTATGTATCCATTTTTTTGAGTATGAATATCTATCATGAAATTTGACAGAGCTCTCTCTAACATTGCCAATTCTCCCTTCACAAAAACAAATCTTGAGCCTGTAGTTTTAGAGGCCAAATCAAAATCAAGCATTTCTAAATTTTTACCTAAATCATAATGTGACTTAGGTTTAAAATTTAATTTATTAATTTCACCTTTTCTTACAATCTCTAAATTTGAACTTTCATCCTCACCCTCAGGAACATCTTTCAATGGTAAGTTAGGAATATTTGAAAGTAATTCATTTAGTTTTTCTTTAATCACAAATTGTTCATTTGTAACTTTTGTGATTTCTGATGAAATTTTTTTTGATTTTTCAAAAAGTGATTTATCTTTAATTTTAGAGATGTCTTTCTTTTCTTTTTCAAGAGACTCTTTTTTTTGAATTAATTCTCTATTTTTTTCATCAAGTTGAGTTAAATCTTTTTTATTTATTTTAACATTTCTTTTTGAAATTAAATTTATAAAATTATCTAAATTTGATCTTATATCTTTAATGTTATGCATGTTCTTTTTCCTTATTCTTTTTTTCGATTAGCTTTACAGAAAAAATAGATAATTCATATAGAATTAAAAGTGGTACAGCTAGACCGATCTGTGTAATTGGATCTGGTGGTGTTAATACGGCGGCAGCTGTAAAAATAATAATTACAACATACTTTCTACGCTGTTTTAAAAATATTGAATCAATTAAACCTATTCTCGCTAATAAGCTTAATACAACAGGTAACTGAAAACTTAAACCGAATGCAAATATTAATTTCATAATTAATGATAAATATTCATTAACTTTGGCTTCTAGTTGAATTGGCAAATTTGTTATTGCACCACTACTCTCAAAAGATAAAAAAAACTTAATTGCTAAAGGCATTATTAGATAATACACAAGCATACCACCAAGTAGGAACAGAACTGGTGTTATAACTAAATAGGGTACTAATGCAGACTTTTCATGTTTGTATAAACCGGGCGCAATAAATTTCCAAATTTGAATTAGTATAAATGGGCTTGTTATAAAAAAAGCAGCAAAGAAAGATACTTTCAAATATGTTAGAAAAGTTTCTTGAAGTGCTGTGAAAATTAGTCGTCTTTCGGTACCATCTTCTTTAACTGCAGAGTAATAAGGATCTACTAAAAAACCATAAATATATTCAGAAAAAAAATAACATATAACAAAAATAGAAAACAAAAAAATAAAACAATGTATAAGCCTTTTTCTTAATTCAGTAAGATGACTTATAAAACCAATACTATCTTCATTTTGTGTCATTATCTTTTACCTCTTTTTTTTTAATTTCCTCATTGGTAAAATTTTCGTTTTCTAATGATGCAACTTCATTTTGTACATTTGAAACATATCTTTTGATTGATCCAATCCAGGACCCTATTTTTTTTAACATAAATGGAAAATCTTTAGGTCCAATTATAATAATAGCCAAGGATACTATAATTAATATTTCAAACCAGCCAATTTGGGGCATTGGGATTATTCTTTTTTATCAGAGTCTTGATTATTTTCGGTGATATTTTTAGGGTCAGCATCATCAACATCAGTAGACATTCCTTTTTTGAAGCTTTTAATTCCTTTAGCTACATCACCCATAAGACTTGAAATCTTACCTCTACCAAAAAGTAAAACAACTAATATTACAACAATTGCTATTTGCCAAAATCCAATACTCATTATTATTTTATATATCTTTTATTCAAAATTTGAAAGTATTTTTTATTCAGTTTCAGTATCTTTTAGAGTTTCTCCTATCATTTCATCTATGTTTGAATAAATATTTTCTTTTTTTTCTTGCTGTTTTTCTTTATAAAATTTGCCTGTCCCAAAAACGGATGCATCTACTGATGAAGAGTCAATTAATCCTGCGGTACCTAATTCATCTACGGTTGGCAAGTCTGAAAGTTTTTGAATATTAAAATGACTTAAAAAATCATCTGTTGTACCATATTGAATAGGTTTTCCAGGAACATCTTTTCTACCTTGTGGTTTAACCCAATTTAATTCCATTAAAATTTCCAAAGTATTAGTTCCAAAAGCAACGCCTCTAATTTCCTCAATTTCAGCTCTAGTTACAGGCTGATGATAAACTATAATGGACAAAGTTTCTATCGCTGCTTTTGAAAGTTTTTTTTCAATAGTTTTTTGTTGAGACATTAAATTTGACAAATTTTGCGCTGTTCTAAAAGACCATTTATTAGATATACAAATTAAGTTTATGCCTCTAGATGAATATATTTTTTGAAGTTTATCTAGTACTTTTTTAATGTTTATATTTTTTGAAATTTTTGACTCAATAGTTGAAAGCTCCAAAGGTTCGGCAGCTGCAAATAAAATTGCTTCTACCTCCCTCTCACCAGGAGTTAAATTTGATGGAAAATTTACAATATTATTTTCTTTTTTCATTTAATTTTCTTTTATATAAATTTTTTCAAATAATTTCTCTTGCTTTATTTTAATATTACCTTCCTTAACTAGCTCAAGTGAGCCAGCAAAAATTCCTGCTTTTCCAGTCTTTTTCAAATTTTTTTTATTTAAAAAATTACTTGGTATTAAATCATCTAAATTTTTCCAGTCTGAAAGCTTTCCAAAAAAACTTTTTATCTGATTAATACCATCTTCTGTTGTAAATACCGGCAATCTTGGAATATTAATTCTATGAAAATCTTTGGTCATTATAATATTTGCATATGTTTTCATAATATCAAAAAGTGAAACTGAGTACTCTGAGTTAAAAATTGATTTAACATTGCTTTTAATTCCTCTCATAAAAATATCTTTACCCAATCTTTTTCTTTTAAGCATTTGGTCTGATAACAATCTTATCAACTCAAGTTTTTTAAGTTGTAATTTTAATTGTTCAGCTACCTCTAAAGCTTTAAATTCTTCTTCTTCAGATTCAGGTAAAAGAAGTTTTGATTTTAGATATGCCAACCATGTTGCCATTAAAAGATATTCAGAGGCTAATTCAAGATTAAGATTTTTTGATTTAGTGATGAAATTATGAAATTGATCTGCAAGCCTTGTTATTGAAAGATTTTCTAAATTTACTTTTTGTGATTTTGCTAAATCTAATAATGTTTCAAGTGGTCCCTGAAAAGTTGATAAATTTACGTTAAATTTTAATGATGTTTCTGGATTCATTTAACTAATAAGTTTATAAAATTCTAAAGTTTTTTTCATCAAAAAATTGTCTATTTTTGGAGAGTTTTTAGCTACCTTTATCATTTCATTCATATTGGCATTACAATGTAAAACCAAATTACAACCTGCATTAAATGCCTTAGTTGTATTAGTTTCTATAGAAAATTTTAACGCTTTCATCGAAATATCATCACTAATAAGTATATTTTTAAATTTAATTTTTTTTCTAATAATTGAAATAACTTTTTTTGAATGAGTTGCTGTGTGAAGTTTATCTATATTTTTGAAAACGATATGAGCAGTCATGGCAAATAATGAATTTTGATTTTTGAATGGGAAAAAGTCATTTTTAATTAAATAACTTAAATTATGAGAAATAACTGGCATTTTAATATGACTGTCAACTTTTGATAAACCATGGCCAGGAATATGTTTAATTACAGTTGCGATTTTGTTTTCATGAAACTTTTTAATGAATAGTTTTCCAATATATGAAACAATATTTTTATTATTTGAAAAAGCTCTATTACCAACAATTATTTCTGAACAATTTCTTCTAAGATCCAGAACGGGTGCGTTATTAATATTAATACCTAAATCTCTTAATAAAAATGAAATTTGATTAATATAAATTTCTAAATATTTATCTAAATTTTTTTTATCTTTTTGGTAAATACTGCCAAAATATTCACCGGTAAAACTGCTGGAAAGTAAAATTTTTTTTAATCTAGTTACCTGACCACCTTCTTCATCAATTAAAATTGGATATTTTTTATCGGAAAAAACCTTACGTATACTCATACATAATTTTTTTAATTGATGAATTGTGGATATATTTCTTGAAAAAATAATAATTCCCCAAGGCTTATATTTTCTTAGAAAAGTGATCTCTTTTTTTGAAAGTTTTAATCCTTTTAAACCAACGATAAATGATCTCCTATCTTTAATCATTTTCTAAAAGCTTCCAAAATTCGAATGATTTTTCAGATTTATTTTTATCATTATCAATATACTCAATTATATTATTAGTATCATTTTGAAGAACAACTAGTTCATTTGAATATTTATTTATTATTTCTTTTTGATTATTTATGGTTCTGTAAAATTTTTTTTCAAAATCGTTTGAAAGGTAATATTTAACACTAAAGAAGAAGAAAAGTATAATTATCAGCAAATAAATAAAATATTTAATTTCTTTAATCATTACATTTTTTCAGGTGTGTCTGCTCCTACTATATTCATGCCAATTTTAAGAACATTTGATATAACTTTCAAAAAAACTAGTTTATCTTTAGAAATATTTTTATTATCATCAATAAATCTTTTTGTTTGATCATCTTTACCTAAATTCCAATATGAATGAAATTGTGATGCTAGCTCATACAAATATGTTGGCACTCTATGAGGTTCAAGTTTTTTAGTTGCGATATCAATACACATCGGCCATTGAGAAATTTTTTTAATTATTTTAATTTCATCGCTTGTATATTTAAAATTAAAATTACTGTAATCAATATTTTCACTTATATCTTTATCAGCGTTTCTAAAAACTGAAGATATTCTTGCATAACAATATTGTACATAATATAATGGATTATCTTTTGACTTTTCTTTAATTTTATCAAAGTCAAAATCTAGCTCAACATCACTACTTCTATTAAGCATAATAAACCTGGTGGCATCTTTTCCAACTTGATCGACAAGATCTTGCACTGTTATGTATGAACCTTTACGCTTTGACATTTTAAAAGGTTTTCCATCTTTTATTAATTTAACCAATTGACTAACCTTACAAATTAATTTGTATTTCGTTTTAGATAAAGCTTCTACAGATGAAGTTATTCTTTTTATATAACCAGCATGATCAGCGCCAAGTATGTTAACTAATCTATCAAAATTTCTATTAAGTTTATTATAATGATAAGCTACATCACTAGCAAAATATGTCCAAGTATTGTCTGATTTTTGTAATGCTCTATCCTTATCATCTCCAAAATTGGTAGATCTAAATAATAATTGCTCTCTTTCGACCCAATTATCCTTGTTATTATCCTCGGGTGCTTTAATTTTTCCTGTGTAAACTAAATCCATACTTTTTAACTTTTTTACAACACCTTCTACTTCTTTTTTTTTAATAATTTCACTTTCTTTTTGGAAATTATCATGAATAACACCAAGACTTTGTAAATTTTCTTTAATTAATTTAATCGACTCATTAATAGATTTAATTTTTAACTCTTCCTCAATACTACTGAGGTTGTTAAATTTAAAATCTTTGTTTTGGCTTAAAATATTTTTTGCAATATCAATTATATATTCACCAGGATACAAATCAGGGTTATCAATTGGAAATTTCTCTTTTGAATTAATTTCTTTAATTCTGTAATAAACAGATCTGGTAAAATTTAGTACCTGATTACCATAATCATTTACGTAGTATTCTTTAACTACATTGTGATTATTAAATTTTAACAAGTTTGATATCACATCACCAATTATAGCACCTCTACAATGACCTACGTGTAATGGGCCAGTTGGGTTTGCTGATACAAATTCTATTAAATAATTCAATTTTGTCTCGTTATAATTAACACCAAACTTTTCCTTACTTTTTATTACTTCTTTTAAAAATTTATTCCAATAATCATGTGTAAATTTTATATTTACAAAACCAGGTTTAACTATTTCTATTTTTTCAATATTTGAGTCATTTTCTAATTGTTGCTTAATCATTTTTCCAAATTCCATGGGGTTAATTTTATTAAATTTTCCAATTACCATTGCAACGTTAGAAGAAATATCTGTATCAAATTTCTCAGGGGGTATGTCTACATTAATAGAGTTTAAATTATCTGGAATTTCTATTAGTTTTTTATTTTTTAAAGTTATGATTAATTGCTTAATTGTTTCTAGATATATGTCAAAAATATTCATCTTAATTTATTATATAAATTGATTGCATAACGATCTGTCATCCCAGATATATAATCTGAAATTGCTCTATTTTTATCAAATTTTGATAAATCTTTATTCAAAAATTTTTTTGGGTTTTTGCTTATTTTATTAAATAATTTAGTAACAATTTGCTTACCACTTTCATTTTTTTTTAAAACAATCTTGTTATTATACATATTGATTCTTAAAAAAAACCTAATCTCATTTATTATTAAATTAAATTTTTCAGAAAAATTTACTAAATTTATATTTGCGTTATATACATCTTTTATTGATTTTATATTATTTTTTTTAATATTAATTATAGTTGTATCAATTAAATCTCTAACCATTAAATTAATTGAATCTCTTATCATTTGATAAATAAGTATTTCCTTATTTTCAGGTTTCGATTTTTTTTTATATTTTTTATAAATATTCTTAAAAAAATCAATTTCTAATAATTCATTGAAATTTAACAATCCCGCATTTAATCCATCTTGTATATCATGATTATTATATGCAATATCATCTGAGATTGAAGATATCTGCGCTTCTAATGAGGGATAATTTTTAAAATGGATTTTTTTTAAATTTTTAAGCCCTATTAAATTATTAACTTCATGTGTATCAATAACAGGTCCATTATGTTTAAGAAGACCATCTATAGTTTCAACAGTTAAATTTAGTCCTTTAAAATTCATATATTTATTTTCAATAAACATTATTATTCTTAATGTTTGAAGATTATGATCAAATCCTCCATATGGCTCCATACATTCATTTAATGCATCCTCACCAGCATGACCAAAAGGTGTATGACCTAAATCGTGTGCTAAGCTCAAAGTTTCAGTTAGTTCCTCATTAATATTTAAATATTTTGCTATAGTTCTAGCTATTTGGGCTACTTCTATAGAATGAGTTATTCTTGTTCTATAATGATCTCCTTCTGTATTTACAAAAACCTGCGTTTTGTGCTTAAGTCTTCGAAATGAAGCGCTATGAATAATTCTGTCTCTATCTCTTTGAAAAGAATTTCGATATTTATTGAAAGGTTCCTTGTAAAATCTACCTTTACTTAAAAACAATCCTAATTTTTTGAAATTTTTCATACTTTAAAATTATAAAAATAACACTATATTAGTAATATCAACGATATTA
>MDSV01236914.1_pt1 | contig 10963 bp, 15 predicted proteins | sample 810851 | NCBI WGS metagenome assembly MDSV01 (sample SAMN05326640, study PRJNA326480) | marine metagenome | isolation source: seawater | place: Atlantic Ocean: North East | collected 2012 | reverse complement strand
GTAAAATAAACTCAGTTTTCAATCTTTAATATGTATAAATGACTAAGTGCTTTGATACAAACCAAATAATATGAAACAATTATATTCTCAGAATCATAATTCAGTAGTTTTCACTTCGGTTTTGCTTTTTATAATATTAATTCCTGCTCCTGCTCAAGGACTATGCATTGGCCCTGAGGCATGTGGGATCATAGGGGCGGCCTTTCTTTCTATGATTACAATACCAATATGTTTGATTACATTCCTTTTAGTATTCTGGCCAAAAACCAGAAAATTACTCCAAGGCCTTGCAGTGTTACCAGGATTTATGGCAATACTTACTGGGTATCTAATGGTCATAAGAGTAAATAGATTTGACCTATTTTATTTTCCATTAATACATGTTTGTTTGATGACTGCTATGATTATTGTAGGACGTTTAACCTCAAAAAATACTGGATCGCAAGTTTAGTATGAAGTTTACATTAAGTCTAGAAAAATATAAAATAATACAATGCAGAGGAAAAATTCCTTTAACAATGCTTAATTCATAGGTAATAATTTATTTATCCCCAAAAAAGCAGAGCAAGAGCAGATTTAAACCACCCATTTTTGATGGCAATAATTATGGCCAAAAGAATAAATGAACTGAAACAAAATGTGAGGACATCAACACTATCCATCGACTTGAGATAGGGACAACATCTATGAATTATTTGTATAGTGATTTTATTATATAATCTTATATTGACGATATTAAACATAATTTGTATCTTTTCAAAACTAAAGTAATTTATGCCGACCTAATATTAATATCCTAAGAGATGTTCGAAGATTTAGTCATGTCTAGGCAACAACAATCATCTCTTATTCATCCTGCTTGGCCACTTTTCGCAATTCTGCTTGGGCATATTGTTATAGATTATTTTGAATTGAATAATATTGATGTGTGTCTTATTTTTATTATGTGGGTCGTTGCTCTTTTATTTTGGTTCAGGATATCTAGGAAAGGTATTTTTGCAATTACTGAAGAAGAATGAACTTCTATATCTGCTAGATTATGACTCAATTAAATCAAACCAGAAATATCCAGCAAATCCAATATGATAAATGGAGTCACAATCATTATATCAAAAATAATGAATATAGTAAAACTCTTCTCACTGAAGCTTAATTCACTCCAACTATCTTTCCCCCAGCCCTTCGCTGTTAAATCCAACAACCACATTTCTTATTCCTCCGAGGTTTGTTGTTCATCAGGAGCTTCGTGGTTAGATGGTAAGTAGTACATTCCTGTTGACGGTTCGAATGAAAGTTTAGATGTTGACGATTTTCTAATTTTATATTCGTACTTCTCAATCATTGGCATTAAGAGAAAAATTACGCCGACAACAAGAGAGGCTACTCCAAAGATTTGGATAATTAGGTTGATTAATTCTCCATACCAATGAATTACTGGTTCTACTTGGAGAAGTTTATATCCAAATAATGAGATTGGAATTCCAATGAAGAACAATATCCACTCAACTTTTACTTTCCCTTCTTTTTCATCTTCAGGATCTTCCATAGCGTTGATTTTTCTATTATTCAAACCTTCTTCCTTATGCCTTAGACAATATCCCGTTACCCTAAATTCCAGTGCATTACAACCATCGAATGCGCACCTCCTTTCGCCCATACCTATTCTACCATTCTAAATATTATTTACCATTATTAATAAATTACTCCCTCACCAAACTATATCCAATCCCACTTTCTCTATGAGGGGGTCTTTACATTGTAAAACAAATATTCTGCATAATCGGACGGACGTTGATATCGTTTCCGGGAAGAAAAGATGGAAAAGACTCGATGCCGCAATAAATGCTATATCTGTAAGTTAGTATTTCTTGACATTAACATGGAAGAAAAGACAGTTGGGATTTGGCCGGTGATTACGGTAATAGCAATCATAGGGTTAATTATTGGGTCAATTTTCCTTTATATTTATCTGGAAAGGGGGCTTGATGGTTTTATAGATTGGTTCGCTGATCGTATCATTGGAGTAATGTTCGCAGGATTACTGGCAGGGACTTTCGTACTATTTGATAAACTGTCTAATAAAAAAGAGTGATTGCAGATGTTATATAATCTCTATCTGATACATACATTTGTATCTAAAGTTTGGTAGGAAGATATGTGGATACTAGAAAATCAGGACTAATTTTTTTAGGAATATCAAGCTTTATGATTATAATCGCCTTCATGACTTTTGTTATTGGTGGATACAATCTTGAGAAAATAGATGTTGAAGAAAAAGCAATTTTTAAAGGAGTAGATGGAGATATAACTGTAAAAAAATATGATGCCTATTCGGTTTTTGTTACTTCTGAATATTCTTGTAAAGATGTTGAATTAAGCATTTACAGAGATGATTTGGAGTATTTTTTTGAAGATTGTGACGTATTATTGAATGAAGCGGGTTGGAATTATATTGGATTTTTTTCTCCTGATTTTGATGGAATTATAGGAATTGATTCTAATCAACAGATTCTGATAATTAATGACAATGTATATTTTGATGAAGGGGGATTAGAAATAATTATATCATTATTATTTTGTTGTTTAGGTTTTATTGGTATAATAATAAGTATAGTTATGGTATTTTCATCTTCTAATAAGACAACTTTAATGGAAAATAAACAAGAAATTATCATTATTAATCCAGAGCCCAATGAAGTCGTAGTTACTAATAATAACTCACCTGAAACTTCAGAATGGTGGGAAATAAGTGATGAAAACAAACTCTAAATCGTAATAATATAATCTTATTGACGATGTATCAGCAGTCCCACAGTACACATAATTCCATTGCATATGGATACTACTCACTCTTCTTCATTTATTGCAAAGATTCCTGTTCTAGTAATCTTAATCCAAATGATATAAAAGATCAGAAATGACCAAGGTATAATTATCGCGATAACTTGACCAAAATACTCCATTGAAATGAAATACCACAATGGCTGCATAATCGCTATAATTAACCAGAAGGTAGTACTTTTCATCGTTCTTCTACGTGAATCTGAGCTCATACAATCCCCATCATCTAGTGATACTTATAGATTATTCCGGATTTTAACTCAAGTCTCATGCCATTATATTATTTGCTAATCTCCAGTGCAGTGAGCCATGAACACTAGGGGCGATGATTACCGCTTGACTGGTGTAGTGCTTACCACAGCAGTGTTTATTGTTGGCTTGGTTCTAGTCGCTGTAGATGCTAATTCGACCAGCTTCAGAGGTCTGCCTTCAGTAGCATGGTGTGCCATCATTATCTTTGGAGTCCAATGGATGGCTTGGATTCCCGCCTCCATCTACCAAACTGAGAGATTCTACGACCTCGTTGGCGGGATGACTTACCTCGCAGTAGTTGCATTCAGCCTTTGGGCGGGCTCTAAGTCTGGAGGGATTGGCTACAGAGAATTACTTATCAGCGCGCTAGTCGTTATTTGGTCAGCTCGACTATCTTGGTTTCTATTTCTTAGGATTCATAAAAAAGGTAAGGATGGTCGGTTTGATGATCTAAAAACATCACCAGTGAGATTCTTAGTCCCTTGGACTTTGCAAGGACTCTGGATTTTCCTAACTGCGAATGTCGTTATCGTTATCAACAGCCAATCAGGGGCATCTCCTCCTCTTGGAATCTGGGATGCCCTCGGGCTTGTGATTTGGATTCTCGGTTTTGGGATCGAGGTTTTGGCGGACTCGCAGAAAAACAATTTCAATTCCAACACTGAGAATGAAGGCAAGTGGATAGACCAAGGCCTTTGGTCACATTGTAGGCATCCAAACTATCTAGGAGAGATTATGCTCTGGACAGGTGTTGCCATCTTTGGGTTGACCTGCTTTGAGGGACTAGAGTGGATCTCATGGATATCTCCAGTTTTCGTCTACATACTGCTGACCAAAGTCAGCGGAGTTCCGATATTGGACAGGCGTGCGTTGGCGAAGTGGGGACACGATCTCGAGTACCAAGAATACAGGGATAGAGTACCTGTCTTATTTCCACACCTTGTTAATAGGAGATAGTAACTCCATGGCACTAATTCAAATAGCAAATTCTTCTAGCCTTCTTCATGAGCAAGAAATACTTCGTGAATTTTGTATCAGAACCCAAGAATGATATTTTGAAGACTATTGTAGGAATAGCATGCACCGCTAGAGCAATTACTGAAGGCCATGAGGTAAGTGTTTTTTTCGCAGCTTCTGGGACAAGATTGCTTTCTCCCGATTTTATCAATAGGTTAGATAAAGAAATGGGTCCTGATTCCAAAGCAGTAACAGAATGGATGGATATTATCACATCTAAGGCCATTCTATACTGTTCATTTGCCTCTGTAAAAGCAACACTCGGACTCAGTGAAGGAGATGGGGCGCTAATAGTTCCTGATGACAAAATCAAATGGAGTGGGCCACCGGGCGTTATTGAGTTAAGTTCAGCATCTGAAATACAATTTATGTATTAAATATCAACATTATCCTTCATCATTGATTGCTAATGTCCCATTTTTATAGTCCAATACAGCTTGGTGAATTTCTTCCCTGGTATTCATCACGAATGGTCCATACCGCTCAATAGGCTCATTCAATTCAGGTCCCGCCAAAATCAAGAATTCCGAAGATGACTTGGATCGGATATTGATTTTTCCTCCCTCAGAGAGAAGTGCCAATTCACCATCCTGAATCTGTTGCTTGGCCTCAATACCGAAGGGCATTGGATGTTTTCTCACTCTAATCTCGTTCTCAATGGCAATCTCTCCGCCGAAGACATAAATCATCCCATTCAGATTCGATTCGATTTGTTGGACTAAACGGGCATCTTCCTCCATTCTGACGTGAATCAGAGTGATTGGTATCTTTGTGTCGATATTGGAAGATTTTCCCATGCATTCGCCTGCGATTACTCGAGCCCAAATACCATCTTGTTCTACTACAGGAGATTCTGATGCAGGAACTTCTTGATATCTGGGATTCATCATTTTGTTTACTGCAGGGAGATTGACCCAGATTTGGAATCCATGCGTTTTACCTCCGGTTCTCAAGAATTCTTCGTGTGGCTCTTCGCAATGGATGATGCCCCTTCCAGCAGTCATCCATTGGACATCTCCAGGATTCAATTCACCGATATTGCCCTCGCTATCTTCATGTCTCATTCTGCCTTCGAGGAGGTAAGTTACGGTCTCGAAACCGCGATGTGGATGCCATGGTGCCCCCTTAGCCTCACCTGGCTCGTAATCCACTGGCCCCATTTCGTCAATTAACAAAAATGGACTCATTACCTTCCCCATTCTAAATGGTCTGCGAACCATGAAGCCTCCTCCCTCACGTACAATATGTGTTGGCACAATCTCAATGACGCCGCGCATATGAAGACCATCTAATGTCAGCATATAATTACTAGTTTGATTCACGGGAATGCAGCCATTACCTTGTTTTCACTCAAGAGAGGGTTGGGAAATTTTCAAAATATTGACGACTCCAAGAAGTCACTTTGACTACATTGATTAATTGGAAGTATCTATGAATTACGAGTCAAATGCTTTCTCAATCTCAATAATCCTATCCTTGCTGATGCCCAGAGAATTCGCTATAGTTTCAGGATTCTAATGAGATAGCCACTACAGATACAGAACTCGGTTTTCTGATTCTTTCAGTAGTAGATTGCCCATTAATTCCGCAGGCTTGGATATCTCCTGGGAATTTGGCTTTGCCGTAATAGTAAGATGCCAAGCAAGTGTACAGATGAACTCCGGTGATTGAGGACATGAGAAGTTGTTCAATTAGTGATGTTGTAGTGGTCCAATTACCTAACAGAGCGGTAATGATACCTAGGGCTGTTGACACTACTGATGCCAATACTGCGATGTGCATGGATAGAGCATTTAGATTCGGTTTAATCATTGATAGTCCTCCAGTAGAAATGAAAATAACACCAAATAAGGTTGGAAATAGGGCAGTAACATAGTCAGTATAAAGAAAGAATCCAACACCTAAGAGGGACATGATAAAACCGGTAATGATTGTCAGTTGAGGTATGGTTAATCCAGAGATGGTGTATCTTCGCATACCCAATCTTATACCCATTTAGTATATTATATCCTGTTTTTACTTGTCTTACTGTAGAGACTCACCAAGAAAGCCTTCCTTGCATGGGTATAGTAGGGGTAGAATTGATAACCTAATTTATACATAGATAAACAATGGGGTTTATGTCATTCACCCTAGTACGCTGTAAGATGAAAAGAAGCGCATTGACTATATCTCTGATTCTGCTTCTAGTTTCCCTAGCAGGTTGCCTGGGGAACAATGAGTCTAGAATTGGTTCTAGAATTGGATGTCCAGATAATCCTCCGGAAGGAACAACATGTGTGCCGAACAGAAACGTATTCGTAACAGGAAATGGTGCTCTTGAATTGATATATGCTAAAGAAACGAACCTTAGTGGATTTGATCTCAGAGATGCCGACTTCTCTGGAGCAGTTCTTTCATATTCTGACCTTAGTGGGGCTGACCTTAGTGGGGCTGACCTTAGTGGAAGCATAATAAGAGGAGCCAATTTCATCAATGCCACTATCACTGGAACAAACTTCCAAGGTGCTATTTATGATGAAAATACCTTTTGGTATCCAGGATGGAATGATAAAGACGGAGATGGCATATTAGATGAGGGACGAGTCCCTGATCATATCAAAGAGAAAATGGTATATCTAGGGCCGGAAACAAATCTAGATGGAATCAGTCTCGATGGCAGGGTAGAAATGTCCTTCTGGCCTGCTTTTACAATAGACGGTATTATATTCCCTGGATCTATTCCCGCTAACCTATCGCATTCAAGCCTCAGGGGCACAAGCATGAGTGATATCGACTTAGGGCTTTTCCTCACCAATTTCAGTAACGCTGATCTTACTGGTGCTGATTTCTCCAACTCAACCCTGTTGCTAAACGACTTTTCTAATGCGGATTTGACAGGTATTAATTTCTCCTATGCAGAATTGAAGTTTACTGACCTTAGTGGTTCGGATTTGAGAAGCGAAAATCTACACGAGATGTTCGCTATTATGCTTCTTGGCTGTCCAACTAATCTTCCAGAGGGCTGGCTTTGTCTTGCTGACCCACTAATGGAGGAGAGGGGTTGCCCCGTTAGCGAGGAGGGAGATGATAGGGAAGAATATGTCCGATTGATGGGAGATCTTTTGGATTCTCTAGATTTGTCTTATTGTCCATACTTTATTATTGGCCCAACCTCGAAGGCCATTTTTAATATTGAAAATGTAGATCTGACTGGTTTAGATCTTGGCATAAGACCTCCAGAATTAATTCGGGCGGTAAATCTGACTGGATGTCCCAGCAGCCTAATCGAGGGATATATATGTACTGGAGGAGCTATTCTTGGACCTTATGTGAGACTTTATGATACTGATCTCTCTGGAATCGACCTGACCGGTGTCAATCTGAGTGGTTCAATAATACGTGGAGTAAATCTGAGTGATGCAGACCTAACTGGAGCAACTTTTGATGACACCATTTGGGAAAATACAATTTGCCCGGATGGGACTAATTCTGTCGATAACGAAAATACTTGTCTGAATAATCTTTGAGAAGTATATCATATCCTCTACTATAGAGTACTCCTTTATCCGAAATGTATTACAACCAAGGCAGTATGAACTGGACGAAGAAGTATGTTTGAGTATAGCGTTGGCCTGATTGGTGGTTATGCACTGGCGAAGTACCTGACGCCGAGACTACCACGCCTGAAGACCAAGAAATACCACCTACACCATTGGATATGGTGCTCAATCTTACTCCTGTCTGCATATTACGTCAGTGCACCCGATATCGTGTACGGTGGTTTGACCGGGGCTGTCTTGCAGGGATTGTCCTACAAGAACTGGGGCATCATGGCATCATAAAAGTAGAATGCATGTAATCATGCATCGATATGCCTAGATTTTTTGGATCGAGGCAGAGAACATGACTACCGTAACTTCCACTGTTATTTCTTCATCATCATCTGTTGGCGAATTTAATCCAAGAGGAGTATTGACATCTAGGTCTAAATCGATTGACAAATCTCCTTCTCCCCATCCTGTTTCAATCCAGTTTTGTAATGCTTGATATTCATTTGTTGCTGAAATGGTGATAGAATCTCCACTAAAGTTTGGATATACTCTTAGATTGAGCTCAAATGGTAAACAACTACTATCTTGTCCTGAAAGGTTATTACTGGGGTCATTCCATTGAGCAGTAAGTTCATTTTCGATAATATCTCCTGAAATTGAATCGCATTGTAACCAATCATCATCGCCATCCTGTTCTTCAGGTAGGATTAGAATGTCTATGTATCCAATGAAATACCCATCTGGAATGTTGATTTCCGATAGGTCAAACAATACATTTCTTGTTTCATCATCTTGTAATGTCTCAACAGTTTGTATGGTCTCATTTTGAATTTCGAAAGTAATTCTCCATTCAGGGGTATTTGATGTAAATTCAGCCGTTGTTTCGAGTTCGCCTACAAAATCTCCTACTGTAATCAACATCAGTAAAAGGGTGAGGGAATATGCACTGAATGTGGGAATACGTGATTCCTTTGTGATCAATAAACTACGTACATCATGTTCAGTTTCCATTCCTCATCCCCCCAAAACTCCAAGTCCAGTGAATAGCAGTGATATAACAAGAATAAATATTGCGACGAAACCAAAAGCCAAATTTAATACACTCAGTTTAACCTCTAACTCGTTCTCTTCAGTGGAATGGAAATCCGGAACAGTTTCTCGAATAGACTCGGCATCATCTATTAGACTGTTCACGATTTTTTCCTCCCAGCCTATGAAAATTCCAACAACGATTGCTAGTGCCGCCGATGAAATCATATCCGGAATAGGCAGGAATGATTGTATCAATTCTAGAACAGTAGATGATACGATTAGAAGCATCAAGATAACAATGATTCGAATTCCCCATCGATTTTCTAGATGTTTGGTATCTATGAGATCGTAGTGTAATAATATGAACATAAATAGAATCGGCGTGTAAAGATAGACAAGCGCTTCGGATGTAAAGTCGTACCATATAGAGTAGGCCAAAGGAAAATCCTCACAGGTTGTTTCATAGCAACTTCGCACAGTGTCCAAGACTGCAAAATCTGCCAGCCCAGCTATGAAACCAATCACGAATATAACAAAAGTAAGTGCACTAAATGGAGATGTTCCAAGCTTAAATGAACGCCAGAATTCTCCTCCACACAAGACCAGAATTGCCCCGGCTCCAAGTGTAAGGCCAACATTGATTCCGCTCCATGTAGCCGCCGAAACGCTCATCCCAGTTTCAATAGCCTGCCGCTGAAAGAAATAGTCGTTGATTGAAAGAACCTGGGATAGCCAATAAGTCATAGCTTCACCGTGGATTCCGATAAGAATTAGACCTGCAACAACCGAAATTTTCCTTAATCGAATATCATTGTCTCTTACCTCGGTGATAAGAAATCGAAGATACATTGCTATCAATACGAGATAACCCGGGATGTGGAGGTAATTTTCGACCATTATATGACGAAAATCGGTGAGAAGATGCAGGGCTGTAAAAAAGGCTGCAGCAACACCTACCGACCCAATTAGAAACCACAAATCCCACTCTTTACCAATTATTCTGAATGGGAAAAAGAACGGAAGTAGAGCCATCAATACGATAGCAGAAGAAATGAGTAGATTATTTGCAGTAAATGCAAAGGTCCCTGATACCTTATTGATGTCAAGAGTAGAAAATTCGGCTTGAGCACCATATTTGAATTCCAGAATTGCTGTCATTAAATAACTAAGTCCCAAGAATATGAGAATCCATCCAAAAATACATCCAGCAATTTTATTGCTCGAGGAAACCGTCTTGCTGCGTGCAAGAATCGATAAAGTCGCAATGCCAAGTACAAGGTCGACTACGGCGGCGATGGGTACCATCGATTGTATCTCAACCATGTTGATGTGTCCCGGGGTATCCCAAATAGCCATTACGGTCTACAGTCCAGTTGTCGAGTATTTTGATCAAATAGAACTCTTGATATAATCTCATTTTGAAAGGATAGTTTTCTATTGGTAGGTGACATAATGCCGTAGCAAAGCATATGGCAGAACTCTATTGTGTAAGGATGTGGAAGCCGGGAAAACTAATGAGGTATTTGACTGCCCTAGGGGGTGCGGTACTCTGAAGTATCAATCTACGACTGGAGATTTGGAAGGCGGGATTAAAGGACTTGTTGGAAGCGGATTATGTATTGCTAGCTCAGTTATCTTCGTAGCATACATCGTGTGGTTGTTCGCCAGTGGGAATGGTACGAATGAAAATCTCGACACTGACCAATTGTTCAAAGCCATTATTATCTGTTTTGTAATTTTCGTTCTTGGTGCTAATATAGGAATAGGTGATTCATGGAACCACCACTGTCAGACCTGCAAAGGAGTCCTACTGGATTCAAAAACAGTCTCAGAAAAATTCTGGTGGACTAGTGGTGCCAAGATTTTGCCTCTGATGGAGAAGATTGGTGACGCAGTCGGTGACCTTAAGTGTCCAGGATGCGGAGATAAAATGGGGCTGATTCCGATTTCCTACACTAAGGAAATCAGAAGACGAAGGTACTATCGCAGTGGCCTTGTGGAATTACTTATCGACGCTGCAATGGCAACAACATCTGAAAAGAATCTAGAGATTGACGCCTGTAATGATTGTATGTTGCTCTGGTTCGACGGCGGAGAAGCTGAGAAAATAGAAGCATCAGTATCAATGAGAGGTCTCGACCCGCCCGAGAAATAATGTACCTACTTTACGTATTCATAATATCCCCTTCCCTTTACTTCAAGTTGGATATAGAATCTATTAACTAGAGCAAGAAAGCATAGAGCAACCTACTCTGTGGCGTGCCCATTCTGGACGTTTCTTAAACCAT
>MDSV01088271.1_pt1 | contig 10963 bp, 10 predicted proteins | sample 810851 | NCBI WGS metagenome assembly MDSV01 (sample SAMN05326640, study PRJNA326480) | marine metagenome | isolation source: seawater | place: Atlantic Ocean: North East | collected 2012 | reverse complement strand
TAATTCGTTTTCTAGCTCAATTTCTTTAGCCACAGTTACACCATCTTTTGTAACTTGAGGACCTCCAAAGGACTTACTAATAATAACATTTCTTCCCTTTGGACCAAGGGTAACCTTTACAGAATTAGCTAAAGCATCAACTCCTCTTTTTAGGCCGTCTCTTGCCTCTATATCAAATTTTATTTCTTTTGCCATTTTAAATTTTTTAAATTAAACAATCGCCAGAATATCTTTTTCTGACATAATTAAATAATCTTTTCCTTCAAACTTAAGTTCGGTACCAGAGTATTTTCCGTATAATACTGTGTCACCTACTTTAACAGTCATAGAATGATCTTTAGATCCATTACCAACGGCAACAACAATTGCCTTTTGTGGTTTTTCTTTTGCATTATCAGGAATTATTATTCCAGATGCAGTTTTTGTTTCTGCCTTCATAGGTTCAACTAGAACTCTATCGGCAAGTGGTTTAATATTAATTTTCATAATAAATTATTTTAACTAAAATTTTCACAAATCATGCCATCAAAATAAAACTGACAAATTTACATGTAATTACGATACTTCTCAATACATATTTCCAAAAACAAAATTAATATTTTTATCTAATTTTAAAGATAGATACTTCCAATTTAAAAATCATTAGAGTTTAAATTGTGTCAGCTAAAAATTATATTAGATAATAATATTAATCCAATCAAAGTTGCAGCAAGGTACCAGGTACTTTTATCTAAGAAATCTGTTGTTTGTTTTACCCCTCCTAACTGTTGATTACCACCTCCACCAAAAGTTGATGATAAGCCGCCTCCTTTCGGATTTTGAACCATAATTACAACAACTAGAAGAAATGCAACTATCAGTATCAGGGTTAGAAAAATACCATAAGTGTTCATTTTTTTAGGCTTTTAATTTTTTTAATTTGGTTTGCAAAGTAAATGCTTTTTTCTGGAAATTTCAAAATTAATATTTTATATGATTGAATTGCCTTTTCATAATTTTTCTGATTAAAATAGAGTTTAGCAAGTGTTTCGGTCATATATCCGCTATCTGAAATCAAATCATTTTCTTCTTTAACTGTTAATTTTTCATCTTCATCTTCTTCCAAATTTATTTTGGGTTTTTTAGATATAAACTTGTCAATAGTTTCTGATTCTTTTGATCTGTCAATTGGTTTTAAATTTGAGATTTTTAACCATTCAACAAAGCTATTTTGTTCAGAAGTTATTTCAGAAAATGAGTTTTTTTCATCTCCTAAAACTGAAGTTATCTCATTTTTATTAAAGAAAATTTTTTCATTTTGATTTTCAATATTATTTATAAAATCAAAAAGAACTTTTCTATCACGAGAGTGAGCTGCAGTCAATCTTAAATTTTCTCTAAATTTAAGATCATCAGTAATTTTTAGTGATTTTAAATATATTGCCTTACTAACCTGGAAATAAGGAAAATCCTCGTTAATTTCTTCTAAGAACGAAATTTCTTCTTGAGAAATTTTTTCTGGGTTTTGTAATATTTTCAAAAAATTTCTTTTATTCATTGTTACCATTTAGCTAGGGATGAGTTAAATATGTCTTGAGTTATTCTTTCAAAAATTTCATCTATTGCAATATCTTTTTGACTGCCAATTAGTTGAATATTACCGGGGAAGTCATAATAAAACGAAAACCTTTTTTCAAAATCTGCTTCAGGATCATTTTTATCAAAAAATCTTATGTTGACCCCAACAGTTAATCTATTTTGAGCTGCGGTGTTATTTGCGGTAGCAGTTGTAGGTGAAATTCTGTACTCAACTATCTCGCCCTCATAAGTTAAATCCCCGTTTGACTTAACTAATTCTAAACTTGTTTGATTAATTAATAAATCAATAAGTTTATTTGTAAAGTCTCTTTCAATTCCTGGTTCGATTAACGGAGCATTATTTTGAAAATAGTTTACTTGGAATGTTTTGGTCTCAGGGGAAATAGAAGCACCTGTCAGACTGTATTTTATACTACAGCTAATGAGAAAAGATGATAAAATTATGATTCTGTAAATTGTCAATTTCTACAAATTAAATTGTTTGATTTTTCTGTATAAGGTTCTTTCACTAATTCCTAGTTCTTTAGCAGCTAATTTTCTTTTACCATCATATTTTGCAAGAGATTTTTTAATTAATTCTAGCTCTTTTTCTTGTAGTGATAATGATTCAATTGCTTTAACTTCCTTAATATAATCAAATTCATCATTAAAATTTTTATTTTTTTTGTTTGATTTTTTATTTTCCAATTCAACAACTTCAATTTTTTCTTGACTTGAAAAGTTATTTTCTTTATAAACTTTGTTTATAAGCTGTTCATTATTCTTCCTGAATTCACTAATGTTTGATGTTTGCATTAGTTCTAATGTTAATTTTTTCAAATCATTTAAATCTGATTTCATATCAAATAGAACTTTGTATAAAATTTCCCTTTCATTATTGAATTCAGATTTATTTGATTTATCGGAAATAATTGCAGGCAAGTTATCAATTGAATTTGGTAAATAATCATCCAGTACAATTTTACTAATTTTTCTATTTTCTTCTAATACTGACAATTGCTCAGCTATATTTTTAAGCTGTCGGATATTACCATCCCATCTATAATTAATTAAGTTGTGAATAGCATCATTTTCTAGCTGAATTGTTGGCATATTATATTTTTTTGCAAAGTCAGAGCAAAATTTTCTGAATAAAAGGTGTATATCATTTATTCTTTCTCTTAGCGGGGGTAAATTAATTTCAACAGTACTTAGTCTATAATAAAGATCTTCACGAAATTTATTTTTTTGAATTGCTTGCTGCATATTAATATTTGTTGCAGCTACAATCCTAATATTAGTTTTTTGAACTTTACTTGAACCAACTTTAATAAATTCACCATTTTCTAAAACTCTCAGAAGCCTAACCTGAGTTGTTAGAGGTAATTCACCGACTTCATCTAAAAAAATTGTTCCTCCGTCAGCAACTTCAAAATATCCAGCTCTGGTTTGTGTTGCACCTGTAAATGCACCTTTTTCATGACCAAACAATTCACTATCAATTGTGCCATCAGGAATTGCACCACAATTTACGGCTATATACTTGGAATGTTTTCTATGTGAAAGTTGATGGGTTATTTTAGGAATTACTTCTTTACCAACACCACTCTCTCCAGTGACTAAAACAGATATATCTGTTGGGGCAACTTGAATGGATTTTTCAAGAGCTCTATTTAACCCAATACTGTCTCCTATTATTTCAAACCTTTGTTTTAATGCTTGTAACGAAATCATATATTAATTATTTTTAGAGTATCCAATAGCACTTCCAATCAAAGTAGCGCTAGTGCAATTTTCAATTTTAACATTTACAAAATCACCGATTTCATAATTTTCCTTAGGAAAAACCACTGTACTATTATGCTCATTTCTTCCAGCCCAATTAAGTTTTGATTTTTTTGATTCTTTTTCAACTAATACCTCAACAGTTTTACCGATAAATTGTTGGCTTCTAAATAAGCTATGTTTTTGTTGAAGTTCAACGATTTCACTCAGCCTTCTACTTTTGGTTTTTTCGTCAATATTATCTTTTAACTTTTTGGCAGCCATAGTACCTGGTCTTTCGGAATATTTAAACATATAACCAAAAGAATATTTAATCTTTTCCATTAAAGATAGGGTTTGTTTATGATCTTCTTCGGTTTCGTTAGGAAAACCAGAAATCATGTCATGACTAATGCTGCAATCAGGTACAATTTTCAAAATATTTTCAACTAAATCTAAATATTCTTTTCTTGTATGTTGCCTGTTCATTGCTTTTAAAATATTATCACTGCCACTTTGAACAGGTAAATGAATATAATTACAAATATTTTCATATTTAGCCATTATTTCAATAACATCAGTTGACATATCTTGTGGATTTGATGTGGAAAATCTTATTCTCATTTTAGGCTGTGTTAACGCACACATTTCTAACAATTTTGCAAAATTTATGGATGATACCTTTTGAATTTCACTAGCCTTAGAAAAATCTTTTTTTAATCCCCCACCATACCACAAGTAACTATCAACATTTTGTCCTAATAATGTAATTTCTTTAAATCCTCTTAAATTTAAGTCATTCAATTCTTCAATAATTGATTGAGGATCCCTACTTCTTTCCCTCCCTCTTGTAAATGGAACAACGCAAAATGTACACATATTGTCACAACCTCTTGTTATTGAAATAAAAGCATTAACCCCATTTGAATTAATTCGAGTTGGATTAATATCTGCATAAGTTTCATCTTTTGATAATATGACATTTACGGCTGATTTGCCATCTTCAATTTCCTCAATCAGGTTTGGGAGATCTTTGTATGCATCTGGCCCGACAACCATATCAACAATTTTTTCCTCTTCCAATAACTTGTGTTTTAATCTTTCTGCCATACAGCCTAAAACACCCACTTTTACCTTAGAATTAATTCTTCTAACTTTATTAAACTTTTCAAGTCTTTTTCTCACAGTTAATTCGGCCTTATCTCTTATTGAGCATGTATTTATTAAAATTAAATCTGCACTATGCATATCATCTGACGTCATATATCCATTTTTTGTAAGTATTGATGCTACTATTTCACTATCACTAAAGTTCATTGCACATCCGTAACTTTCAATATATACTAATTTTGAAGAATTTTCAGCTGAATTATTCTTTATTGACAGCGTATCCCCGTTATATTTATATGGATTTTTCTCTATTTTCATTAATTGATAAATAAATCAAACAAATATAAAGAAAATACGACAATTTGTCATGCTATTAATTGAAACAATTTTTTTATGGCTTGATATTTGAAATAGCATTGTAAAAAAAAAATAATCTAAATTTGTATTCTTAAACTTCTAAAATGGCAGATAATTTAGTCATAGTTGAGTCCCCGGCAAAAGCTAAAACAATTGAGAAATATTTGGGTAATGGATATAAGGTAGCTTCTAGTTTTGGTCATATATCTGATTTACCTTCTAAAAATTTGGGTATTGATGTCGATAATGATTTTAAACCTAAATATGAGGTCTCGTCTGATAAAAAAACAATTGTTAAAAATTTAAAGGATTTGGTAAAAAAATCTAAAACTGTTTGGTTAGCCAGTGATGAAGACCGTGAAGGAGAGGCTATCGCATGGCATCTCTTTAGAACACTAAACTTAGATGATGTTAACACTAAAAGAATTGTATTTAATGAAATTACCAAGACTGCAATAACAAAAGCAATAAATAACCCAAGATCAATTAATCATAATTTAGTAGATGCTCAACAGGCAAGAAGAGTTTTAGATAGAATTGTTGGTTATGAATTATCCCCTGTACTCTGGAGAAAAGTTAAGGGAGGTCTTTCAGCTGGAAGGGTTCAATCAGTTGCAGTTAGATTACTTGTTGAAAAGGAAAGAGAAATTCGCGGTTACGTTCCGGCTTCTTCTTTTAAATTAGATGCAATTTTTAAAAATTCAAATGAAAAAGAGTTTGTTGCTAGACTATCAGGCGAATTTGATTCTAAGCTTAAAGCAATTGATTTTTTAAATAATGTAACAAGTTCAAAATTTAATGTTTCGGAAATAGTTAAGAAGCCTCTAAAAAAATCTGCGCCAGCTCCATTCACAACGTCCACCTTGCAACAAGAAGCATCCAGAAAACTCTCTTTTCCAGTTTCAAAGACCATGAGGGTAGCACAAAGGTTATACGAATCAGGCTATATTACTTACATGAGAACTGACAGTGTAAGTTTGTCAACTTTAGCCATTGATGAAGCTAAAAAGCAAGTTATTAAAGTTTTTGGTGAATCATATTCTAACCCAAAAAATTTCAATACTAAATCAAAGAGTGCTCAACAGGCCCATGAAGCGATTAGACCAACTAACTTTTCAATGTCTCTGGATGTAATTAAGGATTATGATCAAAAAAGGTTATATACTTTAATATTCAATAGAACGCTAGCTTCTCAAATGAAACCTGCTGAGCTTGAGAAAACAAATGTAAAAATATCAATTTCAAGTAGAAAAGAGGTTTTTACTGCTACAGGTGAAGTGATTAAATTTGATGGTTATTTAAAATTATATCAGGTTTCAAAAGAGGATGTAATTGACGATGGATTTGGTATTTTACCCAGTTTCATCGAGAACGAAAATTTATCGCTATCTAACATTTCGGCGACTCAAAAATACAGTAGACCACCATACAGATATTCAGAAGCCTCACTAGTTAAGAAATTAGAAGAACTAGGAATTGGTAGACCCTCTACCTATGCACCAACTATATCTACAATTCAAAATAGAGGATATGCAGAAAAAGGATCTGCAGAGGCAAAATCAAGGGAAGTTATCAAGGTTAGCCTTTCAGATGGTAATATTTCCGAAGAAATTTTAAGTGAAAAATTTGGTTCTGATAAGGGAAAACTGATTCCTACAGATATCGGAATGATAGTTACTGATTTTCTTACTAACCATTTTGAATCCATTATGGATTATAATTTTACTGCTAGGGTTGAACAGGATTTTGACAGTATCGCTGAAGGTAAAAAGGACTGGACTGATATGATGAAGAAGTTTTACGGAAATTTTCACCCAGTTGTTGAAGATGTTCAACAAAATGCTTCTAGAGAAAGTGGCAAAAGAGTTTTAGGTATTCATCCAGAAAACAATAAAGAAGTAAGTGTTAGACTTGGTAAATTTGGACCTATGGTTCAAATAGGAACTGTGGATGATGATGAAAAACCAAAGTTTACAAGTTTACCAAATGATCTTCAGATCGAATCTGTTACTATGCAAGAGGCATTAACTCTTTTTAAATTACCTAGAATCTTGGGTAAATATGAGGGTGAGGATCTGTTAGCAAATAATGGTAGATATGGGCCTTACATTAAATTTGGAAAGAAATTCATTTCAATTCCTTCAGGCGAATCTCCAACCTCAATATCCCTTGATGACGCAATTATTTTAATTGATGAAAAAATTAAAGCAGATGCCCCTATACACGTATATGAGGGTAAAGATGTTCAAAAAGGAAAAGGTAGATTTGGGCCCTATATTAAGTGGAATAATTTATTCATTAATGTAAATAAAAAATACGATTGGGAAAATTTGTCAATAAGTGAAATTGAAGAGTTAATCGAAGATAAAAAACAGAAGGAGAAAGAAAAAGTTTTACATCACTGGGAAAAGGAGGGAATAAAGATTGAAAAGGGAAGATGGGGTAAGTTTTACCTGATTAAATCAAAAAAGAAAATTTTATTAGATAAAAACCTTGATATTCAATCAATGAATTTAGATCAAGCTAAGGATATATTAAAAGCAAACTCTTCAAAAAAATAAAAAATGGGTTCGGATTATTTAACACCATCATTTGATAATTTAATAAATCCGGTTGATGATCATCTGATTGTACACAATGGGCTTTTGTCTTCACTAATTATTGGTAATTCAATCAAAATACATACAAATGAATCTGGTATTCCAGATTTAGATTCGATAAATATCGCAATAATTGGTATTTCTGAAAATAGAAATTCTAAAGAATACCTGGGTGATGAATTTAACATAAACGAAATAAGAAAATCATTTTATAATTTATACCCCGGAAATTGGTCATCAAATATTGCAGATCTTGGAAATTTAATCTTAGGTGAAACTGTTGATGAAACATATGGAAGAATGATATCCATATTGACAATACTTTTTAAAAAGAAAATTATTCCGATAGTTCTAGGTGGAAGTCAGGATTTATTATATGCAAACTATAGAGCTTATGATTCTTTCCAAAACACTGTTAATATTGTTAACGTAGACTCAAATTTTGATATTGGTGACTCCTCCAAAATGATAAATAATCTAAGTTATTTAAGTAAGATTGTTCTTGAAAAACCACATAATCTGTTTAATTATTCTAATATTGGTTTTCAAACTTTCCACAATTCTCAAGAAGAAATTGACTTGATGGAAAACTTGTATTTTGAAGCATATAGACTTGGTGAGGTTAGCGCAAATATAAGCCTTGTCGAACCTGTAATGAGGGATGCTGATATTGTTAGTATTGATTTGAAGTCTATTAGGGCTGCAGAATTAAGTTCAAGACAAAAGTTCTCACCAAACGGATTTGACGGAAAGGAAATTTGCTCAATTAGCAGATATGCAGGAATTAGTAATAAGGTCTCATCTTTTGGAGTTTTTGAATATAAAATCTCAAATGAAGATGAAATTACTGAAATGCTAATTTCACAGATCATGTGGTATTTTATTGAAGGTGTTAATTGTAGAGTTAAGGACTCAGATTTTGACAATGAAGATGAGTATAATAAATTTACAGTCATTGTTGATGAATATGAATTAATTTTTTACAAGAATATAATTACCTCTAGGTGGTGGATTGAAATATTTGGAGATGGATCCAATACTAAACTTAAACAAACTACGTTATTACCTTGTACAAAAGAAGATTATGAGACAGCAAAAAATGGTATTATTCCAGAAAGGTGGTTCAAAGCAATTAAGAAAAATATTGTTTAGTTGTATTAATATTAATATTAAGATGTAAGTATAATTTGTTTATTTAAATTTATATGGGTAAGTTTAACCACTTTTTTTTGAAGTATATGAGCAAGATTAAAAACATATTACAAATTTTAATTATTACACTTTTAGTTTTCGGTTGTGGATCAAATGGAAGTTTAAAAAAGTCAAAAGGTGAGCTTGTTGGTGTAAAAGGAAAAAAATATTACCCTGAAAAGCCATTTGGTATGGTCTTAGTTCCTGGAGGGTCCTTTATCATGGGTAAATCTGATGATGATATTGCTGGAGTACAGGATGCTCCAACCAAAACTGTTACTGTTAGATCATTCTATATGGACGAAACTGAGATTACTAATGCAGAGTATAGACAATATGTCAACTGGGTCAGAGATTCCGTCATAAGAACTGCCTTAGCAGAAGCAGCTAAAGATTATTTGAATGTTGGCCCTGCTGATAATACCGGAGAGTCTGTAGAAGGAGCAGACGGAAACATTTTAATAAACTATGCCTTTTTGGGATCAGATCAACAATTGACACCATTTCAAAAATATGATTCTATTAATAATGATAATGCTAATCAAAGACTTAATTGGGATATTGATTTATTTTTAAATAGAGATGACTATCCTGACGATATGGCTTATATTGAGATAGTTGAGTCATTTTTTAAACCAAAAGAAGAAACTTTTAATAATGTGAGAGCCCTAAAGGTAGACCTTCTTAAATACAAATATACTTCTTATGATGTAGATGGTGAAGATGGATATATTAACAGTGTTGAAAAATATAAAAGAGGTATAATTGAAATTCAATATAATGAAGAAAATGGTTGGGAAGATATCTCTGAACCTGGAGGTATAACAACTTTTCGAAATATTGATGAAGATGATGCAAGGTTCAATGAGATTGTTGAAATGAATGAAGACTTCTTTGCTACGGAAACAGAAGGTTCATTATCAAGATCTAACTATATAAAGGAGATTCCGGTAAGAGTTTATCCTGATACTACCGTTTGGGTTAAAGATTTTAATTATTCCTATAACACTCCCATGCATAATGATTATTTTTCTCATGAAGCATATAGTGATTATCCGGTTGTTGGCGTTTCTTGGCATCAAGCTAAGGCATTTTGTGATTGGAGAACATTTATGAAAAATTCTTATCAAAAAACTAAGAAGAAAAAAAGCTTAGTCCCAAATTTTAGACTTCCAACCGAAGCTGAATGGGAGTATGCTGCAAGAGGTGGGTTAGAAAGTAGTATGTATCCATGGGGTGGACCATATGCTAAAGATGATAAGGGTTGTTTTCTTGCTAATTTTAAAACCCAAAGAGGTGACTATTCGCTTGATGGAGCATTTTATACTGTTGAGGTTGACGCCTATCCTCCCAATGGTTATAATCTTTACAATATGTCTGGAAATGTTTCTGAATGGATTGACTCATCATATGAGCCTGAAGCATACAATTTTTCAATGACTATGAACCCTAATGTTAATAAAGCTGACAATCAAAAAAAAGTTATTAGAGGTGGATCGTGGAAGGATGTAAAGTATTTTTTGCAAGTAAGTTCAAGGGATTATGAATATGCTGATCAACCAAGAAGTTATATTGGTTTTAGAACTGTGCATGATTATTTAGGTGTTGATATTTCTGCAGAAAGAATGTCGACTACCTCAAATAGAAAACAAAATAATAGAAGGAGTTCTATAAAATAATTAAATTAAAACAAAAACTAAATTTTATATATTATGGCATTTAAATTAAGTAAAAAAGTAAATAATGCAATTTACGGATACGGAGCAGCTATAGTAATCATAGGTGCACTGATGAAAATTACATATTACAGTCCAGATTGGGCCCCAGGAATCGCTAATACCATGTTAACTGTTGGGTTAGTAATTGAAGCTTTGATCTTTGCTTATTCTGCAATTGATCCATCTTTACAAAAAGAAGATTATGAGTGGGAAAGGGTCTATCCTGAGTTAGCTAACGGAAAAGCAGGCTCTGGTAAAGGAGTTAAGAGCCCTCAAGTTTTAATGAGTGAGAAAATTAATCAAATGTTTGAAAATGCAAAACTTGATGAATCAGTTGTAAAAGATCTTGCCAAAAGTATTAGAGATTTTGAATCATCTGCTAAGTCAGGTGCCGAAAGTGCAACAGAATTAGCTAAGATCAATAAAGAATTTGCTAATAATGCAAATGAGCTTACAAAACAGATGGCAGCACTTTCATCCAATCTTGAAACACTAAATAATGTTTATGGTGGGGTGCTTAATGCAATGAACAGAAAATAATATTTGTAATAACAAAATAAAATAATAAGATGGCTGGTAAAGAAACTCCAAGGCAGAAGATGATAAATATGATGTATCTCATATTTATTGCTATGCTTGCCTTAAATTTATCAAAACAAATTCTTC
>MDSV01170837.1_pt1 | contig 10964 bp, 10 predicted proteins | sample 810851 | NCBI WGS metagenome assembly MDSV01 (sample SAMN05326640, study PRJNA326480) | marine metagenome | isolation source: seawater | place: Atlantic Ocean: North East | collected 2012 | reverse complement strand
GCATACCACTAGGTCATAACCTTCCTCTATTTCGTAAGGAAACTTGTTTATATCCCAATTGTCTGTAGAGATATCGAAAAATTTCTTATTTTTGGCTTTTATGATATTGCTAAAACTATTTTCTCTAGGTTGGCCTAAAAAACAAACATTTTCAAAATGTAAATCTTGAGAATTGTTGTAGCTTGTCATAGAGTTGTAATAGTGTTGAAATATGTAGGGGTCTGATTTTCCCATTAAAGCTCCTCTAGAAAGCAGAAATCAATATTTTTCTTGTTGCTGACTAAAAATTTTTCTAGTTGACTAGTCATGTCTTTTGATAGGTAATTTTTATCCCACTCACACGCATGGTACACTATCTCAGTATTTTCAAAAAGTGCAAGTGGTTCGAATGGAGGGTTAACGTTGTAGTATACTACCTTGTCGAATGTTTTGTCGGCACCACAGTATGTTTTTTTTGCATACTCCTTGGGCGATAAAGCTAGAATTTTTATTCCAAACTCTTTTGAGACTGATATCGCTTCCGGAGACATTCTCCATGCAGGGGGTCTGAAGATAGGCTTAAACTTCTCATTTAGTCCTGCTAACTTAACTACGTCAAACATCAACCTGAATAAATGCCTGGCTTTCTCGGTATCTATAGCAGCAAATTCATCGTTGTCTGAAGATCCAGGGATTCCGTGGTGAAAGCCGTGAAAACATATTTCAAAATTATCGGGCGACAGTTTTTTTAATTCGTTACAAAAATCCGGATATTTGTCTATCTGTAAAGGAAACTCGGTAAATGTTTCTGGGCGCACTGTTCTCCAATAGCTAGTCGGGATAAATAAACTAAACTTTATATCCGGTATCTTTTCTATTAGTTCGTGACATCTATCTAAGACCCTGGTGGATGATAGAGGGTGCGGAGAAACATCGTCGATGCTAATATTGAGCTTTGACTTAGGCATAATGTTTATCTATCTATTTTGTTAGTAGCACTTGGCCATAATCTATTTCTTTATCAGGTACTTGTCGGTCGTCAAAAAATATTCTTCTATCCATTATAATTAGCTCTTTAGATTCATCGTCTATAGTGTCTACCAAGTTAGAAACTTCCATGTCTTTCTGCATTTTTCCCGGTAGGTGATAATCATCAAAAAGTAAAAATTTACTATACAGATCTTTAGAATTATCCCAGTCTCTTTTGACTTGATCGTAGCGGTGATCGCCGTCGATGTAAATAAAATCGAATGTTTCAGTATTTTCTTTAAAAAATGCATCCGATGTTGCTTTGTTAAACTCTATTAGACTAAACCATTCGCTGGGAAAAATACCAGTAAGGTCTTTTAAATTTTTCTCTTCTAACGCTGGATCTACTGTTATTATTTTTCCCTTTCCTAATTCTGAAAATGCAAGCGCAGCGCAGAAAGTAGAATATCCTCTGCCGAAACCTATTTCTAAAAAAGATTCTAGTTTAAATTCTTTAATTAAAGAATAAATCAAAATCCCCCTTTCGTAGTTTGGCCTAAAATAAGCTCCAACTTTGTTATAAAGTTCAGACCCCCTAGATCTATTTTTTTCTGCAGTAAACTTTCCTATAGTGTCAAAGTCCCCCAAGGATATATTGTCTATATTAACCCCTATTTGAGCCAACTTTTCTTTTATGAAAATTTTATTTATTTCGCCTGTTCTATCTGGCATAGCAGACGAAGTAGTTCCGAAAATACTTTTAGATAAATCCATCTTAATCCCCCTTTTCAATTCTGTGGCTATCTTCATCGTAGTGCTTAGTAGAAAACTCAAAAACCTCTGAATCTTCTAACGCTATTAACCTATGTTTAAGCCCTCTGTACACGTGAAAATTATCACCTTTGGACAGTGTAATGTTTTTTGCTTCTTTAATATTATCGCTATCTGAATATTTCACTAAAACTTTACCAGATTGGATATAAAATACTTCATCCTTAAGTTTATGATAGTGCCAAGAGCACATTTTTCCTTTTACGATGTATAAAATCTTGCCGCAATATTCATCGCAGTTAACTATCCACTTTTCAAACCCCCAGCCTTTAGGAACAAACTTTATGGGTATGTTTATCTCGCCACGCATGTTATATACCGACCTAACTTTTATTTTTCAATATAGCTATGTCATTATCCAGCATTCTAGTTACTAGCTCAGGAAAATCTATTGTTGGTTTCCATCCGAGTTTTTCTCTAGCTTTTGAGCTATCGCCACAAAGAACGTCGATCTCAGCCGGGCGCATGAATCGCGGGTCTTGCTTGACAAACTTAGCCCAGTCTTTTATTCCTATATGACTAAAAGCTGAATCTAAGAAATCTTTTATGGAGTGAGTTACGCCAGTAGAAATAACATAATCATCTGGCTCCTCTTGATTTAACATTTGCCACATTGCCATCACATAGTCTGGTGCGTATCCCCAATCTCTTTTCGCCTCTAAGTTTCCTAAAGATATATGGTCTGATAGGCCCAAGTGTATTTTCGCAACTCCGTTAGATATTTTCCTGGTAACAAACTCTAAACCCCTGCGCTCAGATTCATGATTAAATAAAATACCAGAACACGCGAAAATGTCATACGACTCTCTGTAGTTTTTTGTTATCCAGTGTGCGTACAGTTTTGAAACTCCATAAGGGCTTCGCGGATAAAAGGGTGTCGTTTCAGAGGCTGGATTTTCTACCATTCTTCCAAACATTTCTGAAGAGCTAGCTTGGTAAAACTTTATGTTTTTATTGAACTCCCTAACAGCCTCTAACATTCTAAGCGCTCCCAGTCCTGTAACATCTGATGTTTGTTCGGGCGTATTCCAGCTTTCTCCGACGAACGACTGAGCTCCTAAGTTATATACCTCATCTGGATTACTTTCTTTTAGGCACCTCATGAGGGAATTTTGATCTGTCAGATCCCCTGTTAAGAAATCGATTTTGTTTTCTAGATGCCCAGTGTTGGTTCTATTTTTTACAGAAGATCGTCTTTCTACACCAAAGACCTTATAGCCTTTAGAGAGCAGTAAATCTGCCATATGACTTCCGTCCATGCCGTTAATACCGGTAATCAAAGCTCTCTTACTCATATTAGCTCTCCAAACATATCTAGATAAAGTTTTCCATGTAGTTTTATGTCAAACTTTTTTACTCTTTTATAATTGTATTCAATATCGTCTTTTGTTGGCATATAATCCTTGTTTTTTACATCGATAATACAGTTAGGGTGAAGTATATTGGATACAATGCCGACGTCAGTAGATACGATCGGTACTTTCATTGCAGTACATTCAAATACAGACTGTGGGCCGCCTTCGTGCCTAGAGCCAACAACATATAAGTCTAAAGCTGCATACATTTTTTTCAATATATCTACAGAAGCCAACTCTATAAACTTGTAGTCTATATTAGATTTAGACAGCCTAGAAATTACATACTGTCGGCGCCAGCCGCCCAACAGCACTAGAGTATTATCGCCTTTATTCCTTTCTACAAAATCACAAAATATATCAGGTCCTTTTTCCAATTTCGGCGTTATTAGGTCATGACCCTCAGTATCTCTTTGAAATGAGCCGATTATAAATTTGTAATCATCTAAACCCAATTCTTTCCTCGATGTTTTTTTATCGATCGGATACCAATTATTGGCATTATACCAATAGCTGATGATTTTTATAGGCTTACTAGTAAAACTAGAAATAAACTCTGCAGTTTTAATAGAGGGAACGTGGTATACATCAACAAACTTGTCCCTAGCTAAAAAGTCAGATTTTTTCTGTTGGTTGAACTTAGCTGGTACTTCGTGGTGTATGGTCACGACTATTTTTTTGCTACTCAATAAAGCCATAGGCACATTTTTCCAGCACCACCCTGCTGCTAGCCACAGTATGTCTGCCTCGTATGGATTTTCTGTATTATATTCTGGAAAAAAACTTTTCCACTCAGAAACTATTCTATCAACTATCCATCCCTCGCCCGGGCTTAGAGTAAAAATTTTCACTTCGGTAAACCCAAGTACTTCATTATTCTATTCTTTTTATTAAAGATAATAACAGGCTCACCTTCCATCAAGGTTGTTAACGAAAAATCTGTATTTTCTAAAATAAAATTATCTATAGCTTGATTTACCCCTTGGTTTTCTTTTGATTCAGCTATTTTTTTAGGCGTTGCTTTTTTATTATTTTTCATGTCGTCATAATCACAGTAAAATCCATCAGTATTAGACCATCTACCGTGGTAGTCGTCTGCTATTATGATAGTGTCTTCGTGGATTAGGTTTTTGATTTCACGTAATTCGTTTTGCGCTGTATAGTAGTTGTGATCGCCATCTAGAAATATCAAATCAAATTTTAGGTTATTTTTTACGAACTGGGGTAATGCAACTAAGCTATTTTCTTCTAATAAAAAAATATCATTTTTTTTCAAGTCTAAACCCATGTAGGATACCGTTTCTAAAACTTCGGGCCTTATCAATATATCTACGGCTACATAAGTAAATTTATTAGATCTTAACGATAAACGATGCAGCATAGAGAAAGTTGTTATCCCTTTATCGACGCCTATCTCTAGGACCCGCGGGGTTTCTAATAGTTCAGTTACCATTGAGGCAAATGGTATATATCCGTGGTGCGCCATTAAGGATTACTCCCTATGTCTAATAAAGCATTTTCATAATCTAATCCAATTTGGCCCATGGAATAATCTCCGTTATAATTACCAGGTATTTTTAATGATAAATCTAGAGTGGGTGGATCATACAGGTCTATAGGCTTATAGTCCCAATCATTTTCTAGAAATATTACGTCATTTTTCGTTGCTAACTCTGAAGTTCCGCCGGCGCTAGCGCAGTATAGTTTACAACCGGCTGCTTTAGCGTCAACAACGACATTTGGGCAGTGGTCTAGCCACGCTGCGTGTATAAAATTGTCTGAAACTTTCATGATAGAGACTAAATCTATCCAGCTTAAATTTCCCAAGTAAATTATAGATTTATTATTTAACCCTGCGATATCTACGTCTGGGTTTTTCCCGGCAATCAGCATGGTGTCGCCTTCAGAAGAAAACTCGTTAAATATTCGAATATTTTCTTTCAATCTTTTGTGAGGCCGCCACGAAGAAGCAGATAACCAAATCTTTCCGGAGGAATTAAGTGGAAGTTTATCTGCCTTTATTTGATCCATAATATGAAGTGGCGTACCATTTCTAATAATTTTTATATTTTCCCTAAAACCAAAATAGCTGGTGATTAAATTGTAGTCGAATTCGCTTTGTATGATAACACCTGCAGATTCGTTGTAAGATTTTTCTATAAAATAGTTTTGTTTTTTCCAATTGCCACGAGTAGAAAAATATATCCCATCTAATCTAAGCAGCGTCTTTTTAAAAGTATTCCTAGTTTCTATAAAAGACAGTTGAACGTCTGGGATTTCATTCTCGATGATGTGACCCCTGGTAGATAAAAATGTCCATAACTTTTTACCGAAATTATTCGGTCCGGAATTAGATGAAAAATCAACATTTTCTAACCTAATTTTCATTCTATAAATCCTCTTTCGCGAATATATTCTGCGGACGATTTTTGCTCTAGCGATCTAGGCTTTGTAAATAATTCTGGATCTGCTAGATCGATATTGTAATGATATAATACTTTGTTGAAAAAAATTAAAGGTTTGTTTTCCAATCTAGCTCTTTCCATCATGGGGAGAAAAATAGCTTGATCACAACCTATCATGATATATTTCCCATTTTTGTCAACAAAATTCAAAGGATTTATACCTTTTAATTCCTTTGCCCTGAATGTCTTAAGGTGGCTAGATTTCCAACCTTGCTTATACAGGCTAACTTTATGATCGACTGGGCCAGATATATTGTGTTCTGTAAACGACCACCGGTGTGCTGTCCATAAAACGGCCGGATTATGGTTAGAATATATAGAATCAATCATTTCTAAACAACCTAAGTCAGTCATCCAATCGCCGGCGTCCAGCCTTACTACTATAGAATCATCAGCAAAACTATCCACCTCTTCCAAAGTATTTCTTGTTTCCCCGTATTTTTCTTTTCGAGTGGATATTTTTAATTTATCAGATAATCCGTTTTTATTCATGATTTCTTGAATTATCTCGATACTGTTATCCGTTGATAAGTCATCGCAGACTGTCCAAGTCCAGTTGCGATGTGTTTGTCCTACTATAGAGTAAACCGTATTCGCTATAGATTCTTTACAGTTAAAAACTGGGGTTAGTATATTGAAATGATTAGTCATTATTTTCTAGCATAATTTTTGGCTGCCCTGAAGTTAAATTTATGTGTGGCGTTGGAGTTTCAAAATTAACTTTTCTATGAAAAATCCATCCGCCAAGTTTTTCTGCTAAATCTTTAGACATGGATTTTATTTCTTCATCAGTGACTTCCGACCACGGCTTATCAAAAAACATATTTTGATGTGCCGTATCTTCCTGTTTAATATCAAACAAGCTTTCCCAGTGTTGTTGCCAATAATTCTTATATGTGTATATTTTTCTTTCTATATCAATCCAACTATAATGATATACAGACGGTAAAACATCGGTAACATTTTGAAACCAAGCTTGGTAAGATTTTATTGCATCCGGATTTCCATTAACGGCGGCTATTCTAACTTTATTAACTTCCTCAGTGTAGAAAGATGCATGAGGCACCGGCTGTTTAGAATCCTCGAAAATAAAATCGCAACCATCAGTACCAGGGGATGCGTATAAATTTCCTTCTCCGTCAGTTTTTCTAAGGAGGCCGGGAATTCCGTGGGTTATATTTTTATGGTTTATGCTTAAACGCCATTTCCATGGATTAATATCACACCTAATTTTATCGGTAGATCCCCAATATTCTATTACCGGTAAAGACACTAAGGCTGTAGCCCTAGGGAAATTCTTACAGAGGTTGATAACTTTTTCATAATCTTTTTCGTGAACTACTTCATCTGCATCTTGTTGCCATAAGTACTCTGAAGTGCACCTTTTTCTAGCTTCTGCTTTTTGTAATCCGTCGAATACAGCAAACCTCTTATGCGTCCAATCTCTTTTAACCTGGAACACCTTTAATTTTCCAGTTTGGTCACTATTAGACCACTCTAAAAGCTCTTCCCATGTACCGTCGGTGGATCCACCGTCGACAACAACAACCTCGGAAGCAAATCCTAACATGCTGGATATGCACTGTTTCCACGGATATTTTTGCTCTATGCAGTTTTTAGTTGTAGTATATCCGGATATAGTAGGAGTGTAATTAACTGAGGCTAAGATCGACGCCCAAAATCGATCACGCGCAGCAAACAAATACGCTTCTGTATCAAACTGGTTGTCTGTATCAAACCATATTTCTTTCGCATGCTCTACATGATCGTTTAATTTGAGTTTACACCCTAGAAGTTTAGCCTCTATGACCATCCTAGGGCAGGTATCTCCGCCGGCAGGTAGGTAAACAAAACCTTCGGCTCTGGATAATTTCTGCAAAGTCTCATCGTAAGATAGTCCCCAAATTTTCTCATATTGCAACTGGTTATTTTTACACCAGTCTTCAGCCTGTTGGGCACCTTTGATCCAAGATGTTGAACCTAGTACAATCCAGCCTGATCGATCATGACTTTCATTTTCTTTGTTTAGCTGTTTTACTCTGGCGAAAAAATTATCATCAAAAACGCTGCTAAGAACAGTGCAATTAGCTTCACGGAGCGTGCTAAAGCGTTCGCAGTAGCGATCCAACTGCCTTTCAGACATAAACCAAAGGCTTTTTGCACCATGATAAAACGTGGATATTAGTTTTCCAAAATCCTGGTCATGGCAATCACACTCTGTACCTTCTATAAAAGCATGCTTTTCCGGTGATCGATACCTGCAGAACTTATAATCATATTCTAAAACAGAGTAGTTTAAATTGGCCACTATAGAAGGTATTAGATTGATGTCCAACCCTGCAAAATTTCCAAATATCCAAAACTTATCTGTACCCTGGGCTAGAACATCCATGGATACTTCTGATGACTTAATACACTGCAGAGGTAGTGGACAAGAATCGATCAGTGCCTGGCTGGTTAATTCTGCGCCTCCAACGTATTCGTCAACAAACATGTCGGATACGAATATAACGACAGATTCTTCTAAAATTTTTACCGTTTTTTTATCAAAAAAAGGATTATTTATCATATGATACTCCCGTGACTAAAATAATAGTTGACTAGGAGTTAGTGTATATAGAAAATTAAATTATAGATTTAGTTATACAGTATACTGGATCCTAATACCTTAATATTAATAATACAGAATTTCCAGTTACAGCTATTCAGTATATTATAGATCTAGATCAAACATAACTATATTAATTTTCTTTATAAACTTAGTGTGTTTTTCTTCCCACCCAGAGAATTGAGATCCTTCGTGGTCTGGGTCTCCATGCGCTATTTGCTGCCTCCAGATTATAACATGAACTAGTTCATGAGAAAGAGAAGTTGACCATATGTTATTTGTGTTTATTTCTACCCAGATCCAATCTTTGGACAGTGCCAACCCTGAAACTGGAACGTCTTTAACAGGTTTACCGTTAATATCAAAAGCAGCACCAACTACTTTGGGAATTATGCCCACTTCGATCTTAAGATCTCTTAGCAACTCCCATGTTTTCGGAATTGAAATCCCAAATTCTTCTGAATAACCCTCGACGAATACAGAAAGTGCGGTGTATAATCTATCTTCTCGGAAAATGTAATCTTTGCATGAAGATGCAACCATTTTAATGCCTGGAGTTCCAGGGATAATTTTTCCTCTCTTCATCTTTAAACAATTGAATTCTTTTACGCTACTATTTCTAGCGCCGGAGATACAGGAAGTACCGCCAGGGATAAACAATAAAGTGATAAACGCAACAAACTTAAATGACCGCATAGACCTCCTTTTTACTAATAAGTATAAAAAAATGGGTGGTTACCGAAGTAACCACCCATTTACGAACTCCACTTAGCTAACTAAAAAGAATTCTGCAAGGTTCGTCCTTACATACGTCCATCATTACCAGGACCGTAAATGCCAGTTCCAGTGATGTCTTCCATGATCATCTGGTACCGTTTTCCGGTCTTGTTATTTCTGAACGATATGAAGGAATCTTCCTCGATAAGAGTCCATGAACCGCGGTCATTGGTCAAATCAACGTCGCCTGCGTATACGAAGTTCCAACGCGCGGCTGCAGAGCCTAGGTTGAACGTAGTTGTCGAGGATGGCAATATGTCACCCGAAACATTAACATTCTTTGCAGCAGTACCACTATCACTACCAGCATTGGCACATGTAATTGTAACACCACCGGCCGTCGCGACGAATCCGAGTGCATCTGCAGCAGTACCAGCCGTGTTAGTAACAGTGTACTTTTCACTACCAGCAGTGCCATGAGGAGCAATGATTACCTCAACAGCTCCGTTCTTACCAAGCTTAAGTGTCTGAGCATCTGCAAGAGCAGCACCAATTGCGATTGAACCTGCCTCTGAAACAATGCTCAGAGTAGATCCGTTACCAGAGATGTGCTCACCACTGTCTGCAAACTGAAGCTCTTTCCCTGAGGCCATTAATAATGAGCCGGCAGATGAATCCAGTTTGAAAATTTCCGTTTCATTTCCGTGGAAAATTAGGTCCTTGGAACCGCCAGAAGCTGACAAGATCAAGTCTCCCGAAGAGTTAGTAAATCTAGCAATCTCAAGGGTGTCGTCTGCAAAAATCAGATCTCCACCATTGGCGTTTAGATTAATATCGCCATCAGCATCAAAAGTAATGTCAGTTGCACCTAATGTTAGGTCGTTGGAGTCGTTTGAGTGAATGAAAGAGTTTCCATCACGGAACTCAATCTTCTTAGCTCCAGCTACTAGCAAAGATTCTGCTGAAGAATCAAATCTAGCGATTTCATTACCGCCGTCTTCTTTGAAGATGATATCTTTATTTGCAACCTGAGGCTGTAAGACAACGTCGGAAGAACTGTTTGTGATATTAAGTAAAGCTGTTCCGCCGTCTTTAAAAACAACGTCTCCGCCGTCAGCATCTAAGTGAATATCGCCCGCAGCGTCGAGGACAATATTAGAAGTCGCAGCAGCAGTGATACTACCCTCAGCACCTGTGAGGTAAAGACCAGAAACTCCGAGAGCTAATTTACCAACCATGACATCGCCCGGATTCATAGTGGAAACGTTGCCGGCGGTACTACCGTCCTCTGTACCAATTGCAGCTAATTTAAAAAAGTCATCAGACTCATCATAGCCAACAAATTTGTTTCCGGAAGATCCGGATCTGACCAGTACAAGACCTAGGTCGACCTGGGCAGCATTACCCTGGCCTAAAACCATCAAAGGGTCTTTAATCGTGGTGACTACTGAATCAATCTGAGTTGTAACACCATCAACTTCTAGGTCACCGTGGATGGTAACTTTTTTGGTTTTGCCGGCTGCAATTGTTACTGCAGTTTCGAGATCGCCAGAGGTGGTTGCTGAGACAGCTGAGCCCGTACTAACCGAATACACTTTTGAAAGCTCAGCGATCTTGATCGAACTAACCAGAGAATCAGCAGCTGCTTGCGAGTTTGCAATAAGATCGAAGTCCGTAGAGCTAGAGGTAAAGGCAGCATCTAACTGAACGAAAATAACTCTTCCTTGAGTGTCTTCAAAAGCCAACACTGTTTCGTCAGCAATAGTTCCGCCGCTTAGAGTTGGTGTTGCACTGCTGTTAGTGAATGTCTCATTGGTACCAGCATTCATCGTGCCAGTAGCAGAGACTGTCTGTAAAAACGAGATAAGGTTCGATGAGTCTGTATATGCAGAACCTTTAGTGAATCGCTTTTTAGGTGGAGCAACCTGTAATAAGATGCTACCGCCGCTAGCGGTACCGGTTCCCTGACCGGATTTTATTGTAAGATCTTGACCGGATGCATTACTAGTCGATTTTGCTACGACTTCAATATTACCAGTC
>MDSV01156031.1_pt1 | contig 10964 bp, 10 predicted proteins | sample 810851 | NCBI WGS metagenome assembly MDSV01 (sample SAMN05326640, study PRJNA326480) | marine metagenome | isolation source: seawater | place: Atlantic Ocean: North East | collected 2012 | reverse complement strand
TATATTTAATATCTAAACTTACCAGATCGACTATTGCAACCATATCCATGTTTGATATTTTAGAAATACAAATAATTGCATATGCGGCTATTTTATCATTATCAAAAATTACTAGGAATTTATATTTTTTATCTGGACGGCTAAATCTCCATCTTAAGAAATTATTGCTTTTAATTAAGCTTATTTTATTAGATCTATTAAATTTATCATAGAATTCCTCTATACCATCTAGCTCTAAAAATTCGTCAAGGCTATGTTCATTAACTTTATATTGTTTAGATTTAAATAGTGTTTTAAGAATAAAATTGTAAATATTAAGAAAAAAATTAAAAATAATAGAAAAAATGGTTAATTTTAACTTAGTAAGTATACTTCTTGATCCAACAAATTTGATGTAAAGAGGAATGTGGAACAAATTTTCCCAACCTACTTTAATATGTGCTTTTGTAATGTATTTTTTTATGGGATTTCCTAATGTAAAATCAAGACCTTTCTGCTTCATTTCATTTAGTGAAAAAGTTCCTAAATTTGAGAAAAGTCCTTCTCTCTGAAAGTTTGGAGAAACCATTACATCACAGACCATCCCCGCATTAATCTTTTTATTATCATACAAGTATTCATAAATTATCGCAGCATAATATCCTACCATCTCATTATTTCTTAGTAGTATGTATTCAAATGGTTTTATACGATTGAGATTTGAATTAAATTTCCAATGATAGTATTTTTGTGAAGAAAGCTGAGTATTTTTGGTCTTAGGAAAGCACTCAGAATATAATTTCTGTCTTTGTATTAATTCATTTATTTGATTAAATTCTTTTAAATTGTATTTGTTTCTTTTCATTAGCTACTCTTAATTGTTTGCTCTGAAATTTTTTTAAAAATATCTATTTGTCTCTTTGTATATTTCTTTTCAGTAAAAAAAGATTGAACTAAATTACGTGCATTTTTGCTTATTTTTTTTGCTATCTCTATATTATTTTTCACATAAATTAGTTTTTGAGACAACTCTAGAAAATCTTTAGACTTAAACAATAATCCATTAAATTCATCCTGTATAACCTCTCTACTCCCTCTTATATTTGAGACAACAACAGGGATTTCCATATTCATAGCCTCAAGCATACTTTTAGATATACCTTCCCTGTATGACGCAGAAACAAAAACATTTGAACAACCTAAATATTCTTGGACGTTATTAACCATCCCTGTCATAATAATGTGATCTTTAATGCCAAGTTTTTTGGTCATTCTTAATATTTTATTTTCATACTTAGAAATGTCCTGAGCAACATTTCCACCTACAATTATTAGATAACTATTTTTATCTTTTTTATTATATATACTAAATGCTCTAATCAAATCTTGGAAGCCTTTACCTTTGACTAATCTTCCAACAGCACAAATTAAAAAAGAATCAGTTGGTAAATCTAATTTTTCTCTTAACAAATTTTTCTCTAGTACTGGAGAAAATTTTTTTTCATCTATCCCATTTCCAACATACGAAATTTTATTTTTTTTAATATAATTCAATTTTGTCATGAAATTTAGGTCTTCAATTGATTGACTCAAAGTATAAGAGGTAATCTTAGATAATAGTCTTTCTAATTGTATTGTAATAAATTTAGAAATTTTATTTTGATCATCATGAAAATAAAAACCATGAGCGAAGTAAATTCTAATTGGAATTCTACAAATATATGAAGCTATTCTTCCAACGAAACTAGCTATTCTATTATGACTTATTACTATAAAAAAATTATTTTTTTTTATAATAAAGACCATGTCACCTATTGATTTAATTAATTTTAAAACTGAAAAAAAAGAAATTGGATACGATATATTATGAATTTTTACTCCATCAAAAAATTTAAAATTAGGATCATTTATCTTGCACACAACATGAACTTCATAGCCATTATTTAGCTGTTCCAAAATTATAGGCTTTAAAAACTTGATTAAATAAAAATCATGATTGCAAATATGGAGAACTTTTTTCATAATTTATGTATACTAATCTGAGACTTATATAGTATTTTATATATATATAATACTCAATATGATAACTTTACCCTGAGTTTATTAAGAAATATAAATGTTATCATGAATAAAGATTTAAATGAAAAATGTATACTGATAAAGCCAGAAATATTTAAAGATGAAAGAGGTTATTTTTTAGAAACCTATAAAGAATCTAATTACATTAAATATTTTGATGGGCAAAATAAATTTACCCAGGATAACTTATCATATTCAAAAAAAGGTGTGTTAAGAGGTATGCATTTACAAAAAAAATTTCCTCAGGGTAAACTAATTTCAGTTATTGCTGGAAATATATTTGATGTTGTTATAGATCTCAGGGAAAATTCACCTAATTTTTGTAAATGGCAGTCTTTTAATTTAAGTTGTGATGCTCATGAGCAGCTATGGGTTCCTCCTGGATTTGCCCATGGTTTTTTAACCTTAAGTGATAGCGCCTTTGTTCAATATAAATGTACAGAAGAATATAAAAAAAATGATGAATTATGTATTTTCTGGAATGATAATGATTTAAAAATCCAATGGCCATTGAATAAAAAAGACATAATAGTATCTGATAAAGATGCCAACGGTATATCAATAGCAAATTTTAAATCCCAAAACTTTACTTGATGACATCAATAACAAATAATTTAAAAATATTTTTAAGGGTACTTCCTTATAAGAAAAAAATACAATTCTTTGTTTTATTGATTTTCATGACTATTGCTGCTTTAACTGAGATATTAAGTATTGCAAGCGTAATTCCATTCATAACCATCATTTTAAGTCCAGAATTATTGGAAACAAATAATTTTTTTATTTATTTTATTAATATGTTTAATATTTCTGATATTTCAGATTTAATTTTTCCAATAATTTTAATTTTTTTAACTCTGATAATTCTTTCTGGAATTTTTCGAATTCTTGTTAATATTTTTTCAATTAAATTTTCAATATCTTTTGGTGTTTTCGTTAGTGATTTATCTTATAGAAAAACATTATATCAGCCATACACATCACATATGCAAAAAAATAGCAGTGAAGTCATAAGTACAATATATGAAAAAATTAATTCTGTAGTATTTCATGTATTTATGCCTATCTTAAATTTATTTGCATCTACTATACTTTTGATCGTTATTGCGACAGGAATGTTTATAATTAATTTCAATATTTCATTAATTGGAGCATTGTTAATAACTGGCATATACACTTTGATATCCCTTTTTTTCAAGCCTTTCTTAAAAAGAAATAGTATTGGCATTGCTGGAAAACAAGAAAAACTTCTACAAATATTAAGAGAAGGAATCGGTGGTGTACGAGATATAATCCTTGATAATTCTCAAAAGGAATATGTAAGTATTTTTTCAAAAACTAACTATGTGTTAAGACGTCATGTTGGTGAAAACGCAGCAATTAACATCCTACCTAAGCCTATTATTGAAACTTTATTAATAGTTGCAGTAGCCGTCTCAGCCTCATATGTTTTTTTGTATAATAATAATGATATTATTAATCTTCTTCCAACTTTAGGCGCCTTAGTTTTAGGTGCCCAAAAATTACTACCCGCTTCCCAGCAAATATATAGTGCTTGGTCACAAATAGTTGGAAATCAAAAATCTCTTGAGGATGTTGCATTTTTAATTAATCAAGATGAAGTTCTAAGCGATGAAGCATCAAATACTCAAATAGAGTTTAAAAAAAATATTTTACTAGATAATATTTATTATCGTTATGCAGATAATGGGCCGTGGATATTAAAGGATATAAATATTCAGATAAAAAAGGGCTCAAAGGTTGGATTAGTTGGTAATACCGGTAGTGGTAAAAGTACGTTAATAGACATTATAATGGGCCTTTTAGATCCTACAAGTGGACAATTAAAAATCGATAATAGTAGATTATCAAATATTAATTCATGGCAAAAACAAATTTCCCACGTCCCTCAGACTATATTTTTATCTGATGCATCAATTGCAGAGAATATTGCATTTGGAGTTCCTAAAAGACAAATTGATTATAATAAAATAAACGAGATTGTAAAAGTTACAGAACTTAACACACTAGTTGATGAAAAAAAATTTGGATTAAATGATTTAGTTGGCGAAAAAGGAATAAAATTATCTGGAGGTCAAAGACAAAGAATAGGTATTGCACGAGCACTATATAAATCTTCATCATTACTAGTTTTAGATGAGGCGACTAATGCATTAGATTTAGACACTGAAAACAAAATTATTAATCTGATTAGAGAAAATTATAATCATTTAACAATAATTACTATAAGTCATAGATTAGAAAGTCTCAATAATTGCGACCAAATTATCAAAATAAAAGATCAAACATGCAAATCCTATGAGTCGATTTCAGATTTAAATACAGATTAATATTACTTTAAAAAATAAATTTCTAATATTAAGTAAAAATGAAAATTCCTACCAACAATGATCTCGCCCTTAAGTCATATAAAGAACATCAGAGAAAATTAAATATAATCCTTGATAAATTAGAGGCTGAATACAAGGACTTTATAAATAAGGATAAAATTATAATACTTCTAGACTTTTATCTTTATTCCATAAGTGTAAGTTTATTTTGTTATAAAAAAGAAGGCTTAGAAAAATTTCTAAATTCTAATAATCAACATTTTAATGATTTTGCAAGTATATATGAAAACATAGACTCACTGTTTAATGAGAAGAAAAAAATAACAACTATAAAATTAAATAAAATATTTTTAGAAAAATTATTAGATATATTACCTCATCTAATATTTGCTGGAGCTCCAATCAAAAATATTTATGAAAAAATTTTATTACGTATTTCAGAGTCTATTATAATTTCATTACCAACTAGCAATAATCATCATAAAAAAGAAAGAATCATAAAAATATTACTATCATATTTTGGGATACATATTCCAAATGAGGAAATAAAGTTAATAAAGCTTCACTTAAAAAAAAATCTTCCAAAGGTTTTTTGGTCAGAGCCTATTGAGATTAATTCAAAAAATACATTAAACATAAAAGCTTCTCCATATACCTTTTGTGAATTCGGTGGTCAGGAAGGAATTTTCTTAATGAATAAAAAAATTTTTTTAGAAGGTCAGCAACATGGAGGAGGATATTTCACATTTAAAAAATTTATATATGAAGAATATGAAACAAAAATTAGCGATAAATATTTTGGATGGGGACTATCAACAATGCATAATTTTAAACAACAAAGATTCACAAAGAATAAATTAGTAAAAAGTTTCGAAAAAAATAAAAGAGATATTATTTGGATTGAATCAGGAACTCCAAGTAAATTAGATTATTTCTTTGATACCGATACAACTCTAATGGCTAAAAACCAACAAACAAAAGACTATATATATAATGAGTTAATTAAATCAAAGAAGAAATTTTATAATAAACCACACATCAAAAATTCTTCTCTTTATAATAAATATAAAAATTTAAATATTATTAATAAATATCATAAGGCAGAAACATTTATTTTTAATAATAGTATTATTATATTTGATATTACTGGATCGACTCTTGTATATCATTGCATTGAACAATACGATACTATATTCATTATCGTTACTTCTAAAAAAGACTTAGATTGTCTGTCACAAAAGCAATTAGAGTGGTATGAAGTATTGAGAAAAAATGATCTTTGGTTTTTTAGTAATGAAATTAATTTGCTTTCTGAACGAGTTAGAGAAATTGTTGAATTGGAGTTAAAATTGCCTGATAATGTGAAGAAATATCATAAAAAAATATTTAAATTGAATGAACCAAAAATATAAACCTCAGCGAAATGATCTCTGGAATGATGAAGAGTTTATTAATAGGGATCTAAATGATCAAAAGAGAATTTCACAATTTAAAATTGATGAGAAATTTTTAAAGGCGCATGTTGCTAAAGGTAGGCTGTGTGACGTAGGTTGTTCCACTGGAGAATTTATTAAATATATAAATTGGAATGGAGACTGCTATGGAATAGAAATAAATGACTATGCAAGAAAAAAAGCTTCAGAATTTATTTCATTTGAGAATGATATTTTTACTGAGGAGGATTTTTTTGACGTAGTAATATTTAGAGGAACAATTCAACATGTTGATGAGCCATTTAGATTTATGAAAATGACCTATAAATCTCTTAAAAAAGGTGGTTACGTGATTTTTCTTGCTACTCCTAATTCTGATTCTATTTTGTATAAGATTAAGAATAATTTGCCTTTTTTAGACTGGAGGACAAATTTTTATATACCAGGTAAAAAAGATTTATGTAATGCGCTTTGTAACTTTGGATTTGAAATCATAAACATAGAATATCCATATTTAAAAACTCCTTATGCATCTCTATTCTCTGATCATTTCAAATTTATTTTGAATTGTTTTTCAAAAAAATTTTATAAACATGCCTTCTGGAAAAGCTCAATTAATTTAGCCGCAAAAAAAATTTAAAAAGATGATTCTTATCGATAGAAATAAGCCAGAATTAAAATATATCTGGTTTGGTAAACTAAGGAACAATAAAAAATTACATCAGTCATATTTAAGTTGGTTGAATGATGCAGAAATTACAAAATACCTTGGAACCTCTGAGCTGATGAGTACAAATAAAAACATGTCCTTTATAGATTCAAGTTTTGATCGGTTTACTAAAAAAAATAGCTATGGTTTTTTTGTTCAGGATATTAAGGAAAATAAATTTATTGGAACTTGTAAATTAGATAAGATAAATTTCAGATCAAAATATGCTGATACAGGTGTAATGATTGGAGATAAAAACTATCAGGGCAGAGGTATTTCTAAACATATGCATTATATGATGTTTGCATTTGCGTTCATTGGACTGAAATTAAATAGGGTAAATGGTGATGTTAATAGTGCTAATTCAGCAGCAGTAAAATTAACTGAGAAAACCGGATTTATTGAGGAGGGAAGAATGAGGGAATTTCATTTATTTGATGGCAAGTACCACGATCATATTTTTTATGGTATTTTAGAAAGAGAATTTCACATTTTTAATAAAGTAGACTTGGAAATAATTGATTCAATCTTGTAAGTTTTTAATTTTAAAATATTTAATTTATTGGCTTTCTGTAATATAAGGAAAACTTATTTCATAAAACAAAATAAAACTGATGGATATTTCGATAATTATTATAAATCATAATAGATCAGAATATTTAGAAAGATGTTTAAGATCTTGTATAAATCAAATTATTTTTAATAAAAAATATGAAATAATTTTTGTAGACGATGGATCGAGTGATGACTCATGGAAAATTTCAAAAAAATTTAAGTCTGAAATTAAGAGGTACAGATTAAAAAAAAATAAAGGAATTTCGTATGCATCTAATTTTGCTATTAAAAAAAGCACAGGCAATTACTTCATTAGAGTAGATTCTGATGACTTTTTAAGTAAACACTCACTGCAATTTATGTCTGAAATCCTTGAAAATAACAAGAAGTATGCATTTGTGTGTTCTGATCATTATAGAATTGATGAATTTGAATATAGAGAAAAATTAGTTCGATTAAATAATGAAAAAATAATTAAGGATCACGGAGCAGGTATACTTATTAGGAGAGGTATTTTTGATAGATATAATGGCTACAATACAAATCTTGAGGAAGCAGAAGATTATGAATTATTAGAAAAAATAATGAGTAATCACTCTTATTTCTATTTACCGATACCTTTATATAGATATTATATTCATAAGAAAAATATATCTCGATCAGGTAAAAGAAAAAAAATTATAAAAAAAATAATTAATAAGGAATATTAGATGTTTAGTATTGGTAAAGTTGAATTTAATAGAGATAAAACTGTAATTATAGCTGAAGCAGGCGTTAATCATATTGGGTCAATTGAAAATGGAAAAAGACTAATTGATGAAGCGAAAAAAGCTGGGGCTGATATAATCAAGTTTCAAACATATAAAGCTGACAAACTTACTCTTAAGAATGCTCCAAGATTTTGGGATTGGGATGGAGAGAAAGACAAAGATGGATCACAATATGATTCTTACTCAAATCTAGATTCGTTTGGTCAAAATGAGCATGAAACTTTATTTAAATATTGCGAAGAACAAGATATTGAATTTATGTCAACTCCTTTTGATAATGACTCAGCTGATATGTTAATTAATTTAGGAATGAAAGGTTTTAAAGTAGCTTCATGTGATATTACTAATATACCGTTTATAAAATATTTAGCTAAAAAACAGTTACCAATGTTAATTTCTACTGGAGCAGCAAATATTAATGAGATTGGTGATGCAGTTAAAGCAATTGAAGAAGAGGAAAATAAAAAAATATTAATAATGCAATGTACATTATGTTATCCAACACAGCCACAAGATGCGAATTTAAATTTTATTAATCATATAAAAGAAATATTTCCCAATTATTTGGTTGGACTAAGTGATCATACTTTAGGTAACGTAATTGCATCAGCTTCTGTAATGTATGGTGTAAGTGCTATTGAGAAGCATTTTACTTTTGATAAAACTTTACCAGACAGTGCGGACCATTGGCTTTCATTGGATCCTCTTGAGTTGAAAGAGTTAGTAGAAAATGTAAAAATTATAAATTCATCTAAGGGAAGTAATAAAAAAATTAAGTTAGACTGTGAAGAAGGTACATTTAAATTCGCTCGGAGGAGTATAGTTAGTTCAACAAAGCTTTCTAAAGGCGATAAAATAGATTACTCGGACCTATCTTACAAAAGACCTGGGACAGGGATTTCACCAAAAGATTATATGAAAGTTATAGGTAAAAGACTTATAAGAGATATAGAAAAAGACTCTTTACTTAAATATAGTGACTTCGAATAATATGTTTGATCTTAGTAATAAAGTTATAGTCCTAGTTGGAGGTAATGGAATACTTGGAAGTAATATTTTTGAAACATTTATAAAAAAAGAAAGCAGAGTAGCTGTAATTGATGGATACTTTGACAGGGTGGATAAAATAATAAATTTAAATAAATCATCAACAAAGAATAATCTTAAAATTAGAACCAACATTACCAAAGAAAATGAAGTTCAAAATTCTTTAAAAAAGATTTTAAAAAAATGGAAGAAAGTTGATGTACTTGTCAATTTTACTCATTACAAGGGAAATTCTAATTCATTGAGGCCAAAGGCAGATTTTTTCAGTTCTCTTGAAAACTATCCGTTCCATGAATGGAAAAAAACTCTTGATGTAAACTTAAATGGACTTTTTTTAACTACACAGATTTTTGGAAGACAGATGATTAAACAAAAATATGGCGTAATTATTAATATATCTTCTACTTATGGAATAATTAGTCCAAGAAAAGATATATATGGAGATAGTGGCATAAATTCACCTGTTGGTTATGCAGCTACTAAAGCGGCAATTATAAATTTCACACGATATGTCTCTACTCATTGGGCTAAGTATGGAATAAGAGCAAACGTACTTAGTCCCGGTGGAATAGAAAATATTAATCAATCTAAAGATTTTAAAAAATTATATAAGAAAAACACTCCTTTAAATAGAATGGCATCAGAAAAAGATTTTAATGGAGCATTAGTATTTCTTGCTTCTGATGAATCTTCATATATGACTGGATCAAATTTAATAATAGATGGTGGTTGGACCGCCTGGTAAATGAACGGGATTAAAGAAAAGTAAAATGAAAAATACGTGGAGATTTCAAGGCAATGAATTTAAGTACATTAAGGAAGTAATTAAATCTGGTGAAGGCTCGGGAAGATTTGGAAATATGAACAATAGATTTGAACAAGCTTTTGCAGAAAAGTGTGGTGCAAAATATGCTATTACTTTTAATTCTGGAACTGGAACTATGCATGCAGGGCTAGCTGCTTTAGATGTAAATGCTGGTGACGAAGTAATCGTCCCTCCGTTAACTGTTATAGCAAATATTTCAGTTATTTTTGCACAAAATGCAATACCGGTTTTTGCTGATATTGACCCAGAAACATTTAATGTAGATCCAGAAGATATTAAAAGAAAAATTACTAATAAAACTAAATGTATCATGCCTGTCTCATTGTACGGTCTTAGCGCGGACTTAGATCCAATAATGAGAATTGCAAAAGAAAATAATATTGGCGTAATTAATGATGCAGCCGAAGCACATGGAACTACCTATAAAGGTAAAAAAATTGCTGAAATTGCAGATATTACAAGCTTTAGTACTGAAAATTCAAAACATATTACAACCGGAGACGGAGGAGTAGTAGTTACCAACAATCCTGAATATGCCACTCTAATGAGAAAATTTGGAAGTTTAGGATATGCAGTAATGCAGTCTAATACGGGTAAGATTATGAACAAGGATATATTTCAGGATCCTGGTTACAAGAGACATGATACCTTAGGTTTAAATTATAGGATGCCTGAAATAGCTGCCGCTATAGGTCTAGCTCAAACAGAACGGTATGAATATTTTATTGACTTACGAATTAAGATTGCAGAAATGTATCATAAAGCAATTGAAAATTGTGACTTTATAATCCCACAAAAAATTCCGGAAGGATATAACAACACTTATTGGACTTTTACTGTAAAATATGAACATGAAAGCATATCATGGAAAACATTTAGAAAAAAGTTTGTAGACTTAGGTGGAGATGGAATTTATGCCGCATGGTCATTAAGTTATATCGAAACGATAATGGCAAGTGAAATTTATAAAAAAAGAGCTCCAGAATACTTTAATCATCTTACTTATCCAATTGGAACGTGTCCAATAGCTGAGTCAATTCAACCAAAAATTATGCAGTTTGTTACTAATTATGGAACTTTAGAAGAAGCCAAAATTCAAACTGAAATCTTAGAGAAAACTATAAAATATTTTAGTTGATAAATTGAATTCTAAAAAAAATTATGGAGTAATAATCCAAGCACGAATGAGTTCATCTCGCCTTCCTGGCAAAGTTT
>MDSV01008800.1_pt1 | contig 10964 bp, 9 predicted proteins | sample 810851 | NCBI WGS metagenome assembly MDSV01 (sample SAMN05326640, study PRJNA326480) | marine metagenome | isolation source: seawater | place: Atlantic Ocean: North East | collected 2012 | reverse complement strand
TGGTACATTGGACGCTGACGGGCAAATAATTTATGTGGCGGAAAATTTGAAAGTAGGTTTGTTTAAATCATGAGAAGAGTAGTAATTACAGGTCTAGGTATAGTATCTTGTCTTGGCAATAATCAAAAAGAAGTGCACCAATCTCTACTAAATTCTAAATCAGGTATTTCTTTTGCTGAGGAGTACAAAGAACACAATCTTAAAAGCCACGTACATGGTAAACCAAATATAAAACTTTCAGATTTTGTAGACAGAAAAACAATTAGATTTATGGGTTCTGGTTCTGCTTATAATTATATTGCTATGAAAGAGGCAATTTCAGACTCTGGTTTAGAGGATAATGAAGTAAGTAATTTTAAGACTGGAATAGTAATGGGCTCAGGTGGACCATCTATTGAAAATGTAATTCTCGCTGCAGACAAAACTAGAGCTAAAACACCAAAGTTGATGGGACCATTTATTGTGCCAAGAACTATGGGTAGTACAGCTTCAGCAACACTTGCAGTTCCCTTTAAAATAAAAGGAACAAATTATACTATGAGTTCTGCCTGTGCAACAAGTGGGCACTGTATTGGAAATGCAATGGAATTGATTCAAATAGGAAAACAAGACGTAATTTTTGCTGGAGGGAGTGAAGAAGTTCATTGGGCAATGACTGCAATGTTTGATGCAATGACTGCCTTATCTTCTAAATACAATGATAAACCTGAAACCGCATCGCGAGCTTACGACAAAACTAGAGATGGATTTGTAATAGCTGGAGGAGCAGGAGTAATAGTACTTGAAGAATTAGAACATGCAAAAGCTAGAGGAGCAAAAATTTATGCTGAGTTAACTGGATATGGTGCAACATCTGATGGTTATGATATGGTAGCGCCATCCGGTGAAGGCGCTGTTAGATGTATGCAAATGGCTATGGCTACATCAAAAAACAAAATCGATTATATAAATACTCATGGAACTTCAACACCTGTTGGTGATATTACAGAGTTAAACGCCATTAAAAAAACATTTGGGGAAAAAATTCCTAAAATTAGCTCTACAAAGTCTTTGTCTGGACATCCTTTAGGCGCAGCCTCAGTTCATGAAGCCATTTATTGCTTAATTATGATGAAAAATAACTTTATTACCGGTTCGGCGAATATAAATGAAATGGATGAGGAGGCTAAAAAATTTCCTATAATTAAAAAAACGGAAAAAACTTCACTTAATACAGTGATGTCGAACAGTTTCGGTTTTGGTGGCACGAACGCCGCTTTAATTTTTGAGAAAGTATAATTATGAGTTTAATGAAAGGTAAAAAGGGACTAATTATGGGCGTTGCAAATGAGAGGTCAATTGCATGGGGGATTTCCCAAAAGCTTGCAGAAGCAGGCGCTGAATTAGCTTTTACATATTTAGGTGACGCATTAAAAAAGAGAGTTATACCTTTAGCTGAAAAACTTAATTCAAAAGTTACTTTTAGTTGTGACGTGGAAAAAAAAGAAGATATCAAAAAACTTTTTGAAGACATAAAGTCAAAATGGGGTGAAGTAGATTTTGTGGTTCATGCAGTTGCCTTTTCGGATAAATCAGAATTAACAGGTGAATATTTAAATACAACAAGAGAAAACTTTCTTAGGAGTATGCTTATCTCATGTTTTTCTTTCACAGAGGTATCAAAAGAGGCTTCCAAAATAATGAAAAATGGGGGAAGTTTGTTAACACTTACGTACGAATCTACAAAAGCAATTCCAAATTATAATGTTATGGGGGTGTGCAAGTCTGCATTGGAAGCTAGCGTAAAATATTTAGCAAGAGATCTTGGAAAGAAAAAGATAAGGGTGAATGCAATAAGCGCAGGTCCCATCAAAACTTTAGCAGCATCTGCAATAGGAGATGCGAAATTTTTATATAAATGGAATGAGAATCATTCTTTTTTAAAAAGAAACGTTGATATTCATGATGTTGGTAATTCAGCGCTTTATTTGGTTAGTGATTTAGCAGGAGGAGTTACCGGTGAAATACATTATGTTGATGCCGGATATAATAAAGTTGGTATGCCAGATCCTAAGAACATAACTTAACTTGCAGAATTCACATTACTAATTTGCATAAATAATAACTCAATTTAAAACCAAAAAAGTTAAAAATAAAATTAAATATGAAAGATTTAAATAAAAAAGTAAGAGAGAAGTTTGAAAATTTTTTCGATTGGATTAAGGGTGCAGAACTAGTTGAGCTTAAGTCTTGTAATCCTGAGGAAGATCCTATTAGACCAGAATTAAATAATGATTTTAGAACCAGTTATGGACGTAAAATTTATGGTGTCAAATATAAAAATGAAATGTGCGCGATAATGTGTTTTGGATTTACAAATGAAATACCAAAGACTGTTAAAGAATTAGATTTAATGACCAAAGATGCCCATTTGCAGAGCATTAGGAGGGATCAAAAAGTTGGCAAAATAGCTATAGCCTATACTGTTTGGTCAAAAAAAAAAGGAGGAGGCAAATTAATTGTTAAAGAAGTTTTCAAAAAAATAAAAAAATCTAATCATCTAAATAGGCTAGTTACTCTTTCTCCTTTAACAGATATGGCTAGAAATTTTCACTTGAGGAATGGGGCTATTGAACTTCAGAAAAATGAAGATACTCAAAATTTTGAATATAAAATTTAAATAACTTAAGCTACCGCTTGTTTAATAGAAAGTTTAACTTTTCCTCTATCAAAACCTAGAACTTTTACAGATACTTCGTCGCCCTCTTTTACAACATCAGTTACTTTAGCGACTCTTTTTCCAGCTAATTCAGAAATATGAACCAAACCATCTTGTTTACCCAAAAAATTGACAAAGGCACCAAATTCCATAATTTTAACCACTTTACCTTTATAAATTTTTCCAACTTCTGGTTTTGCAATTAGCCCTTTAATTATTTCAATCGCTTTATTTCTTGACGCTTCGTCTGGCGCAGCAACAGTTACTTCTCCTGTATCTTTTACATCCACTTTAGCTCCAGATGTTTCAACTATTTCTCTAATTGTAGCGCCCCCTTTCCCGATTACAGTAGCAATATCTTTTTTATCTACCTGCAAAGTTTCGATTTTAGGTGTGTGCTTAGAAAATTCCTTTCTTGATGATTTTAAAGCTTTGTTCATTTCTTGAAGTATATGTTCTCTACCAGATTTTGCCTGGGCCAAAGCTTTTTCCATAATATCAAAAGTAATTCCAGTAATCTTTATATCCATTTGTAGTGAAGTTATACCATTTTTGGTTCCAGCAACTTTAAAATCCATATCACCCAAATGATCCTCGTCCCCTAAAATATCTGAAAGCACTGAATAATTCTCACCTTCTTTGATAAGACCCATAGCTATACCTGCAACTGGTTCTTTTATTGGCACTCCGGCATCCATTAGTGCTAAAGAAGTTCCACATACTGTGGCCATTGAGGACGAACCATTAGACTCGGTTATTTCTGAGACAACTCTTAATGTATAAGGAAAATTTTCTTTTTTTGGCAAGGAAGAATTTATTGCTCTCCAAGCTAATTTTCCGTGACCGATTTCACGTCTACCTGTTCCTATTCTGCCACATTCTCCAACAGAAAATGGAGGAAAATTATAATGAAGCATAAAATTGGATCTTTGCATTCCCTCTAAACTCTCAAGTCTTTGTTCATCATCCGACATACCTAATGTAGTTACTACTAAAGCTTGCGTTTCTCCTCTTGTAAATAAAGCTGAACCGTGTGTTCTAGGTAAAACACCTACCTCACACTTAATTTGTCTTACATCGGCCAATCTTCTTCCGTCAATTCTTTTTTTATCTTTCAAGATTGCTGTTCTTACAATATCTTTCTCTAGAGATTTAAGCTGACTCATTACCTGATTCTCAGTAATAGTTTCATCTTCTGCAAACATTTCTTTACATTTGGTGTCTATATCAGAAATAGCGTTAGATCTTTTCTTTTTATCTACTTCTTTAAATGCTTTTCTTAAGTCCGCTTCAAAAGATTTTGATATTTTCTCCTTTATTTTTGTATGATCAACACTTTCTACTTCCCATTTTGTTTTTCCAACTTTTTTTGAGAGATTCTCAATGGCAACTATAATTGGTACAAAGTTTTCATGTCCAAACTTTACTGCATCTAGCATAATTTTCTCGGATAATCCTGATGTTTCTGACTCCACCATTAGCACTGCTTCTTTTGTTCCAGCAACAACTAAGTCTAATTCGGACTCTTTAAGTTCTTCTAGTGAGGGATTTAAAAGAAACTCTCCATTCTTATATCCGACTCTACTGGCTGCGATAGGTCCTTGAAATGGAAGACCAGATACGGATAAAGCTGCTGATGACGCTATTATAGACAAAACATCTGGTTGGTTATCGCCATCGTAAGATAGGACTGTAGGTAATACCTGAACCTCATTCATAAAACCTGAGGGGAAAAGGGGTCTAATTGGTCTATCAATTAATCGTGAAATTAATGTTTCTGCTTCAGTAGGTCTAGCTTCTCTTTTAAAATATCCACCAGGAATTTTTCCTGCAGCATAAAATTTTTCTTGATAATTAACAGATAATGGAAAGTAATCCTGACCTTCATTAACTTTTTTTGCCCCTACAGCCGTAGCCAAAACTACAGTTTCACCACAAGTTGCTATTATTGCGCCATCAGCTTGTCTTGCTATTTTGCCTGTCTCGAGAGTTATTTTCTTTTTTCCTATAGTTATTTCTTCTTTATAAATTTTAAACATTATTTCCTTAAATTAAGTTGTTTGATTACATTATCATATGATTTTGGGTTGTTTTTTTTGAGATAGCTTAAAAGTTTTTTTCTTTTATTTACAGATTTAGACAAACCTAATGTAGAATGTTTATCTTTCTTAAATTTTTTAAAATGCAAAGCTAATTTTTCAATTTTTTGACTTAATAAACCTATTTGAACTTCAGCAGATCCAACATCTTTAGTATTAATGGCTAATGATTTAATTATATCTTTTTTTTTCTTTGTCATTTATCTTGTTTTTTTTAATCAATTTTTCAATTTTTTCCGCATACTCAAATGAGTTGTCCTCTATAAAATTAAGCTTAGGGAGAAATTTTAAACTTAGTTTTTTTGATAGAGCCTTTCTAACAATATGAGAGTTGTTCGTCAAGATATCTACTGTTTCTTTCATATCAACTCCCCCAAGTGGAATAACATATACCCTAGCTGTTTTTAGATCTGGGGTCATTCTAACTTCAGTTACTGTGATAATTCTAGAATTAAATGAGGAGATTTTAGTCTCATTTTTAATAAATAGTTCTCCTAAACTTTGCTTAACTAATTCACCCACTCTAAGTTGCCTCTGAGAATATCCTTTATTAGATAAGTCACCCATCATCATATGGATCTTTCAATTTTTTCAAGTTGGTAAGACTCAATAATATCTTTTTCTTTAAAGTCTATAAAGTCCTTTAAACTGATACCACACTCTAAACCGTTTTTTACCTCTTTAACCGCGTTTTTCTCACGAAAAATACTTATTATTTCACCGTCATATACAACATTACCGTCTCTTACAATTCTAGCTTTAGATTTATTCTGGATTTCACCTTCTATTACTTTTGACCCTGCAATTTTGCCAAATTTTGAAACTTTGAAAATCTTTTGAACTTCTGCAGACCCCAGAGGAATTTCTTTTGTTTCTGGCTCCAGTAAACCGGATAGTTTTTTTTCTATGTACTCTAGTGCTTCGTAAATGATATTAAAATACTTAATTTCAATTTTTTGTTCCTCAGAAATTTTTTTAGCTTCTCTATTTGCCTTAACATTAAATCCAATCAGTACTGCATTTGATGCTTTCGCCAAAGAAACATCTGTTTCATTAATCATGCCAATGTCTGATAAAATTATATTTGTTTTAACCTCGTCATGAATAATTTTTTCTATTGCATTTTTTAATGCCTCACTGGAGCCGTGTACATCAGATTTAATTATAACGTTCAGTTCTTCTTTGTTTGTACCACTATCAAAAATATTTGATTTATCGTTTATTCTAATCTTAGATTTAGAAATGTTATCTTCTCTAAATTCAGCAATTTCTTTTGCTTTCATTTCGCTCTCGGTTACTAGAAACTCTGCGCCAGCAAATGCTACGTTATTCATTCCAAGAATTTCTACTGGCATTGATGGACGTGCAATATCAATTAACTTTCCTTCATGATTTATCATTGCTCTTACTTTCCCCCAAGTTTTACCACATACAAAATAATCTCCTTTTTTTAAAATTCCATTTGAAATTAAGATAGTTGATACCGGTCCTTTTCCTTTATCAATTTTTGACTCAATAACTACTCCAGAGGCAGTGTCGCTTACGGAAGCATTTAAATCTAAAATTTCAGATTGAAGTAGAATACTCTCTTTAAGTTTATCTAAATTTATTTTTTTTGTAGCGGAAACTTCAACGAACAAAGTATCTCCACTTAAATCCTCTGCGACTAGCTCATATCTCATTAAATCATTTTTGATTTTAGTGATATTTTTATTAGGTAAATCACATTTGTTTACGGCTACTATAATTGGTACTTTAGCTGCTTTTGAGTGATTAATTGCCTCTATCGTTTGAGGTTTTATTCCATCATCTGCTGCAACAACAAGGACCACGATGTCTGTTATTTTTGAGCCTCTAGCTCTCATTTCTGTGAACGCTGCGTGACCGGGAGTATCTATAAAAGTTATTAATTGATTTTTGTCAGTCTTAACTTGATAGGCGCCTATATGTTGAGTAATACCTCCAAATTCGCTTGATACTATGTCAGTCTCTCTTAAAGCATCAAGTAGTGAAGTTTTACCATGATCAACGTGTCCCATAATAGTAACCACTGGTGGTCTTTTTTCTATTTTACCCCCTAGTGACTTAGTTTTATTGATTTCGTTTGAAGGGGCTATGTCTAAAACAGGTTTATGCCCAAATTCTTTAACAATATATTCAGCGGTATCTTTGTCTATTGAGTGATTTATCGTTGCAATTACTTTCATATTGAATAAAAATTTTATAACATCATTAGATTTCTCCGCCATACGGTTAGAAAGCTCTTGAATTGTTATTTGCTCTGGAATTTTTACTTCTCTGATAACTTTTTTGTATTCTTTTTTGTCGTCACTATCTGGGTTAATTTTTTTCTCTTTTAATCTTGCTCTTTTTACTGATGCAAGGCTTCTTTGTTTAATCTCTATTTCTTCTACATTTAACGCTCTTGAAACAGTTAATTTGAAGTCTCTTTTATCGATAGGAGCTTTCAATTTTAGTTTACTTTTACCAGTTGGTTTTTCCTCTTTTTTGATAAATGCTTTTGTTGCTTGTTGCTCAATAAATTTTCGATTGAATTTTTTATTTCTGTTATCTGCCTGATTAAACTGCGGTGTAGTTATTCCAGTTTTACGATAAGGCTTATTGTTTTTAAATGATTTTTTTTTATCACTTTGTATAGAAAAAGACTTCTTTTCACCTTTAATATTATTAAAAGGTTTAACGTCTATCTTTTTCTTCTTAAAGTTAGATGAAATCGTTAAAGTTTTTTTTTTTTCTTTACTATCCATAAGTTAATTAAATACTTTATCTCTCGCAGACATTATAAGTTGGTCTGCCTCCTCTCTTGTTAACGAAAATTCCTCTAAATAGCCTTGTAATCTTATTTTTTTACCCTTTATTTCGTCGTATCCTCCTACAAGTTCATCTGTCGAAAGGTCAGCAAAATCACTTAATTTTTTTATATTTTTCTGACCAAGGATCACGAGCATTCCTTGTGTCATACCTTTTAAGTTTATTAATTCATCTTCTACACCTAATTCCTTAAGTTTTTTTCCAACCTCCTCTTTAACTTTAATTAAGCTCTCTTTTGATCTTTTTATAAGCTCATTAGCTGTATCTTCATCAATTGCCTCTATTTTTGAAATATCTTCGGGTGTTGCTTGAGAGATTTCTTCAATTCCCTGGAAACCTTCTGAAACTAATAGTTGTCCAAGCGTTTCGTCGACTTCCAAATTTTTAATTAGTGCTTCAGTTTTTTCTTTGAAATCTGCTTGTCTTCTATCAGAGTCTTCTTTATCTGTTAAAATGTCAATTTCAAAATTTGTTAATTTAGATGCCAATCTTACGTTTTGACCTCTTCTTCCGATAGCTTTACTTAAATTTTCTTCACTTAATATCACATCAATTTTTTTATTTGATTGATCGATTAAAACCTTTTGAATTTCAGCAGGAGACAATGACTCCGATATCAAAGTAGGTAGGTCTTCTGTCCACTTAATAATGTCGATTTTTTCTCCGTGAAGTTCATTTACTATTGTTTGAACTCTACTCCCTCTCATTCCAACGCATGCCCCAACTGGATCAATTGATGTATCTTTTGAATACACACATATTTTCGCTCTGCTGCCTGGGTCCCTTGCTACTGATTTAATTTCTATAACGCCTTCATAAATTTCTGGGACTTCCTGAAAGAATAATTTAGCTAAAAATTGAGGATGAGCTCTTGATAAGAAAATTTGGTGACCTTTAAGTTCTTTTTTCACTTCATAACAATATGCTTTTACTCTATCTCCTGTCTTTAAAATTTCCCTTGGAATTAACTCATCTTTTTTTATAACACCCTCAGCTTTACCTAGATCAACTATTACATTACCGTACTCTAATCTTTTAATTATACCGCTTAAAATCAAACCTTGTTTATCAATAAAGTCTTCGTACTGCCTATTCTTTTCTGCTTCTCGAACTTTTGAATTAATAACTTGTTTTGCACTTTGTGCTGCTATTCGACCAAAATCGATTTGAGGTAAATTCTCGTATATTTTATCTCCAATTTTATAATCTTCATTATTAACTTTAATCTTATTTGCGTCATTTAAGGAAATTTCTCGGCTAGGATCATCAACCTGCTCAACAATTTCTAATACTTTTTGAATATCAATATTTCCTGTTTCTCTATCTATCTTAACTAAAATTTCATTATTATTACCAAATTTTGTTAAAGCAGCTTTTTGGATAGCGCTTTCCATTGACCCAATAACTATTTCTTTGTCTATTGACTTCTCCGTCGCTACGGAGTCGACTATTCTAAGTAGTTCTAATTTATCTAAACCTCTGTTTAACATTTTAAATCTCCAAAAAAAAATGGGCTAAAGCCCATTTTGAATTATTAACAATTTGCATATCTTTTATAAAAAAAAAGAGGTTTTTTCAAGATTACAATTTAAATATGGATGTTTTATCTGTTTTTTCCCAAGAAAACTCACCTTTACTTGTAGGTTTTCTACCAAAATGTCCATACGCTGAAGTCACTTCATAAATAGGCTTATTTAGTCCAAGCATCTCTCTGATACCTCTTGGCGATAAATCAAAATTTTTATCAATTATCTTTTTTACTGCTTCTGTTTTTTTTTCGTCACTATCATCAAGTTTTAAATAAACAGACAATGGTTTTGAAACTCCAATTGCGTATGAAAGTTGAATCAAACACCTTTCAGTTATTCCTGAGGCTACAATGTTTTTAGCTAAATATCTTGATGCATATGCAGCAGATCTATCAACTTTTGTCGGATCTTTTCCTGAAAAGGCTCCGCCACCGTGAGGTGCGGCACCTCCATAAGTGTCTACTATTATTTTTCTACCTGTTAAACCAGTGTCACCGTCTGGACCGCCAATAATAAACTGCCCTGTTGGGTTAATATAAATCTCTTTCTTTTTTAAGCTACTCAATAAGTTTTCTGGAATTGATTTTTGTATGTAAGGCTCTACCAAATCTTTAACCTGATCTTGATTTAAATCTTTAGAATGTTGTGTAGAAATTACTACTGAGGTAACCTCCGCTGGTTTTCCATCTATGTATTTCATTGTAACTTGACTTTTTGAGTCCGGCTCTATACCTTTTAAAATCCCTTTTTTTCTATCCTCTGCCATCAATCTTAATAGTTTATGAGAATAAAAAATAGGAGCTGGCATCAATTCCTCGGTTTCGTTACAAGCAAATCCAAACATAATACCTTGATCACCCGCTCCTTCATCTTTATTATCTCTTGAGTCAACTCCCATAGCTATATCCGAAGATTGGGCGTGTAAATGTGATTCAATTTTTGTTTTTTCTTTCCAAGAAAAGCCGTCCTGATCGTACCCAATATCTTTTATGCAATTTCTAACTTTTTTTTCTAGTTCATTAAAATCTATTTTAGGACCCCTGGTCTCACCTGCTAAAACCACTTTATTAGTTGTGGTTAATGTTTCACATGCAACTCTTGCATAAGGATCTTTAGCCAAATAACTATCTACAACCATATCAGAAATTCTGTCACACACTTTATCTGGGTGCCCCTCAGAAACAGACTCGCTCGTAAAATAAAAATTATTATTTTTCATTTTTTTTTAAAATAACAAAGATTAAAAGATTTGTAATTAAAACAATAAAAAATATCAAATCATTTCTATTTTTATATTTTTTTTTCAACACGGGTAAGGCATATTCTAAATTACCAGATTCATTGCTTTTAAGGCTTTTAATAACTTGTCCTTTATTATTAACAACTGCGCTAATACCTTTATTGGCCGATCTAAGAATAAATGAATTACTTTCTATTGCTCTAAAAACTGATTTAGCAAAATGTTGATGTGGTCCAATAGAATCTCCAAACCAAGCATCCTCGGAGATATTTATCACGAAGGAATTTTCACTATTATCCAATTGCAATAATTTGGTAAAAATTACTTCATAACATATTAAAGGAATAATTTTCTGATCTTTATATAAATGTCCTTTTCCTATCGCTCCTACACTGTAGGAACCAAATCCTTCAGTAATTTTTTTAAAGCCAATTTTTTCTAAAATTTTATTAAAAGGCAAAAACTCTCCAAATGGAACGAGTTTTACTTTATCATACTGATACTTTTTTTCGAAGTTATGGTCGATTATGATAAAACTATTAAAAAATTTTTCCTCAACTTTTGTG
>MDSV01120489.1_pt1 | contig 10966 bp, 10 predicted proteins | sample 810851 | NCBI WGS metagenome assembly MDSV01 (sample SAMN05326640, study PRJNA326480) | marine metagenome | isolation source: seawater | place: Atlantic Ocean: North East | collected 2012 | reverse complement strand
TTATCTACTACTGGAGGAAAATTAAAAGCTTTACCAAAAGAAATTTTAAAAAATTATAATAAAATTAAAAAAATAGATAAATCAAAAAATTTGGTTATTGGTTTTGGAATTACCAGTAAAAATATATCTGCATTTAAAACTGCCGATGGATGTGTGGTAGGTAGTGAAATCTGTAATAAAATTTCATTATCTTTGAAAAAAAAACAAAATCCTGTCATAAATGTTAGTAATATGGTAAAAAAATTAAAGAAAAAAATTATATGAATTGGATTTCAGGTTTTAAAAAATTAAAAATTAAAGTTAAAAAACTTTTTAAAGTTCAGGAAAAACTAGATCCAAATGCTTCCCTTTGGGTAATCTGCCAAAGTTGTTCTACTATGATTTTAAAAAGCTCTCTTCAAGAGCAAGACTGGATTTGCAGCAAATGTACTTATTATCTTGACAAACCTCCTCGAGCAATAGTTAAAACTTTTTTTCCTGAAGGTGGAAATTTAATTCAACCTCCTACAGAATTAGGAAATGATGATCCTTTAAATTTTAAAACTGAGCTAGGTAGTTATAAAGATAAGCTTGCTAAGGCTAGAAAAAAAGAAAAACAGTGGTGTTCAATACTTGCGTATAAAGGAATTGTAGATAATTTAAAAATTCATCTTATTGTAAGCAATTTCAAATTTTTAGGTGGCTCTTGGGGTGTCAATGAAAGCTTTTACTTTCAAAAGGCAGTTGAAGATGCAATTGAAAATAATGCAGATGCTTTTGTTCTAATACTAAAATCTGGAGGAGTTTCAATGTTTAATTCAACTATGGGACTTAATGCAGTAATGGGAGCGGGAGTGATTGGAATGCAAAAACTTAAAGAAAAAAATATTTTAACAGTTTCTGTAGGTCAATCAAAAACAACTGGTGGAGTACTCGCTAGTATTTTTTATGCTTCTGAAATTATAATTTTTGAAAAGGGATCCCATGATGTAACTTTTGCTGGAAAAAAAATTTCAAAAAATTATTTAGCTGCTGGAGAAACTATGGATGAAAAAACATTTGGTACAGCTGAAGAAAAACTAGCTGGAGGCTTTGCTGATTTGGTTCTGCAACGATCAGAAATCAAATCAACAATTTGTACACTTGCTAAAATTATTAAAAAGAAGGAAAATCTGCCTATAATTGAAAATAAATCTGATGATAGCGCAGAAATTGAAAGCGGAAAAATTTTACCAAAAACTGCAGAAAAAATATAGCAGAAGAATAAATTTAGACTTATCAAGAATAAAAATAGCTCTTAAAAAGCTCAAGATAAATCCAAATAAAGATTTACCTGGAAAAGTTTTATCAATTATAGGATCTGATGGAAAAAATTCTGTTGTCCAAAGTTTAAAAGCAATACTAACAGAAAATAAAAAAAATATTGCAACTTTTACGTCTCCTTCAATTATCTCCCCTTTAGATAGAATATTTTTAAAAAATAAATTTATTAGTCTAAAGAAATTTAAAAACAATGCTAAAAAAATTGCTTCATTAAAAACAAAACTTACTCTTTTTGAAGTAATAACTTTAATCTACATAAAAAGTGTAAAAAATATTAAGAACATAGATTACTTAATTAATGAGGCTGGTTGTGGTTTTGATAAAGATTCTACAAATTTATTTGATAGCCCCCGTGCGCAAATAATAACTAATTTAAATCTACAACATAAAGACTTACTTGGCGCAAAGAATATAAATGATATATGCAGAATCAAATGTGGATCACTTAGTAATGATACTTCTATTTATATTGGTAAGCAGAAAATAAAAACACTTAAAATCATTAAAAAAGTTCTTAAAAAAAACAGTAGCAAAAAATTTTACTATGGTAAAGATTTTAAAATTATAAGAAAAAAAAATTTCTATCTTTATAAAGATAAAAAATGTTCTCTTAAACTTCATGCAAAACAAATTCATAGTGAGGGATTATGGGAAAATATAGCTCTTTCCGTAAAAGTAGCTAGAGATTTAGGAATTAGTAATCTAACTATATTAAAGAGTCTTAAAAATATAAAATTTTTAGGGAGATTACATTTCATAAAAAATGGAAAAATAAGAAAATTATTATCTCCTAAAGAGGATCTTATTTTAGATGGATGTCACTCTATTGTAGCTATTGCTAACCATATTAAATTTTTAAGAAGTATAAAAAAACCTAAGTACGCCATATGGTCTTTAATGAAAAATCGTGAACCAGAAAAATTTGTAAAATACTTAAAATGTTTTAAAAAAATAGTAGCAATAAAAGTACCAAATGAAGCGAATGCATGCTCAGCCGAACAACTTAAACAAATTGCTAATTTAAACGGAATAAAATGTCAAACGGCTGAAAATATTCAATCAGCAATTAAATTAATTTCTTCAGATCAACCTAAATGTTTAAGTATTATTGGTAGTCTTTACACTGCCGGGGCTGTTCTTAATTTAAACAATTGATTCTCTTACCCAAGCAATAAAAGCTTCGGCTGCGACTAGCCCAATTTTTTCGGAAATTCTTTCACCGTTTTTATATATAATTGTCGTTGGAACACCCCTTACACCAGCAGCACTACTAATATTAATTCCCTTATCCTCTACTGCAACAGTTCCAAAATTAACTTCATTTGCTATTGGGTCGTTAATTACTTCATTTTTAAGAACTTTATGTAACTGAATACATGGCTGACAATAAGATAAAGCTGAATATGTGACCACATAGGGCTTAGAATTTTCTAAAACTTCTTTTTGAAAATTTTCATCTGTAATTTCATTTAATTTAGACATAAGATTATAGGAATTTAATAATTTTACTGTAAATGTCAATTATGCGTTTTGATATCTTTTTTCTATATCTTGAACAAATGAATCATACTCATCTAAAAGTTGTAAAGCCTCATTATTACCCTGTCTATCAAAGGTATTACGATAATCATCTAATTCTTTATAAAATTTTCCAACGGTTTCAAAATTTTCATCGTTGTTTGATAAAAGTCTTCTACCAAACTCTCGATGAATCTCATTATAAATAGATTTTGGAAGTAATTCAGGATGATTTTCATAAAAAAGTGTTGCTGCAAAAAATCTATATTTTTCAGTAAATTTGTCTATTAAAGGTAGCCTGTCCTTCCACTCTAGTTTATGAAAAAGTTCCATATTTTTTTTATCTGAATCAGATGGAAAGCCATCTAAATATAAGCGTTCTTCCGGTATTAGTTCTTTTTGATCAAATTGTTTTTTTTCTTCTGCTTGATCTTTTAATATAGTTTGCATTAATTTGAGGAATTTTGGATTCTTGTCTAAAAGTTCAACTCTTTTGTTTAATTCCTCTTCTCCACCTTTTATTTTGTTATAAGGATCTGCTTTAAAGGCATGGCTGCTTTGAAGTAAAATTTCATTACGATTTTGTTTTATAGTTCGTAGAAATTTAGGAGACTTTTTCATTGCTTTTTCTAAATCTTTATATCCAAGTTTTAAATAAGGTTCTATTGGCTCTCTAAGATCCCAACAAATTGCCCATTGATATACCGGGTGTGAAAACAAATAGTGAATAGCGTACCATCTTGCCTTGCCATAAAAATAAGCAACATGTGAGAGAATTTTATTTTTCTCTAATAATTTTTGAGTTTCAGATTTATGGCCAGTTTTTATTGCACCCTCCCAAACCTCAGGAACATTTTTCATCATAATGCGAGCCAACTCAGCATTGGCAAGAACGTCACTCATAGCTTCATGGGCAACTTCATGTTTAATGTTATTTTTTTCACATAAACTGGCTAATTTAAATAAAAACGATCCCTTAGGAGATATTTCACATTTAAGACTTTTGTCATCTACAAGCTTAGTTGCTCTTGCTATGTTAAGAGTATCAATAATTCTATGTGGTAATTTTTTTAAGTGGTAAACATCTGGAATCAAATTTTTATAAAGTTGCCTAATATACGCCTCCATATCAAATGATATAATATTGTGACCAAGAACCGTAACTGGCCCAATTTTATTAAGGAACGCATGAATTTGCATAACAGCATCATAGTGCGAAAGATTTGCCCCTTTTAAAGTTTGAACTTTCACTTTGTTTACAAGTAGAGCTCCAATTGACGGTACTACGGTTGGACGCATTCTACAACGAACATCTAATCGCTTTAATTCTCTCCAGCGTTCATCGAATAAAACAAAAGCACCTTGAAGTAATGAAAGATGATTTACTGCACTTGATGATGTTTCAAAGTCTGCCACTAAATAATTCATATATTTTAAATTTCTATTTCCTGGTGTTCTTGTAAGTAACGACACATATCACAGTTATCTTCATCACTAAAATCAGGGATTTTGTCTCGTGTTAATAAGTCTTTTATTCTATCTAGAACATCCTCTACCCATGTATAATCAATTTTATAATTGATAATTTGAATATCAAAGATTAATTTTTCATTCCATTCTTTTGGTTCTAAGCTAGCATTGCAAAAAACTATGTAGGAGTCTTCTGAAATTTTAAAACCATTTTTTTCTAAAAGATAACCATAAATCTCTAGTTGGTTTTTCCAAGTTTTGTGGTACGGCTGTCCTAAATATTTAACTGAATCACCTTCCCTTGTTTGTGTACTTTTAAATTCTACTGGACTTAATTCGTTTGTTTTAAGATTAATTAATATTTCATCGACAGCTCCTTGAATTATTAGATTAGCTTTTTTATAATGAAATTTTACTCCTTGAAAATTTTCTCTCCATTCGTTTATTTTTTCATGTTGAAAAGGAACTAAATTAATTTTTTTATCCTTAAAATATCTATGAGGAATTTGTTTTTCTCTAGCTGCATCAAATGTTTTTTTTAGCAATGTGTCAGTTGCAGAATTAAGTCTAAATGGAAATGATCTCAAGGCTTTAATAGCAAGCTTATTTTGCAAATAAAAACATCTTTGACAATCTAGAAATCCTTGGATACGGCTTCTACTAACAGTAAAAGGTTTTTCACTGCTCGGATCAAATTTTCTAACTCTACTTTTTTTTTTAATCACTGTTTATTTAACCTTTAAGTTTTAATTATATATTTTGAATTTTTTACTAGTGAATAAATGGACCTTTATCTTCTGGATCGTTCACACTTGGTATTTTATCTTCTTCAGGAATAGTTTTTTCAATATTTTTTGCTGGTAAATATTTTTTTTCTTTTAAATCAGTCAATTGTTTTTCAAGACTGTCCTTACCTCCCCACCCACTTTTTATAACATTTTCTAGATTTACGCCGTGTGTTCTGTAACTAGTAACCAACTTCTTAAGAAACCCTTTTAAAGTTCCATATTTTTCATAAATTTTTGTAGCACTTTTAACAATCTCATCCACACTTTCGATTTGTTTTTGCTTAGATTTTATAGTTTCGACAATTTTAATTATAGCCATAAGATTTCCAGGTCCAGCTAATATTATATTCTTATTGTAAGCTTTTTCTCCTAAATTTGGATCATGCTGTACTGCTGTAAGATAACATGCTTCAAAAGGTATAAACATTATAGTTGTTGGAAAAACTTTTGTGTTTAATATTTGTGAATATTTTTTTGTACTTAGTTTTTGAATGTGATCTGTTATAGATTTTATATGTTTTTTTAAATGATCCTCTTGTAATTTTTTATCTTTTTTTTCATTTGACCAATTTTTCCAATTATCTAAGGATACTTTTGAATCAATCACTAGATAACTTTCTTCCATCCTTATAAGCACATCTGGTATAACTCTTTTTAAAGATTGACTATCGTTAGGATCTTGAATTTTATCTCCAACATGGCACTTAAAATCAGTACCTTCACGAAATCCGCATGAAATTAAGAGAGTTTTTAAGATTTTTTCACCAAACTCTCCTTGAAATTTACTGCTACCAGTGAGATCTTCAAGATATTTTTTCATTTCACCAATATTATCCCTGTCAAATTTGTTTCTTTCTTCTGTTATCTGCGTATATTCAGATATTGCGGTTTTATGATCGTCTATCTTATTTATTGTTTTAAGCTGCTCTTTAGTTAGTTCTTTTTCAGATTTAAGAGTTTCTTCTAGGTTTTTTTTAATTTCTAAAAGACCTTTTTTTTCTGACTCTAAAGATGCAATAACCTTTTCTTTTTCAAAAACATCAATGTTTTGAGATTTATCAACTTGATTTTTTTTAAAATAAAACCACACAATAGAAGCTAGTATAACTCCTATAAGGATTCCTAAAAACAAACCTTCATTCATTTTAACTACCTCTTAAATAAAAGTAATTTTAACTTATTATTAAGTATACGATGTAATGTAAGATTTTGTTAATTACTAAACACATCAGTGTACATTACAAGGTTAACTTTATTATTTAGTATTTATAAAATATCAAATAAATATTTAGTTGTCAATAATAAAGTATTTAATTAGCTTCCTTTTTTTTTTTAAAAATTCTATCCAAATGTCCAACGATTCTATCTGTAAGAAAATCGCTATAAGCAAAAACTTCGTTGGTATTAAATTTTTTGAGAATGTTTTTTGATTCATCACTTTTGTCCTCAATGGTAATAGTTTTTGAATCTGTGTTATTATCTTCAAGATAAATTAAAAAGATCCAATTATCTTCAACTTCGTTATCATACCTGATGTAAAATAAATTCTCCTCCCACCTTCTATCAATTACTCTTAAAATTTCAGATTTTTTAGGTAGCCATCTTTTGTTTATTTGAAATACTAAACTTTGGGCTGATCTAAAAAAACTTTCTAAAACTATTTCTACTTGAAGTCGTTTTTCATTAAATTCTTTTTCTTTTCTATAAAGATCTTCGCGCGTATCACCTGATTCAACTGTAATCCCTAAAGCTTCAATTCTCTCTTTGATTTTATTTTCTCTTATCTGCTTATATTTGAAACGGATTCGCTCAATAGCTTCCTGAACGGATCGATATTCTGATATATTTTCTTTTAATGACAACCGTTCAAGATTAGCTATCTCATTTGCTTCACGTTTAGCAAATTGATCTAATTTACGTTGTACTTGCATACTTTCATATAATTTACGTTTTTTTTCTTGCAATTCTTTACGTAATTGAGCCTGACCTTCCTGAATAAACTTTTTTAAATCATTTTTTCGTTCGCGTTCTAATTTTATTTCAAACTGAAGTTCTTTTCTTTTTTCATCTATTTTTTGTTTTTCATATTCTTTTATTTTTTTTTCTTCTTCTTTTTTGTCTAAAGCGATTTTTGCTAACTTTTTAAGTTTTTTATTCTCAAAATAACTATCATATGCAACAAAAAAAGGTCTCAATATGTAATTAGCTATTTTTTGTAAACTTATTTTTGTAATTTTAGCTGTTTGTTTTCTAATTTTTGAAATTTGTTTTTTTTTAAATTTTAATTTAAATTTTGTTTTTTTTATTTTTGGTAAGCTAAATTTTAAACTTTTTAATCTATCTAAAGGTTGTCTTCTTAATTTTGAAGTTTTTTTTCTTTTATTTTGTTTTTTTTTTTTAATATTTCTTTTGTGTTTGATTTTTTTTTTTTTAAAATAGACTTTGTATAACTTTTTTTTAATTTTTCTCTTCTTAGCTATATTTTTTTTTAGTGATTTTTTTTTCTTTTTTTTCATAAAAGATTACTTTACTTATATATAACAAATATTAGTTGTATATATAATCTCTTCGATTACTCGGGATAGAACTAAAATCTTTTACAATCTGAAGTTGGTATACTAGCAAATCTCTATAATGGAATGCAGCTGAACAGCTGGCGAGATAAAATTCCCACATTTTACAAAAACGTTCAGAATACATTTTTTTTGCTTTTTCCCTATTTTCTAAAAATCTGTCTAGCCAAGCTTTTAAAGTTTTGTCATAGTGATGTATTAAACTCTCCATATCGGCCAATATTAAGCCTGTTTTTTCAATAGAATCTAAGAGATCGCTTCCACTAGGAACCAGACCCCCTGGAAAAATATATTTCTGAATAAATGGTTGAGGAGGTCCCTTTGGTTCTGTTGAACCAATGGTATGAACTAGGCTCAGACCATCGTCAGTCATTAAATTATTTAATTTTTTAAAAAAAGTTTTATAAAATTTCCTACCAACGTGCTCTAGAAACCCCACTGAAACAATTCTATTAAATTTTCCTTTTATTTTTCTATAATCTATTAATTCAAAATGACATTGATTATCTAGTTTTAATTCTTTAGCCTTTTTAATACAATAATCATATTGATTTTTGCTTAATGTAACTCCTGTTACTTCACATTCAGATTGTTTTGCAATTTCAAAACACATTGAACCCCAACCGCATCCTACATCTAATACTCTTTGACCTGGACGTAAATCTAATTTTTTAATTATATGATCAATTTTATTCTGTTGGGCGTTTTCAAGAGTATCAGTTGAAGATTTCCAATATCCACAGGAATATTGACGATGTTTTTTATCTAAAAATAAATTATATAAATCTTCTCCCAGGTCGTAATGATGTTCAACATTTTTTTTTGATTTACCTGGTAAATTATAATTTGTAAAAAATCTCCACACGTGTAAAATTTTTTTAAAAGCATAGCCAGCTGTATTGATTTCACTATGACCTAAATTTTTAAAAGTTAAATTTAAAAAATCTAATAGCGTGCCATTTTCGATTTTAATATCACCACTCATATATGCTTCTGGAAAAGAAAGGTCAGGATTAATTAATAGCTTCCAATTAAGATTTTTATTTAAAATTTTTAAAGTTAATGGTTTCTTAAGATTTGGATTTCCACAAATAAATTTTTGTCCCAGATGGTCAATTAAAATTATACCATCTTTTTTATATATCTTTGAAAATAATCTAGCTACTAACATAATTTAGGCCGCAATATTTTTGTCAGGATAAAAATTTAAACTTTTTAACTCTGATATCATTTTTTTTTCTTGATCCTTATTTAGTAAACTTAATGGTGGTATTATAAATTTATATTTTTCATCTTCTAATGACATAAAAGTATGTATCCCTGAAATTAAATTATTTTTATCAAAAATTGAACGTATAGCGCATAAGCGTTCATTATGTGTTTGTTTTTTTTTATTGTGAAAATCATCATAAACTTTACGAGCTAAGTTTGCAGTAACATTACAGACTGCACTAATAATGCCGGCACAACCTAGCTTTAGACCTTTAAGTAATTTTGTTTCTGAGCCTGGAAAAACTAGAAAGTTTGGTATTTTTAAATTTTCATATAGATTGTAAGTACTATCCTTAACGCCAACTATTTGTTTTGGAAAATTTTTAACTAATTTTTCTATTACCTGAATACTAAATTTATAACCACTAAGCTTTTCAAAATTGTAAAGTATTATTTCACAGTTTGGAACTCTCTGGATTACATTTGAAAAAAAATTGTAAACTTCTTCGTCGCCGTACTTGTAGTAAGCTGGGGGCATTATAAGAAATTTATTCATTCCGTTAGTTAAACTACGTTTCATTAACTCAACTGTTTCCTTAAGTGAATTGTTAGATGTACCTATTAAGAAATTTTCTTTAAATTTGCTATTACAAACTTTATCTATTAATTTTTCTTTTTCATTTCTTGAAATTAACTGACCTGCGCCTGTACTTCCAAATATAGCGACTCCATGACAACCTTGATCTATAAGTCTTTCTGCATGCAATATTGTAGAATTGATATCTAAAGATAGATCTTTATCTACACAAGACATAGATGCTGCATAAATTCCTGGTTTGACTGCCATATTTTTACCTCTTAACTTAATTAATTAATATAAATTATATAAAATTGAAAAAATGAATCAAACAGCTTTAGTTATAATAAAATCAATGGGAATTGGTGATCTGGTAATTCTAAAGAGTAATATTGATGCAATTAGCAAATCTATTAATAAAAAAGTAGTAGTTCTAGCGCAGGCAAATACACGTGCATCTGAAATATTAAAATTTGACCCACATGTGCAGGAGGTAATCGATTTAGATAAAAAAGGATTTTTTAAAATCATTAAAAAAATTAAATCTAGAAATTTCAACCAATCATATATTTACAGTGATAGTTTAAGACTTTATCTGATCTCAAAGTTTTCAGGAATAAAAAATAATTTTCAATATAGATTTTTTTCAAAAAGAAAAAAAAATTTCTTTAAAACTGCAAAAGAATTTACTGAGAAGACTTTAAATTCCAAAATTGATCACGAATCAAAAATTTTTTGGGATGAAAATGAAATAGAAAATGTGAAAAAAAAATTTAATATTTCAAATAAGACAAAAAATATTGTATGTGGAATTTCAGCATCTGGGCTAACAAAAAGGTGGGATGTTAAAAATTATATAAAATTATTTGAAAATCTAAATAGTAAATTTGCTTGTAAATTTTTTATTGCTGCGGGTCCCAAGGATGAAGATCTCGTAATGGAAATTATGAGTTCTTCCTCAATAAAAGATAAGTGTATTTCTTTTTCAAATATGACCATTGCAGAAACAATACCCATTATTAGTGCCTGTCAAAATTTTATAGGAAATGATACTGGTTGGGCTCAAATTTCTGCAGCTTTAAATTTAAAATCACTAATTATTTTTTGCGATAGCCCCAGCGAAGCTTATGGTGTTTGGAGAAATAATATTAAAATTATTGTGCCGGAAGGTTTACAAATCTGCCAACATAACACTAGAGGGAAGGACAAGATTTCTTTTGATGAAGTTTTGAAAAAATCTATAGAATTAATTAGCTAAAGTCCGTTTTAATTATCAAATCTTTTGCTTCTGTTAACATTTGAGATATTTTAGTGCTATCTATATCCTTGTTTAGATCTGGATGAACTTTAAGCATTAATTTTTTATAATTTGACTCGATTTTTTCTTGAGAATCTCCCTTTTTGCAATTTAAAAGCTCATAAGCTTCATTTAAACTTATACTACTAGATCCTGGCGAGAAATTTGTTCCAGATGTATATGAAAATCTTCCTTGTTGTCTTAATCTATTTAATAATCTAAAAATCAT
>MDSV01113289.1_pt1 | contig 10966 bp, 8 predicted proteins | sample 810851 | NCBI WGS metagenome assembly MDSV01 (sample SAMN05326640, study PRJNA326480) | marine metagenome | isolation source: seawater | place: Atlantic Ocean: North East | collected 2012 | reverse complement strand
CAGTAAAAAATTTTCAAACAGTTTTTGTTCGTTACAAAAATTTTTGTTTTTTATCCAACACAAGAATTTTAGCTAGGCATTTCAATGTAGATCATAACTTTGGTTTATTTATGAATAACCTTGTTTTAATTGTTTTTTTTTTAATTTTTTTGAATAAGTTTACGACACGGCTTTGGGTCATTTTAATGTTATCAAGTAGTAGGTCTTCTAAGTTGTCTGCTTAGAGTTTTACTAGTTATTTTTATTGCTATTAAAAAGGATTCCAAAAATTTTGCCTTTTTCGTCTATCGGTTAGGACATTACCCTTTCACGGTAGAAAGATGGGTTCAATTCCCATAAAAGGTAAATTTATACATCAATTGCTTTTATTTTTATGGATAGCGGATTTCTAAAATCTTTTTTGCCGGAAATTTTTTTTTCTTTGGCTATTTTCTTTCAATTAATTTTTAACAGTCGATTTGTAAACAAAGTCAACTTTAATTATCCGATCATTTATAAAGAGACCTTTTACCAGATTTTAGTTGTTTTTATTTGTTTAGTTTTTATATATTTCAATTTAAAAATTGAGGGTTTTTTTTCTAATTTTTTGTTTGTTAATGACTCCGGTAGTTGTGTTTTAAAAATTTCACTTATATTTTTCTGTATTTTAGCCTTGTTTTTTATCGGGCGAAGTTTCTCGTTACAACACATTAACTTCTTTGAATATTTCAGTGTATTTTTATTATCACTTTTAGGTTTATTGTTATTGATTAATGCTTCGGATATTCTTTCTGCATATTTAATTATTGAAATGCAAGCTTTGTGTTTTTATATTTTGGCTAGTTTTAAAAGAAACTCTTCGTTTTCGACAGAGGCTGGTTTAAAATATTTCATTTCGGGATCTTTTATTTCAGGCATTTTTTTATTAGGTGCTTCATTAATTTATGGGTGCTTAGGAACTTTAAATTTTAACCTTCTAAATTGGTTGTTGAGTTTTGATTTTAGTCCCGAGTTTTTGTTTTTGAAAATGCTGGTTATTACGGGTATTTTACTTATAACCTTTACATTGTTTTTTAAAGTTGCAGCGGCACCATTTCATTTTTGGTCACCTGATGTTTATGAGGGAGCGCCACTTGCATCAACGATTAGTTTTTCAATTATACCGAAAGTTTCGTTGTTTATTTTTTTTATTAGGTGGATTTTTGCAATCTCTACTTTTTTCTTGGATATTAAAGTCTTGTTTATTTTAATCGCTATACTATCGGTTTTCTTTGGTACTTTTTTTGCTTTGAGGCAAAAACGTGTAAAGCGACTAATAATTTACAGTTCAATAGCGCAAGTGGGTTTTTTGATTGCCCCATTCTATACTTTAACTGTGGATGGTTTTTCTTATCTGATATTTTTTTTGTTTATCTATTTGATAACATCTATTTTGGTTTGGGGAAATTTGGTTTCTTTTTATAATAGTTTCAGCTATTTTAAAACTTTTTCATCAAAAGTTTCACACACTTTTTTTATTTCAAGTTTAAGTGGGTTGCACAAAGTCAATAAATTGGCTGCTTTATCTTTCATCATTATCTTTTTTTCAATTTCAGGAATTCCACCTCTTTCTGGTTTTTTAGCTAAAATTTTTATTTTTTTTAATTTATTAGACTTTAAAAATTTTTTGGGTGCGTTTTTTTTGATCATGTTAAATATGGTATCTGTATACTATTATATTAGAATTATAAAAGTAGTATTTTTTGAAGTTAAAGGTATTAATAAAGAAAATTTAGAATTTCAAATGGTATATCCTACTCATCAATATGAGTTAGTATCTTTTATACTAGTATGTCTTTTAATTTCTTTGTTATTCATATTCATTTATCCTACTTTTTTTTATATGATTTCTCATTATGCTATTTTAAGTTTTGAGAACAATTCTTTCATCACACCGTAAAATTATGAAGACTATTGAATTAAAAAATATTATTCCATTAATTTCTTATGATGTAAATAAAAATGTTGCTGTTGTTTCAAATCAGCAATTGTTTTTTTCATTGAAGTGTTTAAAATTACATTTCAACTATCAATATACTTTGTTGTCTTGCATTTCAGGTATTGATTTTTTAGGTAAAACATATCGTTTTGGTGTTGTTTATGATTTATTAAGTTTGACTTTCAATCAAAGAATTAGAATTAAAACTTTTGTAAATGAAACAACACCCGTAATTTCCGTTACTAGTCTTTATATTAATGCGAATTGGTGGGAAAGGGAGATTTGGGATCTTTTTGGGGTTTATTTTGAAAATCATCCGGATTTAAGACGAATTTTAACTGATTATGGTTTTGAGGGTCACCCTATGAGAAAGGATTTTCCGTGTTATGGTTTTATTGAGTTAAGGTATGATGAAAGTAAAAAAAGAATTGTTGTGGAGCCTGTTGTTTTGGCACAAGAATTCCGATTATTTACTTTTCAAACTCCATGGTAATTAAAATTTTGGTATATTGTTATGACATTAAAAAAAAAAGATTTAAATCGCGAGTTGAAAAACTTTACTATTAATTTTGGTCCCCAGCACCCTGCGGCTCATGGTGTTTTGCGATTAATTTTGGAATTAGAAGGTGAAATTGTCAAAAAAGCTGATCCACATATTGGACTCCTTCATCGGGGTACCGAAAAATTAATCGAGTACAAAACTTATTTACAAGCTTTACCTTATTTTGATCGTTTAGATTACGTTTCTATGATGGCACAGGAACATACGTATTCTTTGGCTGTAGAAAATATTGGAAAAATGGCGGTTCCAAAAAGGGCACAAGTTATTAGAGTTATTTTTTGTGAAATAACTCGAATTTTAAATCATTTATTAGCGGTTGGTTGTCACGCGATGGATGTTGGTGCGATGACTCCTTTTTTATGGGCATTCGAAGAGCGAGAAAAGCTGATGGAGTTTTATGAACGTGTTTCAGGGGCCCGAATGCACGCAGCTTTTATAAGGCCGGGAGGTGTTTCTTACGATCTGCCCGTTGGTTTTTTGGATGATCTTTATATGTTTTGTAGTCAATTTAACACTCGTTTGGACGAAATTGAAGAGATGTTAACTAGCAATCGAATCTGGAAAGAACGTTTGGTTGATATTGGTGTTGTTTCGGCAAAAGACGCTATTGACTGGGGTTTCAGCGGTGTCATGATTAGAGGTTCGGGTTTACCGTGGGATTTAAGAAAAACCCAGCCTTACGAAATTTATTCGGATTTAAATTTTAGTGTTCCAGTTGGTACTAATGGGGATTGTTTTGATCGTTATATTATAAGAGTAGAAGAAATGCGGCAATCTATTAATATTATTGAGCAATGTTTTGGTTTAATTGATAATGGTCCGATAAAAAATTCTAATTTTAAAATGGGTACTTCGTACAGATCGGAAATGAAATCATCTATGGAAGCTTTGATACATCATTTCAAAATGTATACTGAGGGTGTTGTTTTACCTTCAGGCGAAACTTATACAGCAACAGAAGCGCCTAAAGGTGAGTTTGGAGTTTATCTAGTATCAAATGGAACAGATAAGCCTTATCGTTGTAAAATAAAAGCTCCTGGTTTTGGTCATTTACAGGCGTTAGATTCAATGTCTACGGGGCATATGATTGCGGACGTTGTGACTATTATAGGTACACAAGATATTGTTTTTGGAGAAATCGACCGTTAAATGCCGTAGCATGGGTATTTTTTTAATTTTGTTTTTATTATTCAAATGTTAAGTTTAATTTTTTCTATTTTAGTTTTTATTATCTTTGTTCTATTTTTTATTCCGGGTCATAATAAAAATCTTTTGCGATTTTTAGGGCTGAGTTCTTCAGGATCTATTTTGCTTCTTTCAGTTTTGCTATTTATTCGTTTTGAAAACAACAGTTGTTATTTTCAGGATATTGTTTTATACAATTTGGGATCTTTGTTTTTAAATTTTGATTTCATATTTGGTTTTGATGGTATTTCGATTTATTTTTTCTTGCTGACAGCTTTATTGTTTTTTCTTTGCGTGTTGTTTATTTGGAATGAGTTTTACTTTAAAGAGTATTTAATTTGTTTATTGTTAATTGAGTTACTCTTACTTTTAGTTTTTTCTGTTTTAGATTTATTACTCTTTTACGTGTTTTTTGAGGCAATTTTAATACCAATGTTTCTTTTAATCGGTATCTGGGGTTCTAGAGAAAGAAAATTACGTGCGGTGTATTTGTTATTTTTCTATACGTTATTTGGTTCGGTTTTAATGCTTTTGGGTATTTTGTACATATACTCAATTACAGGCACTTTGAATTTAGAATATTTATTGACTTGCGAGTTTTCGTTCAATGAACAGTATTGGTTGTGGCTTGCATTTTTTCTTTCATTTGCCTCTAAGGTTCCGATGTTTCCTTTCCATATTTGGTTGCCAGAAGCCCACGTTGAAGCGCCTACAGTTGGCTCAGTTTTACTTGCGGGGATTTTATTAAAATTAGGGGTTTTCGGATTTTTAAGGTTTAGTTTAACTCTTTTTCCATTAGCTTCTTTTTATTTTTCACCGCTAGTTTATGTTTTATCAATTTGTGGGGTGATTTATGCTTCTTTTAGTGCTATTCGCCAGACGGATTTTAAACGTATTATTGCATACTCGTCTGTTTCGCATATGAATTTAGTAACTTTGGGAATTTTTAGTTTTAATATAGTGGGATTGGAAGGATCTATTATTCAAAGTATAAGCCATGGTTTTGTTTCGAGTGCTATGTTTTTCATGATTGGAATTCTTTATGATAGATATCATTCACGATTATTGCATTATTATGGCGGTTTAGTTCATATGATGCCAGTATATTCGGTTTTATTTTTGATATTTACTATGGCAAATATAGCATTACCAGGAACAAGCAGTTTTGTTGGAGAGTTTCTTCTTTTACTTGGGATATTTAAAATGAATATTGTAGCTGCTGTTTTTGGAGCGTTGGGTGTTATTTTATGTGGAGCTTATTCTTTATGGTTATATAATCGTTTAATATTTGGTAACTTGAAGATTTCATATACAACCAAGTTTAAAGATCTTAATTTACGTGAGTTTTTTATTTTGGTTCCCCTATTATTTCTTGTTTTTTTAATGGGAATTTATCCTTCATTTTTTTTAGATACCATTCATTTTTCCGTATACAATTTAACTGTTACTAGATTTTATTAATCGAAAAAAGTATGACTTCTTCTTTTATTTACAATAGAACAAATTTTAAACGGAATTCTTATTTATCGCAGTTGGAGTTTGTTAACAAGTACAATTTAGATGATAAAAAAAAAATTCCTTGTCTGAACGAAGTTGTCATTGAATTTCCGATTAAGCGATTTTTAACTGGTTTTTTTAGCGACCATAAAAATGAATTTAATTTAGACGTACAGATCAAAGCAGTTTTGGTTTTATATCTATTAATTTTTAATTTTCCTTTTTTAAATTATAAAGTAGTAGAAAAACAAATAAAAAGCTATTCGAAAAGTGGGGATATTCGGCATTTTTCACTAAAAGTGACGTTAACTCAAAAAGAAGCTATTGATCAATTTTTGATTAAAACTTTTATAGAAAGTGGTGGTTTAAATTTTGAATTGCAAAAAAAAAAAGGTGCTGTTTTTCATAACGTCGTTGTTGCTCAAATTGTGTATTTACACAAATTTTTAGAGATAAATTTTTTCTTAAACCGAATTTTAGTGGGTTTAAATTCACAAGATTTGTTTGTGAATTTAACCTTAAAGATTTTCAACCCTTTATCTTTAAAAATGAGATTTTTGCCTTTCTACGTTTAGAAGACCCTAAAATTTATAGTTATTTTTTTAGCTTTAGGGTTTAATTAAGCTTTTTTATGTTTAGCATAAATGTTAATTTGAGTGAGTGGTTATTTTTAAACATAGGAAAAAAGTTCTTTAGTTTATCAAAAATGTCAGGTTTTTACAAGTAGATATCAAATTATCTTACTTGCGGGATAAATGACTGAGTGGTCGAAAGTGTTAGTTTTGAAAACTATTGTATTGCATGATGGTACCGTGGGTTCGAATCCCACTTTATCCTTTTGCCATTTTTCGCGTTTGTGATTCAACTAACGCCAAATAAAAGTTTAAATTTTAGTGAGAGAATTAATTACTCTCAAAAAGGCAAAACTTCGTTGTAATTTATAGTTATGATATAATGTCAACTGACGTTTTAATTTTTAGTGGTGTATCATATTGCTTTTAGGTTTATCCTTGGATTCATTTTTTACACTCCGTTGTATTTGAAAGATAAGTTTTGTTTGAAAAATTCTCGAATTTTTTATGAATTTATTGTGTATAGTTTAATCGTTGTTGCAAGATGTCGATGGACATAGCTTAATGGTAAAGCATTAGATTGTGGCTTTAAGGATTATGGGTTCGAGTCCCATTGTTCATCTTTAAGATTAAATTTTCAAGTTTTTTATTTAATTTTATCATCTGTATACATACATACAACAATAATAGCTTTAAAAATTTTTATGGCAGCTTTAACTAATTTATACTATTTTTCATCGAGATGGTTATTTTCCACAAATCATAAGGATATCGGAATACTTTATCTTATATTTGGAGGATTTTCAGGTGTATTAGGTACAACTATGTCTATTCTTATCAGAATGGAATTGTTACAACCAGGAAGTCAAATTTTAATGGGAAATTATCAGTTATATAATGTTTTAGTAACTGGTCATGCCATTTTAATGATTTTTTTTATGGTAATGCCAACACTTATTGGTGGTTTTGGTAACCTTTTTGTACCATTAATGATTGGTGCTCCAGATATGGCTTTTGAGAGCAGCTTGGTTTTATTTTAAATATTATGATAAAAACACCGAAAGTGTTAGCTTATAAAAGAAACCCTAAGCTCAGAGGGTGGTGTGATGTATTTATTAGTCTACGTACAGGAACAAATTTAAAATGGCTTTATATGAGTCGCTGTTGGCACAAAAGTGGAAGGCAAGTGTGCGATAACACCTCAGCTTCAGAAATCTTATTCTCTCGGGTTATATCTTATTCAAACCCACAGCTAAAGAATTTGAGTCTAATAAATAAAAGTTTTACTTCATCATCATATATATTGAAACCAGGCGGAAGTACTTATAAGTTCAAGAACGTTTTACGTAATTTTAGTGTAACGACTAACTTAAGGGATCGTTATAATCAGTTTGAACGAAAAAGTGCTAGGGAAGTTACAGTAGAAGGTCGATCAATAGAAATGTTGATTGAAAAAATTAGGAGTAGTGATGCTCATCTTATGAACCTTTATAATAATCCTAAATTGCTGAAAAATCTATTTAGCTTAGAATGTTTGCGTGATATTGAAAAAATCATTAGTGATTATAATCTACTTGTAACTAAAATTGTTATTGTTTCTCTTAAAAAAGGGGTCCGTATGACCCAAAAGAATTTACCGAATGACATAGTGAAATTACAATGTTTGTTAATGGAATCTTTCTCTATTGCTGTATATGCCGTGAATTATACCAAGGTTTCGCCTGGCGGCAATACTGCTGGAACAGACTTAGTTCGTTTTAGAAAAAAATCTGAATTCTTAAAGGCTATACAAGATTCCAGGCTTAAAAACTCTAGGTATGCATTTTCCTCTAAAAATATTAAAGTTAAAAAAGATCTACCGAAATTCATTCTCGATAACCTTGCTGAAGACTCTAAACTTGCTAAGTTGCAGGCCGACGAATTTAATTTAAAACTTCAGATCGATCTTATTAAAAAAGTGAATATGAAATCTATTCGCAAAAATTATAAGTCTAAAAGTGTTAAAAGAGTGTGGATACATAAAAGTAATGGTAAATATAGTCCTCTAGGGATACCTACCATTCGTGACAGAATACTACAAAAAATTTTTCAATTAGTTATTTTACCGATTGCGGAATATCAAGCGGATTCTAATTCGTTTGGTTTCAGGGAACACCGCGGTGCTCACCAAGCCGTAGCTATAATTGCAGACTCGATAATGAGGCACTCTAAAATAAACCAACCTCGTAAAAGGTCTGTCCCTAGTAAAGTAAGTGCCGATATTTATAAGAATACGTGTAAGCCCAAGTTTAGAATTAAAGGAGGTAATATAGGCGGTCGTAGAAAAAGTAAAAGACAGTATCATAAATCTTATTATGTATTTTCTTCTAAGGAATTAAAAAAAAACACCTTATTGCAGTATAAACCTTATGTTAAATATCTAAATGTAGATATTGTAAGTTGTTTCGACAATATGGCTCATTCTAGTATTTTAGAATTAACACCTATTGCTGATAAATATTTATTTTTGCTGAAAACTTGGCTTAAAGCTCCCATAGTTGGCCCTGAAGCAATTGACTCTAAGAAAATTACTCGATTTATACCTAAAGCTGGTGTTCCTCAAGGATCTATTATTAGTCCTATCATATGTAATATTGTATTAGATGGTCTCGAACAGGCTCTTTATAAAGTTTGTCTTGAAAATCCTTATTACAACTTAAATTCTAAACAGCAACTATTCGCTAAAAATAAAATTGGTATTGAAAATTTAATTGTAAAACGTGAAACGAATGTTACCTGCTTAAGGTTTGCTGATGATATTTTTATTTTTGGGTTAGTAAGTAAGACTATCCTTGAGAAAATTGAAATCAAGCTGGTAGAGTTTCTTAAATCGAGAGGCCTGAGTTTAATTAAATCAACGGGTAACGTTAAAGTCTTCTGTCCGGGTAATTCTTTTAAATATCTAGGATTTGAATTTTGCTTTCCTGATTACAAAAAAAGCCTTGGGAAATTGAATAAGGGTCGTTTCACCAAGTACCGTTGGGATATTACTTCTATGTGTAACCATAGAATATCGGCATACCATAGGTCTAATCCTTATATTAGGATTATTACTGAAAAGTTAGCTTTGATCAAAGATAAAGTTCGTAAACTATTTGTCCGCAGTCTTGCTAGTCAGCCTTTAAATGCTATTATAAATCAAAATAATGCTTTAATTAGAGGTGTTTGTAATTATTACAGTATCAGTAGAGAGTGTAGGCTTCAGTTAGATGCACTAGAACCATACTTTTATAGGCAATTATGGAAAGTTGTCAAACAAAAATTTGGATCTAAACCTAAAAAAATATCTTTTATTAAATCTCAATTTATCCGTAAAGGTAGATTGGTTTATAAAAGGGCCATACAATTGAAGCCACGTGATATAAAACCTTATTCGTCGTTCAATATATTTCGGGTTCGTACTCCTCAAAAAATTCTTGACCTGAATATATATATGGATAAGAAAATGGTTGAAACATTTAATAGGAAGAAACAAATTGGTATTAACTTGAACCCTCTTAATTATTATAATGACTACAATAAGCAAGAATTACACGAAATGCTTATTGAACATCAGGATGGCCTTTGTCCCATTTGTATAGAAGAGGTGAAACAGACGTCTGCTAAAGAATTTGATCATGAGCCCTCTATACATCAGTTGAGAGAAAATATTTTGGGGCAACTTATTTGTAAATTAAAACTACCTGCGGGCAGTGATAATACTTTAGTAGTCTATAAAAAGCTACTAAAATTGTCAGAAATTGATGTGGAAAATGCTATTATGTCCGAATTAAGGTCTAATCTATTTCTTAGGTCTGTTCATAGTGAATGCCATAAAACCATTGATCGCGATCTTGGTCTTAAAGAAAAAGCTTGGCGGAAAGAGAATATAAAAAAAATAAACAAGGAATTTTACCGTGATATTATTAAATTTCGTGATAATATCAAAGCAGTCATTAAACGACACAGGAAACTTTCCAGGGCTCAAATTACGGAAATTTCAAATAAGAGGAAGAGCCCTTATAACAATATACACTGGGACGAATAAATAGTTTATTTGTCTCCGTGCTTCCCTGGAAGCTGTAATCCCCAGTGATGGGTTCGTACAGTTTTGGGCATGGATGATCTTAGGATTGGTCTAATGCACCCCAAGAATGAATAATATTTCATTCTGGTTGTTACCGCCGTCGTTATTTTTAATTCTAGCATCAACTCTTGTTGAAGCGGGTGCTGGTACAGGTTGGACTATTTATCCACCTTTAAGTAGTGTTCAAGCGCATTCCGGACCTTCGGTAGATTTAGCTATTTTTAGTCTACATTTATCAGGTGCGGCATCAATTTTAGGGTCGATTAATTTCATTACTACTATTTTTAATATGCGCGCTCCTGGTATGACTTTACATAGATTACCGTTGTTTGTTTGGTCTGTTCTTGTAACGTCATTTTTGTTATTATTATCGTTACCCGTTTTAGGTGGGGCGATTACAATGGGGCGGCACTTCGCCGTTATTTCTTTGCTAACCACTTGCAGTTTAATGTGGAGCAGATAGTTATTGCTAACTTGTTGCTGATTTCGGTACAAGTTATAAGAGCTCGTAATATACTATTGTAGTTATCTATGGATAGGCTGACGAACCTGATACTTTGTCAAAACCTGATCGATCGCCAGGCAAGGGAAGTAAAAACCCTTGATGGGATTTGGAATAAATAGTACCGCATTATGTTGCTATTTATTACTGCACCAACCCATGAATGTTCAAAGGGAACAAATGTATTGTGCCTTGAGAGGTATGATACAAATACAAGGCAGGGTCCTAAGGATAAATAAAAAAAAAATATATATATATGATGTTTACTTTTTACGTATTATATTTAACAAGATTTAACGGAAATGTGAATATGCGATGTCGGGCGATTAAAGAATCCCCAATTCGTAGAAGCGGATCAACAGTAGTGGGTAACGAAAAAGAGAATATTGTTAATCACTCTTTAAACGAACCCTGCGAAGTGATCCAGTCGCAGAGGATCAAAAAAGCTACGGCTCTTTTTGATCCCTTAGTAAATAGACTTAATCGAGCGTCAAAATCAGTTCAAAAAATATTTTCAATTGATAAGCTCGTTGCGGCTATGACTTCTTACGAGGAAGTAGTCAGCAATGCAAAACAAAAAAAAACT